>Ga0187776_10000015_pt1 | contig 99279 bp, 80 predicted proteins | sample 0216_BV02_MP12_2_FD_132426 | JGI IMG/M metagenome (GOLD analysis project Ga0187776, IMG submission 132426) | Tropical peat soil microbial communities from peatlands in Department of Meta, Colombia - 0216_BV02_MP12_20_MG | ecosystem: Environmental > Terrestrial > Soil > Wetlands > Peat | place...
CTTACACCTTGACTTAACAGGATTTTCCAAACTATAGTGTGTCGATGGACGCGGAATTGGCAACCCTCGAGGAAAAGATTCGGCAAGCGGCGCGGCTTTGCCAGCGGCTGCGTGACGAGAACCGGGGATTGCGCCAGCAGTTGGCGGCATTGCAAGGCGACAAGCGGCAGCTATCGGAGAAGATCGACGGAGCACGCAACAAGCTTGAGACCCTGCTCAAGCAGATTCCCGAGTAGACGCGTCGGATGAACCAGAAATCCAAGACCCTTGATGTCACCATCATGGGCCGAACCTACAAGGTTGCCTGTTCTGACGAGGAAAGGAACGCCTTGCTTGCGGCCGTGGCCTATCTCGACCGCAAGATGACGGAGATAAAGAACGCAGGCCGCGTGGCGAGCGCCGAGCGCATCGCTGTCATGGCCGCGCTCAACATCGCGCACGAGCTGCTCAGCTCGCGGACCGACGCGAGCGGCTTTGACGTGGAAGGGCTCAGGCGTAGAATGGCCGCGATGGAGGCGACGCTCGACCAAGCCCTCGCTCCTTGAGCCGGGTTGGACGGATCGGGTGGCGCCAGACGAATTGTCCCCTGTGGTGTACGCCAAGACCCGGAAAATTCTTGAACCAACAGATTGGTATAGGTTGCGGACTCAGCGTCACTGTTGTGCGCGTCCCTAGTCGGATGTACCTGATGTGACCGGAAAGCGACCATCTTGGACCAAAAGGTTCAGGGATCGGCTCTAGCGGCGCCGACGGGGGACTCCGATATTCGATAAGCAGGAGCAGCAGATGAGAACGCAGGCATTGGCCTGCGTTTTCGTTTGTGGGCTTCCAGCGGAATCCCCGCCATGTCATTCTGGTTGATGAAATCCGAGCCGGACGAGTTCAGCATTGACGATCTGGCCGCCGCTCCGCGCAAGACCACGGCCTGGTTCGGCGTTCGCAACTACCAGGCCCGCAACTTCATGCTGAAGGAGATGCGGGTCGGCGAGAAGGCTTTCTTCTACCACTCGAGCTGTCCCGATCCCGGCATCGCCGGCATCGTCGAGATTGCGTCCGCCGCGTATCCCGACGCTAGCCAGTTCGACCGGAAGAGCCCCTACTACGACCCCGAGTCGAAGCGCGAGTCTCCCCGCTGGTTCAACGTCGATGTCCGGTTCGTGAGGAAAACGCGCCTGGTCGCCCTTGCCGAGCTACGCGGCCATCGCGAGTTGTCCGGAATGCGTACCCTCGCGCGCGGCAACAGGTTATCGATCACGCCCGTGAGCGCGGATGAGTGGGAATTCATTGCGCGAGATCTCATGAAGCTCTGACACCATGCCCACGTTGCAGAACGACACCCTTATACGCGCGCTTTTCCGCCAGCCCACTCCCTACACGCCGGTGTGGCTGATGCGCCAAGCCGGACGCTACCTGCCGGAATACAACGAGACGCGGCGGCGCGCGGGGAGCTTCCTCGCCCTGTGCAAGACGCCCTCGCTCGCAGCCGAGGTAACGCTGCAACCGCTCGAGCGCTTCCCCCTGGACGCTGCAATCCTGTTCTCGGACATTCTGATAATCCCCGACGCCATGGGACTTGGGCTCTACTTCGCGGAGGGTGAAGGTCCCAGGTTCGAGCGGCCCCTGCGCGACGAGGCCTCAATCGCGAGGCTCGCAGCGCCCGATCCGGGCGAGAGCCTCCGTTACGTTGCCGACGCGATCGGGGAAGTGCGCCGCGCGCTGGCCGGGACAGTGCCGCTCATCGGTTTCTCGGGCAGCCCCTATACGCTCGCCTGCTACATGGTGGAAGGCCAGGCAAGCGACGACTGGCGCACGGTCAAGTCGATGCTGCACCGGCAGCCAGCACTGCTTCACCGGCTCCTTATGACCAATGCTCAGGCCGTTTCGGCCCTGCTCAACGCTCAGATCGAAGCGGGCGCGAACGCTGTGATGATCTTCGATACCTGGGGCGGAAGCCTCTCGGCTGCGGCATACCGCGAGTTCTCGCTCGATTACATTCAGAGGGTGCTATCGCAGCTCAGGCGAGGTACGGGCGAGGCGCGAGTGCCGGTCATCGTGTTCACCAAGGGCGGCGCACCCTGGCTCGAGCGGATTGCGGCGAGCGGGTGCGACTGCGTCGGCCTCGACTGGAGCGTCGAGCTCGGTGAAGCGCGCAGACGGATCGGCGCGCGCGTAGCCGTTCAAGGCAATATCGACCCAGCGGTATTGCTCGCGACGCCGGAAATCGTGCGCAGCGAGGTTCACAGGGCGCTCGAGTCGTTCGGGCGCGGTTCAGGCCATGTCTTCAACCTCGGCCACGGCGTTCCGCAGCAAACCCCGCCGGAAAATGTCGCCGCGCTGGTCGCCGCAGTACACGAACTCAGTCCGAAATTCCACTGACCGGCAGGGCAAGACCCGCTGATTCGGGCGGATCGCCGGAAAAGACTTATGGGTAGCTACCCCGTGACAGCAAGCGGATGGGAAATCGATAACAAGATCCCTGTAGCAAAAGGTGGCTCCGACAACCCGGCAGCGTCCAGCCTTTGCATTCGGAGGAGAACCGCGAGAAGTCGGACAAGATCAGACGCCATCCTTGTCCAGCCAGATTACAATCGCCGCATTATCGCCGTAGCTGGTAGCGATTGAGCGCGCCATGCAGCGCGGGTTAAGCCGCCTGGTCTCAACGGAGATCGAAGTGTCGTCAAAAAACGACGGGTAAAGCAGCCGGAATCCCTCGAAATCGACGCCTTTTGATTATTTGCTCTCAAGACCTACTTGCCGACTTATGCACAGTACCGCCTGAAAAGCCCCGTCTGGCGCGGAGTTTCGAGGACTTGCCCGGAGAGTTCCGTAAGTCACTGACTCATATAATCATTTCTAGGCGCCCGCGTTTTGAGCATCAGAAGAATTTCCTTGCGGAAGTGTGAGTTACAGCACCGTGAAAGCGTTACTCACACAGTTACCCACAAATTCTGTGAAAAACCCGGAAAACCTCAGTCAACCAAGCACTTTAGCGGCCTCGCTTGAGATTTCTCCTGAATAGTGCGCCGCGCGCGGGATTTCGCTCGGAATGATTCTCCGGGTTGCGCTCGACGTGCCCTTGCCGAAGCTGTTCGACTACCGGTGCGAGGATGCGACGCTGTCCGATATCGGACGCCGCGTGGTCGTTCCGTTCGGCAGAAAAACGATGGTTGGACTGGTCGTCGAGCTCGCTGCCGAGTCCGAGGTGCCCGCGTCCAAGCTCCGCTCAGCGGAAAGGATCCTGCGCGACATTCCGCCGCTCGGCGGCGACTGGCTCGAACTGGTGAGATTCTGCAGCAAGTACTACCAGTGCCCACTGGGCGAGGTCGTCGCTGCGGCCATGCCGCCCAGACTGCGCAGCGGCCGAGCGGTCCCCGATGTCCCGCGAGTTCTTCAAATCACGCCAGCGGGGCGGGATGCGCTCGACGGAGTGCCGCGCAAGCGGCGGCGCATCAGGGCGCTGCTTGCGCGCCTTGCCGAGGGCCCCGCGTCGGAGGCGGAGCTGGCGGCCGGGGTCCGCGGCGTCCGAAGCTTGATCGAACGGAGCTTTCAGGCGGGATGGGTCGAGGCTTTCGCGCCCCGGCGCGCCTCTCCCGGCTTCGTGGACGCCCACGCTCTCACGCCGGAGCAGGAGCACGCTCTCACGGCGCTGCGCCGCGGGGCGGGAGGCTTCGGCGTAAGCCTGCTCTTCGGTGTAACCGGGAGCGGGAAGACCGAGATCTATCTCCGGCTCATCGCAGCGGCCTTGGCGCAGCGGAAGCAGGCGCTCGTGCTCGTTCCAGAGATAGCGCTCACTCCCGCCCTCGAGGCCGCGTTCCAAGACCGTTTCCCCGGAGCTTGCATAGTCACACAGACAAGCGCCAGCCCCGAAATCGGGCGCGCGCGCGGCTGGGTGCTGGCGCACCGGGGCCTGGCCGACATCGTCCTCGGCACGCGGCTCGCCGTGTTCGCCCCTCTTTCCGAACTGGGTCTCATCGTTGTGGACGAGGAGCAGGACGCCTCCTTCAAGCAACGCGATGGCGTGAGGTATTCGGCGCGCGATCTCGCGATCGCCCGCGCACGGATCGCGCGCGTTCCCGTCGTGCTGTGCTCGGCGACGCCCTCGCTCGAGACCTTCTACCGCGCAAGTACGGGCAAGTACGCGCTGGCATCCCTGACGCGGCGCGCCATTCGGGAGGCGGCGCTGCCTGCGATCCGGCTGGTCGACACTCGTGCGCATCCGACCCAGGAGGGCTTCGCCGCTCCAGTGCTCGAAGCGCTCGCCACGCGCCTTGCGCGGGGCGAGCAATCGCTGGTCTTCCTGAACCGACGCGGGTACGCACCCGTTCTGGCCTGCCCGGCGTGCGGATGGGTCAAAGGCTGCTCGCGCTGTTCGGCTCACCTGGTGCTGCACCTCGCCGACCGAAGCCTGCGCTGCCACCATTGCGGCCTCGCCGAGCGGGTTCCACGAGCCTGCCCCGAGTGCGGCAATCCCGACCTTCAGGGTTTCGGACGAGGAACGCAACGAGTCGAGCAGTCGCTCCGGGAGAGGTTTCCGCAGGCGCGGATCCTGCGTCTGGACAGCGACACCGCGCGAGCCAGGAGCAGCCTCGAGCAACTTCTCGAACGCGCCGAGCGCGCCGACATCCTGGTCGGCACGCAGATCCTCGCCAAGGGCCATCACTTCGAGCGGCTCACGCTGGTAGCTGTGCTGAACGCGGACGCGGGCATATTCGCCAGCGACTATCGGGCAAGCGAGCGCAGCTTTGCGCTTCTGCAGCAGGTGTCCGGGCGCGCTGGCCGCGCGAATCTGGCGGGCGAGGTGCTCATTCAGACGCGCTACCCGGCCCATCCCCTGTACGACGCGCTGATGAAGCACGACTATCCGGGGTTCGCGCAGACCCTCCTCGCGGAGCGCCGCGAGGCGGGGTTCCCGCCCTTCGTGTTCGAGGCAGTCTTGCGCGCCGAGAGCCCGGACGCACAGCGGGCCATCCGCTTCCTGCGCGCGGCGATCGAAGCGGCTCCGCCGCGTGAGCCTGCGATCAGCTTGTACGACCCGGTCCCGATGTCACTTGCCCGGCTCGCCGGCGTGGAGCGCGCGCAGGCGCTCGTGCAATCCCGCTCGCGACCGCGTCTCCAGGCGTTCCTGTCGCAATGGAGCGAGATCCTGTATCGCCTGCCGGCGCGGGACCTGCGCTGGCACGTGGACGTCGACCCGATCGAGTTCTGATTGCCGCTCTCAGGCGGGCCGCCTGGCTTTCTTCTTCGGCTTGCGCGGACGGGTCTTGCCGTGCGATCCCTTGAAGACCTTTCCGCGAAAAGTGCGTTTGTCGCCCTTGCCCACGAGACCCCTCCTTGATGGTTGCGCCGCCGCTATTCTGAGTGCAACGAATGCCGGCATCAAGCCGAAAGCTATAATACGCGGCCCATTCGGCTCCTCATGTCCGCCGAGATCAAGTCCCATATCACCGAACTGCTCACGCGGGCGCTCGCGAAGGTCGCCCCGCAGCAGCCCGGCTCGCTGGTTTCGCTTGAGCGCCCCAAGCAGCCGCAACACGGCGATTTCTCCTCACCGCTGGCGATGCAGCTCGCCCGCCAAATGAAGCAGCCCCCGCGACAGGCAGCCGCTGCGCTGCTCGACGCGATGCCGCCGTCCCAATGGGTAGTTCCCGAGATCGCTGGCTCGGGCTTCATCAATTTCCGCGTGCACCCCTCCGCGAAACAGCAGACCGTGAAGACGATCCTCTCGCGGGAGGGGCTCTATGGGCGACAGGAACGCGCCGGCGGCCGACCAGTGATCCTCGAGTTCGTATCCGCCAATCCTACGGGTCCGTTGCACGTCGGACACGGGCGGCAGGCCGCGCTCGGCGACGCAATCGGTGCCCTGCTCGAGTCCCAAGGCTGGCGGGTTACGCGGGAGTTCTACTACAACGACGCCGGCGCGCAGATCCGCAACCTCGGCCTGTCGGTTCAAGCGCGTATCCGGGAAAGGCTCGGCGTCCCCGCGGAGTTTCCGGCGGACGGCTATCACGGGGACTACATCCGCGAGCTCGCCGACAAGTACCTGGCCGGCGGCAACCGCGACGGGGAGAACCTCGAGTCGGTGACGCGCTTCGCGGTGGCCGAGCTGCGCCGCGAGCAGGACCTTGACCTGCAGGCCTTCGGCGTGCGCTTCGACAACTACTATCTGGAATCCTCGCTCTACCGCGACGGACGCGTCGAGAAGGCGGTGCGCTCCCTGATCGATGCGGGAAAGGCCTTCGAACGGGACGGCGCACTCTGGCTCCGGACCACGGACTACGGCGACGACAAGGACCGGGTCATGCGCAAGTCCGACGGCGAGTACACCTATTTCGTTCCGGACGTCGCCTACCACCTCACCAAATGGGAACGCGGCTTCACCCGCGCCATCAACATCCAGGGGTCCGACCATCACAGCACGGTGACGCGGGTGCGCGCCGGATTGCAGGCCGCGTCCGCGAAATGGGAGCGGGCCATTCCGGGGGACTATCCCGACTACGTCCTCCACAAGATGGTGACGGTGATGAAGGGCGGCGAGGAGATGAAGATCTCGAAGCGCGCAGGATCCTACATCACGCTGCGCGAGCTGATCGACGAGGTCGGCCGCGACGCGGTGCGCTTCTTCCTGCTGTCGCGAAAAGCCGACACCGAGTTCGTCTTCGACGTCGATCTGGCCAAGTCGCAATCCGAGGAGAATCCCGTCTATTACGTTCAGTACGCGCATGCGAGGATCTGCTCGGTGCTCAGCCAGTGGTCGGCCCAGTTCGGCGACGACGGCGGAACCCGCGCGCTCGAGAGCGCCGACCTCGCCCCGCTGACAGGCGCCCGGGAGCTCGCCCTGCTCCAGCGCCTGGGCGACTTTCCCGAGATCGTGGAGAACGCCGCCGCGGAGCTCGCCCCGCATCAACTCGTATTTTTCTTGCGAGAGCTGGCAGGGGAATTTCACAGTTACTATAATGCCGAACGCATACTCATCCCCGAAGCCGCTCCCCGATTGGCCAGGCTGGCGCTGTGCCAGGCCGTACGCCAGGTGTTGCGCAACGGGCTTTCCCTGCTGGGCGTAAGCCAGCCCGAGAAAATGTGATCGTTCGCCGCAATGAGCTTTGACTACAAGCAGGTCCAGGGCCCCAGACCGGACTCCTCGGGAAGCTTCCTAATCGGGCTGTTCTTCGGGTTTCTGCTGGGCTTGGGCATCGCCGCGGGAATTGCAATCTACTTCTTCAAGACGCCGATTCCTTTCGCCGACCGCCCCCGCACCCAGGACAAGCCCCTCGCCACCGACCAGAAGGCCGTCGAGCCGGCCGCGAAATCGGCCAAGGCCGAAGACAAACCGCGATTCGATTTCTACCGCATTCTCCCGGGCAAGGAGGAGCCGGTCACCGAGCGCCAGCTGCGCGAGGCGGCCAAGCAGGCGCCGAAACCGGGCGCCCCGAAAGAGAGCTACTTCCTGCAGGCCGGTTCCTTTCCGAATCCCGCCGACGCCGACAGTCTCAAAGCGAAGCTGGCGCTGATAGGAATGGAAGCGAACGTCGAGCCGGCCAACATCGCCGGCAAGGGAACGTGGTACCGGGTGCGGCTCGGACCCTACACCCGCGTCGACGAGATCAACCGCGTCCGGCAGCAACTGACGCAGAACGGCATCGAAGTGTCGCTGGTCAAAGTCACCGACACCGCGACGAATTGATCGGTTTCAAGGAGACTTCCTCATGCGCCTACGCCTGCTGAGCGCCCTGTCCGGCGTGCTCATCGCTTTCGCCACGCTTGCCCAGGGAGCCCCCGTCGAGGGCACCGACTACGTCGAGCTCAGGCCACCCCAGCCCGTCGACGCGCAGGGCAAGGTCGAAGTCATCGAGTTCTTCTGGTACCGATGCCCGCACTGCTACGCGCTGGAGCCCGAGCTCGAAGCCTGGATTAAGCGCCTGCCGCGCGACGTGCAGTTCAAGCGGGTCCCGGGAATCCTCAACGAGGACTGGGCGGTCGACGCGCGCATTTTCTACGCGCTCGAGGCGATCGGCGAAGTCGAGCGGGTGCACCGGGGGCTGTTCAATGCCATTCATCAGCAGGGGGGCGTGCGGCTGCACGGCGACGCCTTCGCCAAATGGGTCGCCGATTGGCTCGCCAAGCAGAAGGTCGATATGGGCAAGTACGACGCCGCCCTCCACTCCTTCTCGGTGGAGAGCAAGTTGCGACGCGCTGCTCAGATGGCGAGCGCGTACCGCCTCGACGGCGTGCCGGCCCTCATCGTACAGGGCCGCTACGTCGTACTGGCGGCCACCTCACAGAAGGCGATGCTCGCGACGACCGACTTTCTGATCGGCGAAGCGCGCAAGCAGCTCTCCAAGGCCAAGCCCTAGTCTGCCCGTGCGGCGTATGCGCCGATGGAGCCGACTGAAGCGATGGCTGCTCGCGCCGGTACTGGCCGCGCTCGCTCTCAACGCCTTCGCCCAGTTCCGGGCCGGACAAGAATATCAGCGGCTCGACCCGCCGCACGCCACGGCGCCGGGCGCGCAGATCGAGGTGATCGAATTTTTCTACTACGGCTGCCCGGTGTGCTACGAGACCGAGCCATTCCTGTCCCGCTGGCTCGCGAGCGCGCCTGAGGCCGTGCTCCTGCGCCGCGTGCCGGCGTTGTCGAGCCAGGCGTGGGAGCCGTTTGCGAAGCTCTACTATACGCTCGAGATCCTGGGGCAGGCCCAGCGGCTGCACTGGCCGGTTTACGACAGCGTCCACTTCGAGGACATCAAACTCAACGACGAGAAGATCATGGTCGACTGGGTCGAGCGCAACGGCGTCGAGCGCGACAGGTTCGCCCAGACCTATGCCTCGCAGGCCGTCGCCGAAAAGGTCGAGCAGGCCCGCCAGCTCCTGAAAGCGTACGGCGTGCGCGCCGTGCCCACCTTCATCGTCGACGGCAAGTTCCTCACCTCCGCGCGTCTCGCGGGCGGCACCTCGCAGGTCGTGCCGGTTCTGGAATATCTGGTGAGACTCGCTCGCGAAGAGCGGCAGCGCTAGCGCCGCGCGCCGTGTCGGGCCCCAAGGTCTTCATCACCGGAGCCTCGAGCGGCATAGGCTCCGCGCTCGCGGCGCACTACGCGCGTGCCGGCGGGGTTCTGGGACTGTGCGCGAGGCGCCTCGACCCGACGCAGGCGCTCCTCGAGAGCCTGCGCGCCGCCGGCGCCTGCTATCGCGTGGACGTCACCGACGCGCCCAGCCTGCAGGCCGCGGCGGCGGATTTCATCCGGCGCTTCGGCGCGCCGGACATCGTCATCGCGAACGCCGGTGTCGGAGCCGGAACGCTCACTGAAAACCCGGAGGATTTCGCGGTATTCCGGAAGATCATGGAAACCAACGTGCTCGGCATGGTGGCGACGTTCCAGCCCTTCCTCGAGGCCATGCGCGCCCGGGCGAGCGGCACGCTGGTCGGGATCGCCAGCGTTGCAGGCTTCCGCGGCCTGCCCGGCGGAGGGGCCTACAGCGCTTCCAAGTCGGCGGCGATCACCTACCTGGAGAGCCTGCGCGTGGAGCTCCACGGCTCCGGCGTCTCCGTGGTGACGATCTGTCCCGGCTACATCCGCACGCCGATGACCGCGGCAAACCGCTACCGCATGCCCTTCCTGATAGACGCCGACGACGCCGCCGGGAGGATGGCGCGCGTCATCGCCGCGAAGCGCCGCTTCGCCGTGGTCCCGTGGCGGATGGCGCTCGTCGCGATCGTCCTCCGCAAACTGCCGCGCTGGCTCTTCGACCGGCTGTTTGCAAACGCGCCGAGGAAGGCGCGCGGCCTGCCCGGGTGAGCGCGGAGCTGGTCGACGCGGCCGGCGTGCGGCACGTCCCTGCGCCGGGCACTCCGCGGATCGTAAGCCTCGTTCCGAGCATCACCGAGCTCCTGTGCGATCTCGGGCTTGCGCCTGCGCTCGTCGGCCGAACGGGCTTCTGCATCCATCCCCGGGAGACGGTGCGCGCGGTCCCCAAGGTCGGGGGCACCAAGGACGTCGACATCGCGAAAGTGCGCGCGCTCGCACCCAGCCACGTCATCCTCAATGTCGACGAGAACAGGCGGGAGGATGCGCGCGCGCTCCGCGACTTCGTCCCGGCGCTGGTCGTTACGCACCCGCTCGCCCCCCTCGACAATCTCGCGCTCTATCGGCTGATGGGTGCACTCTTCCGCCGCGAGCGGGAAGCCGAGGGCCTTTGCCGGAGATTCGAGTCGGCGTACTCGGCGCTGGAAGCGGCGGCGGAGGGGTTCCCCTCCGAGCGCGTGCTCTACCTGGTGTGGAAGGATCCCTGGATGACGGTGTCGCGCGACACCTACGTGTCGCGCATGCTGGCGCTGGTGAAGTGGGAGACCGTTCCGGAAGACGCCACGGACCGGTATCCCAAAGTGGCGTTCGAAGACGACGCGCTCGCCGGAGCAGCCACCGTTCTGCTGTCGAGCGAGCCGTATCGCTTCCGCGAAGCCCACATCGCGCAGGTACGTGGCCGCCTGCCACGGGCGGGGAAAGTGGCCTTGATCGACGGGGAGATGACCGCCTGGTACGGGAGCCGCGCGATCGCCGCCCTCGACTATCTTCCGCGCTTCAGGAAGGCCCTGGCTACCTGACGCTCACATAGGATCCCGGGGCGTCCTCGATCGCGGGAAGCGCGCCCTCGCCGGGCACGCGGGGCGGAACTCGCTCGGGCCCGTTCAGCGCGGTGATCCATTCCTTCCAGTCGCTCCACCAGGATCCTTCGTGCCGCGCGGCGTTTGCTTGCCACGCTTCCCCGGAGTCCAGCAGCTCCGAGTTCGTCCAGTAGCCGTACTTCCCCGACGAGGGCGGATTGATGATGCCGGCGATGTGACCGGATCCGCCGAGCACGAAGCGTGCGGGCCCGGCGAGCAGGCGCGCTCCGAGGTACGTGGACTTCCACGGAGCGATGTGGTCCTCGACCGGCGAGACAAAGTACGCCGGCAGGTCGATCCGGCGCAGATCGATGGGCACGCCGCCCAGCGTGATGCCTCCGGGCTCCCTCAGCCGGTTGGCGAGGTACATGTTCCTCAGGTAGAAGCTGTGCATCCTGGCCGGCATGCGCGTCGAGTCCGAGTTCCAGTAGAGCAGGTCGAACGGGAAGGGGTCACGCCCGAGCAGATAGTTGTGCACCACGAACGACCACACGAGATCGTTCGAGCGCAGCATGTTGAAGGTCGAGGCCATCTCCGAGCCCTCGAGATAGCCCCGCTCGGCCATGCGGCGCTCGAGGTTCTGGACCTGGGCCTCATCGATGAAAACGCCGAGCTCGCCCGGAATAGAAAAATCCAGAAGCGACGCGAAGAAAGTGGCCGAAGCCGCCCGCTCGTCCTTCTTCGCCGCCATCCAGGCGAGGGTCGCACCGAGCAGCGTTCCGCCCAGGCAGTAGCCGACGAGGTTGATCTTGTCCGAGCCCGTCGCGCGGCCGATCGCGTCGAGCGCCGCGAGCGGCCCCTCGAACATGTAGTCCTCGAAGCTCTTGCCCGAAAGCCGCGCGTCCGGATTCACCCAGGACACGACGAAGACCGTGTGCCCCTCGCCCAGCGCCCATCGCACGAAGGAGTTCTTCTCGCGCAGGTCGAGAATATAGTACTTGTTGATCCACGGCGGTATCACGAGCAGCGGCGTCTTGTACACGCTCTCGGTGCCCGGCTCATACTGTATGAGCTGCATCAGGTCGGTCTGGAACACCACTTTTCCGGGCGTGGTGGCGACGTTCACGCCGACCTTGAAGGCCTTCTGGTCGGTCATGCTGATGCCGCCGCGCTCAATATCGGACAGCAGGTTGTTAAGTCCCTTCAGCAAATTCTGGCCGCCCGACTCGAGCGTCTCGCGCAGGACCTGCGGGTTCGTGAGCGCGAAATTCGACGGCGAGAGCGCGTCGACGTACTGGCGCGTATAGAAGGCCACTTTCTTGCGTGTTTCCTCGGGCAAACTCTGCACCGACGCCACCGTGTCCTGGACGTGGCGCGCAGCGATGAGGTAGGACTGCTTGAAATAGTCGAACAGGAAGAGGTCCTGCCAGTCGGCCTCGCGGAAGCGGTTGTCGCCCTTCGCCGGCTCGGCGACTGGGGTGTGGCTTGCGCCCAGGAGGCGCAGCGCGGTGGTCTGCCACAGCGCGACGTGGTCCCAAAACATCTTGGTCTGCATTTCGGCGAGCTTCCAGGGCTCGGCGAGCATGCGCGCCGCGAGATCCACGAAGGCGCGTCCGATTCCGAACTCGTCGACGGGCCCCCCTTTCTTGCCTGCGGCCTGGCGCTGGAGGAATTCGCCCATCAGGCGGCCCGAGCGCTCGGCCACTTCCGCGAACAGCTTCGCGCTGTGCGCGGGATCGTTCGAGGGTTGCGTGTCCGCCACGATCTACGCGCTCCGTGTGTAGCGCACCACGCCGTCGGTTCCGACCGAGCGCGCGATGCGCCCCTCGCGCTCGAGCAGATGCAGATGGGCCATCGCCTCGCCCATCGCGAAGAACAGCTGGTGCGCGTCGAGCTTGCGGCGGAACAGCATGTCGAGCAGGTCCGCGGCCGATTTCGGCGCGTCGCAGGCCTCGTGCAGCTCGTCGAGCCGCAACCGGTGGTGCTCCCTAAGCTGGGCGATGCGCTCGCGCAGGCCGCGAAAGGGCAGTCCATGCGAAGGCAGGGTGAGTGTCGTCGCCGGAAGCTCGGCATAGTGCGAAAGCGAGGCGAGGAAAAGGGCGAGCGGGTTGCCTTCGGGCTCGTTCGCCCAGACGCTGACGTTGGTCGAAATCTTGGGAAGCACCATGTCGCCCGAGATGAGGATGCCCTCCTCCTCGCAGTAGAGCGCCGCATGCTCGGGTGCATGCCCGTAGCCCATGATCACCCTCCAGGCGCGTCCGCCCACGCGCAGCGCGTCGCCGTCCATGAGGCGCCGGTAGTCCGAAGGAAAGGCGGGAACACGGCTACGGTAGTTGCTGCGGCGCTGCTGCATCAGCGCGAGCCTCTCGCCGGCGAGCCCGTTGCGCTCGAACATGGCGACCACGCGGTCGAACGCGTAGCCCGCGCTGCCTTCGCGCATGGCGTGCGCGGCGAAGTACTCGGCTTGCGGCATCCACAGCTGCGCGCCGGTGCGCTCGATCAGCCACGATGCGAGGCCGGCGTGGTCGGGATGATGATGCGTGACGATGAGGCGCGTCACCGGAAGGCCCCCGATGCGTACGGAGAAAATGCGTTCCCACAGCGCGCGGGTGACGTCGTCGCCGATGCCGCAGTCGACGAGCGTCCAGGCCGGCTCTCCCGCCGTCTCGTCCTCGAGCAGCCACAGGTTGATGTGGTCGAGGGCGAACGGCAGCGGCATCCGGGCCCAGTACACCCCGGGCGCGATCTCCAGCGTGTCGCCGCCCGCGGGCGGAGCCGACCGGGGGTATTGAAGGATGGATTCGGGAGTCACTCTGGTGGGCGCTCCGGCGGCCTTCGCCGGCGTTAGAATTGCATTTCTTCGAGCGAATTTTCGCAAATTATGGGGGCGCACGCCACCGAGGTAATCACCGAGCCCTGCTCCATCGGCGATCTCGCGCGCGAGTTCGACGTGACACCGCGCGCCATCCGCTTCTACGAGGACGAGGGGCTGCTCTCGCCCCGGCGCGAGGGCAGCCGACGCGTCTATGGCAAGCGCGACTACGTGCGCCTGAAGCTCATCCTGCGCGGCAAGCGGCTTGGATTTTCCCTGGCCGAGGTGCGCGAGATGCTCGAGCTCTACGACTCGGCGCCGGACGAGAGGCCGCAGCTCGAGAAATTCGTCGCTGCGCTCGCCGCGCGCCGTGAGCAACTCGAGCACCAGCGCGAGGAGATCGACGAGGTGCTCGAGGAGATCCGCGGCTTCGAGCGCCACTCGAAGAAGCTCCTCGCCGCCCGGGGCGCGAGGCGCCGCTGAATCTATTGAGTTTACATTGAATTGACGTTAACGTAAACGGCAGTACCCTGAAAAGCGCGTCCATGGACCGCACCCCGAACCTTCCCGCGACGGCCGAGCTGCCGGGGCTGCGCTTTGCCCTCGGCGACGAGGTCGACATGCTGCGAAATTCAGTGCGCGCGTTCGCGGCCGCGGAAATCGCGCCGCGCGCGGCCGAAATCGACCGCTCGAACCAGTTTCCCCCGGACCTGTGGAAGAAGCTCGGCGCGCTCGGACTGCTCGGGATCACGGTCGAGGAGGAGCTCGGCGGAACGGCAATGGGCTACCTCGCCCACATTGTCGCAATGGAGGAAGTCTCGCGCGCGTCGGCCTCGGTCGGCCTGTCCTACGGCGCGCACTCCAACCTCTGCGTCAACCAGATCCGCAGGAACGGCACCCCGGCCCAGAAGAGGAGTTACCTGCCGAAGCTCGTCTCGGGCGAGTGGGTCGGCGCGCTTGCCATGTCCGAGCCGGGCGCGGGGTCCGACGTCGTCGGCATGCGCCTGCGCGCGGACCGCAGAGGTGACCGCTACGTCCTGAACGGCAACAAGATGTGGATCACCAACGGACCGGATGCGGACGTGCTGGTCGTCTACGGCAAGACGTCGGAATCGATCACCGCTTTCGTTGTCGAAAAGGGGATGAAGGGATTCACCACGGCGCAGAAGCTCGACAAGCTCGGCATGCGCGGGTCCAACACCTGCGAGCTAGTTTTCCGAGACTGCGAGGTGCCCGCGGGCAACGTGCTAGGCGAGGAATCGAAGGGCGTCAAAGTCTTGATGTCCGGGCTCGACTACGAGCGCGCGGTGCTCGCCGGCGGGCCCCTAGGCATCATGGCTGCGTGCCTGGATACGGTCGTGCCCTATGTCCACGAGCGCAAGCAGTTCGGCCAGCCGATCGGGGAGTTCCAGCTCATGCAGGGCAAGCTCGCCGACATGTACACCACTTTCTCGGCCTGCCGCGCCTACGTCTACGCGGTGGGCCAGGCGCTCGACCGTGGCGAGACCACCCGCAAGGACGCGGCTGGCGCGATCCTCTACGCCGCCGAGAAGGCGACCTGGATGGCGGGCGAAGCCATTCAGTGCCTCGGCGGCATGGGCTACATCAACGAGACCCCGACCGGGCGCCTGTGGCGCGACGCCAAGCTCTACGAGATCGGGGCAGGGACCTCCGAGATCCGTCGCTGGCTCATCGGCCGCGAGCTTTTCTCGGAAACGAGCTGAGCCCGGAATGCAGATCAGCGGCTATCTTCCCGGAAGCATCGGCCAACTCGTCGAGCTGCACGGGCGCTACTACGCCCGGGATTGGCGCTTCGGGCGCTACTTCGAGGCGAAGGTCGCGAGCGAGCTGGGCGACCTGCTGTCGCGTCTGAATCCGGAGCGCGACTGCTTCTGGATCGCCGCCGAAGACGGCGATATCCTAGGAGGCATCGCAGTCGACGGTTCGAGCGACTCCGAGTCGGCGAGGCTGCGTTCTTTCATCGTCGAGGACTCGCACCGGGGCCGCGGCCTCCGCGAGAAGCTCATCCGCGAGGCGCTGGATTTCTGTCGCGGTGCCGGGCATCGGCGGGTTTTTCTTACGACCTTTGCGGGACTGGACGCCGCTCGCAAGCTCTACGAGCGTCACGGATTCGTGCTCACCGAGGAGCGGCCAAACAGCACTTGGGGAGTCGAGGTTACCGAGCAGAGATTCGATCTACGTATCACTCACTAAAGGACATCACCATGTTGAACGATCCCATCGTCATCGTTTCCGCAGCCCGCACTCCCATGGGCGCCTTTCAAGGCGAACTGAAGGATTTCTCCGCGCCGCAGCTCGGCGCTGCTGCGATACGCGCCGCGGTCGAGCGCGCGGGCATCAAACCCGAGCAGGTACAGGAGGTGGTGATGGGCTGCGTGCTGCCCGCGGGCCAAGGACAGGCGCCCGCGCGCCAGGCGAGCATCGGCGGCGGCCTGCCGCTCGCCACGGGTGCGACCACGGTCAACAAGATGTGCGGCTCGGGAATGAAGGCTGCGATGTTCGCCCACGACATGCTCGCTGCCGGAGTGAACCAGATCATGGTAGCCGGCGGCATGGAGTCGATGACCAACGCGCCCTATCTGCTTCCCAAGGCGCGTTCGGGCTATCGCATGGGCCACCAGCAAGTGATCGACCACATGTTCTTCGACGGCCTGGAGGACGCCTACGACAAGGGCAAGCTGATGGGCACCTTCGCCGAGGACTGCGCCGCAAAATACACTTTCAGCCGCGACGAGCAGGACAAGTTCGCGGTGAAGTCGCTCGAGCGCGCGCAGGCCGCCAACAAGAACGGCGCCTTCGCCTGGGAGACCACCCCGATCGCGATCAAGGCCGGCAAGGCCGAGCGCTTTATGGAGCAGGACGAGCAGCCGTTCAAGGCCAACTTCGAGAAGATCCCGACGCTCAAGCCTGCGTTCAAGAAGGACGGAACGGTGACCGCAGCTAACTCGAGCTCGATCTCCGACGGCGCGGCGGCGCTGGTGATGATGCGCCGCTCGACCGCGGAAAAGATGGGGCTCAAACCCCTCGCGGTGGTGGTCGCTCACAGTACCCACTCGCACGAGCCGCAGTGGTTCACTACGGCGCCCGTCGGCGCGATCAAGAAGCTGTACGAAGCGACCGGGTGGAGCGCGTCCAAGGTCGACCTGTACGAGATCAACGAGGCCTTTGCGGTCGTCACCATGGCGGCGATGAGGGAGCACGGCCTGCCCCATGAAAAGGTCAACATCCACGGCGGCGCCTGCGCGCTGGGCCACCCTATCGGCGCCTCGGGCGCGCGCATCCTCGTAACCTTGATCGGCGCGCTCAAGAAGACCGGCGGCAAGCGCGGCATCGCGAGCCTGTGCATCGGAGGCGGAGAGGCGACGGCGATGGCGATCGAGATCACGTGATGGCGGCGGCGATCGACTTCTACTTCGACTTCTCATCGCCGTACGGCTACTTCGCCAGCCACAAGATCGACGCGCTCGCGGCCAAGCACCGCAGAGAGGTGACGTGGCGGCCGTTCCTGCTCGGCGTCGCGTTCAAGACGACGGGCGGCGCGCCCTTGCCCTCGATACCGGTAAAGGGGCCGTACCACCTGCGCGACATGCTGCGCACTGCGAGGTATCTCGGAGTGGCGTATCGCCATCCCACGGTGTTCCCCATCGCCTCGGTGTCGGCCTGCCGCGCGTTCTACTGGATGGACGCAAAAGACCCCAAGCGGGCCAAGGGGCTCGCCAAGGCGCTCTACGCCGCCTACTTCCTCGACGACGTCGACATTTCGAGCGCGGACAACGTGGTGTCGGTCGCGGCCAAGTCCGGGCTGAATGCCGACGAAGTGCGCGTGGGCATGGGCGACCCAGCGACCAAGGACCGCACCAGGGCCGAGGTCGACAAGGCGATCTCGCTGGGCGCGTTCGGCTCGCCCTACATCGTCATCGACGGCGAGCCCTTCTGGGGCTCGGACCGCCTGGAGCAGATCGACAAGTGGCTGGCGACGGGCGGCTGGTGACATGCCGGCCATCCGGAGCAAGCTGAACCCGGGCTCGTCGGACTTCCGGCGCAACGCGGCCGCGATGTCGGCGCTGGTCGCCGACCTTCGTACCAAGGTCGAGCGCGCGGCGCTCGGCGGCGGCGAGGCGGCTCGCGCGAGGCACGTGGCGCGCGGGAAGCTCCTGCCGCGCGAGCGGCTTCGGCTGCTCATCGACCCGGGCTCACCGTTTCTCGAGCTTTCACAGCTCGCCGCCTTCGGCATGTACGGCGACGAGGCGCCAGGCGCCGGGATCATCACGGGAGTCGGGCGGATTTCGGGCCGGGAATGCGTGCTCGTGGTGAACGACGCTACCGTGAAGGGCGGAACCTACCTTCCGATCACGGTCAAGAAGCACCTGCGCGCCCAGGAGATCGCGCTACAGAATCGCCTGCCGTGCGTGTATCTGGTCGACTCGGGCGGGGCCTTCCTCCCCGAGCAGGACGACGTCTTTCCCGACCGAGAGCACTTCGGCCGCATCTTCTACAACCAGGCCACGATGTCGGCCGCGGGCATCCCGCAGATCGCAGCGGTCATGGGCTCGTGCACGGCGGGCGGCGCCTACGTTCCGGCGATGTCCGACGAATGCGTCATCGTCAAGGGACACGGAACGATCTTTCTGGGCGGCCCGCCGCTCGTCAAGGCCGCTACCGGCGAGGTCGTGACGCCCGAGGAGCTCGGCGGAGCCGAAGTGCACGCCCGGCAATCCGGCGTCGCCGACCATCTCGCCCAGAACGATACCCACGCGCTCGCGATCGTGCGGGCCATCGTCGGCCACCTGGGACGCGCGGGGCAGCCCGATCTGGGCGCGTGCGAGCCGGCGGATCCCCTGTACCCCGCGGAAGAGCTGCACGGCGTCATCCCCGAGGACAAGCGCAAGCCCTACGACGTGCGCGAGGCGATCGCGCGCATCATCGACGCGAGCGAGCTCGACGAGTTCAAGCAGGAGTACGGCACGACGCTCGTGACCGGCTTCGCGCGCATCTGGGGCTACCCGGTCGGCATCGTCGCCAACAACGGAATCCTGTTCTCGGAGTCCGCCCTGAAGGGCGCGCACTTCATCGAGCTCTGCGGGCAGCGGAAGATTCCGCTGGTTTTCCTGCAGAACATCACCGGCTTCATGGTCGGAAAGAGATACGAATCGGGCGGCATCGCGAAGGATGGGGCCAAGATGGTGACGGCGGTCGCCTGCAGCCGCGTTCCGAAGTTTACGGTGGTGATCGGCGGCTCCTTCGGCGCGGGCAACTACGGGATGTGCGGGCGCGCCTTCGGCCCCCGCTTCCTGTGGATGTGGCCCAATGCGCGCATCTCGGTCATGGGCGGAGAACAGGCCGCCGCCGTACTCGCCACGGTCAAGCGCGACGGGATCGAGGCGAAGGGGGAGAAATGGAGCGCGGAGGAGGAGCGGGAGTTCAAGCGGCCCATCCTCGAGCAGTACGAGCGCCAGGGGCACCCGTACTACGCCAGCGCGCGTCTCTGGGACGACGGCGTCATCGCGCCCGAAGACACCCGGCGTGCCCTGGCGCTGGCGATCTCCGCCTCGCTCAGCGCGCCGATCGAGGAGACCCGTTTCGGCGTCTTCAGGATGTAGGCCAGAGAAGAGGAATAGCATGGCATACGGAACGATCGAGATCCACGCGGAGCACGGCGTCGCGGTGCTGTGGCTGAACCGGCCGGAGGTCCGCAACGCGTTCAATGAGACCATGATCGGCGAGCTGACGGCGGCGTTCGGAGCGCTCGACGACGACCCGGCGGTGCGCGCGGTGGTGCTCGCCGGCCGCGGCAAGGTGTTCTGCGCCGGAGCGGACCTCAACTGGATGAAGCGCATGGGCGAGATGGATTTCGAGGGGAACCGCCGGGACGCGATGGCCTTCGGCGCCATGCTTAACCGGCTGCACGCGATGAAAAAGCCGACAATCGCGCGCGTGCACGGCGCGGCGTTCGCCGGAGGCATGGGCCTCATCGCCGCGTGCGACATGGCCGCGGCGTCGACGGAGACCGAGTTCGCGGTGTCCGAGGTGCGGCTCGGCCTCGCCCCGGCGACCATCAGTCCCTACGTTCTTGCGGCGATGGGCGCGCGCGCGGCGAGCCGGTATTTTCTGACCGCCGAGCGCTTCTCCGCCGCCGAGGCGTACCGCATCGGGTTCATCCAGGAAATCGCTCAGCCCGAGAGGCTCGACGCGACCGTGAACGCCATCCTGGGGGAGATCGTCCAGGGCGCACCCGGCGCGCACGCGGTCACCAAGGACCTGATACGCGCGGTCGCCGGACGCCCGCTCAGCCCCGAATTGAGGGCCGACATGGCCGTGCGCATCGCCACCGCGCGCGCTTCGGCGGAAGGGAGGGAAGGCGTGCGCTCTTTCCTCGAAAAGCGCCAGCCCGGGTGGCTCAAGGCGGCTAAGCAGGCGGCGCGGCCGAAGAAGAAGAACTAGGCCGGCCTTGTTCGACAAGATCCTCATCGCCAACCGCGGCGAGATCGCCTGCCGCATAGCGCGCACCGCCAGGCGCATGGGGGTCGCGACGGTCGCCGTGTACTCGGATGCCGACGCCCATTCGCGCCACGTGGCGCTCGCCGACGAAGCGTTCCGCATCGGCCCGCCTCTGGCGTCGGACAGCTATCTGCGCGCCGACCGCATCGTCGAGGCGGCGAAGCGCTCCGCGGCCCAGGCGATCCATCCCGGCTACGGATTCCTCGCAGAGAACGCCGCCTTCGCCGAGCGCTGCGCGGATTCCGGAGTGACGTTCATCGGTCCGCCACCGGCAGCCATGCGCGCGATGGGCGACAAGTCGGCGGCGAAGTCGGCGATGGAGAAGGCGGGCGTCCCCACCGTGCCCGGCTATCACGGCGACGATCAGGCGGAGCGCATCCTGCGCTCGCAAGCCGAGCGCATCGGCTATCCCGTGATGATCAAGGCGTCGGCCGGCGGCGGCGGCAAGGGCATGCGCGCGGTCGCCGCTCCCGGGGATTTCGCCGCCGCTCTGGCCGCCTGCCGGCGCGAGGCGAAAGCTGCATTCGGCGACGACCGCGTCCTGCTCGAGAAATGCCTCGAGCGGCCCCGGCACATCGAAGTGCAGATATTCGCGGACCGTCACGGAGACTGCATCCATCTGTTCGAGCGCGACTGCTCGGTGCAACGCCGCCACCAGAAGGTCATCGAGGAAGCGCCCGCTCCCGGCCTGTCCGCGGAGCGCCGCCGGGAGATGGGCGGCGCGGCGGTCGCCGCGGCGCGGGCCGTAGGCTACGTCGGGGCGGGGACAGTCGAGTTCCTCATCGACCGGGCCGGAGGGTTCTACTTCATGGAAATGAACACGCGGCTCCAGGTCGAGCATCCCGTGACGGAGATGATTACCGGGCTCGACCTGGTGGAATGGCAGCTGCGCGTCGCCTCGGGCGAGCCTTTGCCCGCGAAACAGGGTGACCTGCGCATCGACGGCCACGCGCTCGAGGCGCGCGTCTACGCCGAGGACCCGAGCCGGGATTTCATGCCCGGCACGGGCAGGATCCGCCATCTGTCCGCGCCGGCCGAGTCGCGCCAGGTGCGCGTCGACGCCGGCGTTCGCGCGGGCGACACGGTCACGCCCTATTACGACTCGATGATCGCCAAGCTCATCGTCCACGACCGCGAGCGCGCGCCGGCGGTCGCCCGCCTCGCCGTAGCCCTCGGTGAATTCGAGGTCGCGGGTCCGGTCACCAACCTGGAGTTCCTGAAACGCCTGGTGCGCTGCGGCGCGTTCGTCCGCGCCGAGCTCGACACCGGGCTCATCGAGCGCCATCGCGACGAGCTGCTCGCCCCGGCGGGGCCGCCCAGCAAGGCGGCACTCGTGCTCGCGGCCCTGGCCACGCAGCTCACGCCTGGCGAGCGCTCCGCTCCCTGGAGGATTACCGACGGCTGGCGCCTTGGCGCATTCTGCCCGAGCGCATTCCGGTTCAGCGATCGTGGATCCGAGCATCGGGTGGAGATCGACACCACCGTCGAGGGAAGGCTGGAAGCGAACGGCCGGCTGAGCGCGAAGATAGACGGCGCGCGCCTCGAAGGGAGAGTCATCCGCGCCGGCAGGAAAATCGACGTATTCCTTCTGGGAGAGCACTGCAGCTTCGAGCTGCACGACCCCCTGGCGCAGGATTTCGAAGGCGGAGCCCACGGCGGAAGCCTCGCCGCACCGCTGCCGGGGAAGATCGCGGCGGTGCTCGTTGAACCCGGGGCGAAGGTCGAGAAAGGTGCTCCCCTTCTCGTGCTCGAGGCGATGAAAATGGAGCACACGATCGCGGCGCCCGCCAGCGGCACGGTGACGGCGGTGCGCTGCAGCGCCGGCGACCAGGTCGTCGAGGGTGCCGAGTTGATCGATTTCGAGACGGAGGGATCATGAGTCTGCCGCGCAAGGTTCGCATCGTCGACGTCGCCCCACGCGACGGCCTGCAAAACGAGCCCAAGAGCGTTCCGGCGCCGGTCAAGATCGAGCTGATCGAGAAGCTCCAGGATGCGGGCCTTCCGGCCGTCGAGGCCACCGCATTCGTGTCGCCCAAATGGGTGCCTCAGATGGCCGACCACGCGGAAGTCATGGCCGGCATCAGGAAGCGGCCAGGCGTCGCCTACCCGGTGCTCGTCCCCAACATGAGGGGCTTCGAAGCGGCGCGTGACGCCGGCGCCGAGGAAATCGCGGTGTTCGGCGCGGCGACCGAGACATTCAGCAGGAGGAACATCAATTGCAGCATCGCGGAGAGCCTCGAGCGCTTCGCGCCCGTCGTGGAGGCGGCGAAAGCGCAAGGCATCCGCGCGCGCGGCTATATCTCCGTGGTGGCGGGCTGCCCGTACGAAGGCGAGGTGGCTCCCCGCGCGGTCGCCGATCTGGCGGGCAAGCTCTACCGCATGGGCTGCTACGAGGTCTCGCTCGGCGACACCATCGGCGTGGGCACGCCGAAGAAAATCCGCGCCGTCATCGAGGCGGTCGCGAAGAAGGTCCCGATCGCCAAGATCGGCGGGCACTACCACGACACCTACGGGCAGGCGCTGGCCAACATCTACGCCTCGCTCGAGCTCGGCGTGAAGACCTTCGACAGCTCGGTGGCGGGCCTGGGCGGCTGTCCCTACGCCAAGGGGGCGACCGGGAACGTCGCCACCGAGGACGTGATCTACATGCTCGACGGTTTGGGGATAGACACCGGCGTGAACCTCGAGAAAGTCTTCCGCGCGGGCGAGTTCATCTGCCGCGCGCTTGGGCGCGAGCCCGCCTCGCGCGTCGCGCGGGCGCTCGCCGCCAAGCTGAATTCGTGACGACCGGGCAAGCCGACGAAGTGCCCTCGCCCTGCATCAACGTATGCAGGATGAGCCCCGAGACGGGGCGTTGCGAGGGGTGCCTGCGCACGCTTGACGAGATCGCGGCCTGGTCGGCGATGAGCGCGCAGGAGAAGCGCGCGGTGCTGGCGCGGCTTCCGGCAAGGCGCCCGCAGCCTTGAACCTGCCCCGCGGGATCCAGGTCATCGAGCGCGGCTGGCTCTCGTCCAACAACATCCTTCTGTTCTCGAAGGGAACGACGGTGGTCGACTCCGGCTACGGCGCGCATGCCGCCCAGACGGTGGCCCTGTTCGAGCACGCGCTCCAGGGGAAGCCGCTCGAGCACCTCGTGAACACGCACTGCCATTCCGACCACATGGGCGGCAACGCGGCCGTACAAAGGCGCTTCCGCTGCAGGACAAGCATTCCGGCAGGCGAGGCCCCGCTCATCGACCGCTGGGACGAGCGTGAGCTGATCCTCTCGGCCGCCGACCAGCGGGCGGAGCGTTTTGGCTATGAGAGCACCTTCCGGAGCGGCGACACCCTCCGGATGGGCGACTACGAATGGCGCGTCCTGCCCGCACCGGGTCACGACCTTCATGCCGTCATGTTCTTCTCTCCCGAGACGCGCGTCCTGATCTCGGGCGATGCGCTGTGGGAGAACGGCTTCGGCGCGGTGTTCGCCCAGCTCTTCGGGCGCGACACGGCCCTCGCCGAGACGCGCGGGACTCTGGAGCGGATCGCGGGCCTCGATTGCGACGTCGTCATCCCCGGCCACGGCCGGCCGTTCGGCGACGTCGGCGCGGCCCTCGAGCGCGCATTCTCGAGGCTCAGAGGATACGAGCAGGACATCACCCGCCTCGCCCGGCACGTCGTCAAGGTGCTGTTCACCTTCGCAATGCTCGAGCGGCGCTCCATGCTCCTCGCCGAGGTCCCGGCCTATCTCGAGAACGTCGCCATTCTCGCGGAGATCAACCGCGTCCATCTGAAAATGAACCCCGAAGCGTTCGCCGAATGGCTGGTGAGCGACCTGGAGCGCGCGGGCGCTCTGGACAAGCGGGACGGCCGGCTGAGGGCGGGGAAGGGCTGAGGCCCCGGCGTGGCGCCCTCCGCGGATGCCGCCGGGGAATCGCGGCGCGCGCGCCAGGTTCCGTCGTCTCCGCGCGTGCGCTTCACTACGCCCGTGGCGCCGCCCAGCTCGATACGGCCCTGCAGCCTGAGCTCCGCCTGCCCGCCGGCGCCGGCCGGCAGCGTCAGCCTCAGTTCCTCGCCCAGGACCTTTCCGCGCGTCAGGGGCGCGGCCTTGCCGTCACTCGCGATCAGGGAGCCGGACAGGAACTGATACCGCTGCCGGAGAGAAAGCCGCAGGCGATGCGTCCGCCCGTCGACCGTCAGTTCGAGCGTCCAGTTTCCCGCGACCTTCGCGGGGACGGTCCACATGAATACCTGGCTCTCCTTGCGCGCCCCGACCTTTTTGTCCGGAGCCGGGATCGTCGCCTCGGCGTCCGGGCGCCAGTCGCCCATGCCGTAGTCATGGGACACCACCCGCGACCCCGGCCTGAGCTCGGCGAGGATCTTTGGCCGCAGCGCGAGGTTCACGTCCGGCAGCAGGTAGAGCGTGAGGACGTTCGCTTCGCGAAAATCCGTCTTGAACAGGTCCTGCTGCAGGAACCTGACCCGGTCGGCGACGCCCGCCTCGGCCGCTCTTTCGTTCGAGAGCTTCACCAGCCGCGGATCGATCTCGACGCCGAAGCCGCGGGCGCCGTACTTCCTGGCCGCCTCGATCATGATGCGCCCGTCGCCCGAGCCGAGATCGATCACCGTTTCGCCGGGCTTCAGGTTGGCCATGTCGAGCATGCGATCGACGACGACCTGGGGCGTGGGAACGTACGGCGTGTCGAGGTCTTTCAGCGCGTCCTGTGCGGCGGCTCCGGCGGAAGCGAGCGCGACGGTCAGCCACAGCGTTGCACGCTTGCTCAAATCACCCCCTCCTTGCGCATCGCCGCAATGTCCTTCTCGCCATAACCGGCTTCGCGCAGGATCTCGTCGGTATGCTGGCCCGCGGCCGGCGCCTCGCGCTCGACCGCAAACTCGAATTCGCTGAACTTGAGAGGAAGCGCGAGCTGCTTGAAATCGCCTTCTTCGATGATCATTCCGCGGGCGCGCAGCTGCTCGTTGCCGAGCGCCTCGTCCATCGCGAGGACCGGGGTGACGCAGCAATCCGCGGCGGCGAACAGGCCGGTCCACTCCTTTTGCGTGCGCGAGGCGAAGATCTCCACGAGCCGCGCTTTCACAGGCGCGGCGGCGGAGCCGTAGACGATGTGCCTCTCCTTCAGGTCCGGGCAGCCGAGGCTATCGCACAGAGTCGCCCAGAACCTCCGCTCGAGCGCGCCCACGGCCATGAAGCGCCCGTCCTTCGTGCGGTAGAGGTTGTAGCACGGCAGTCCTCCGTCGAGCATGCCCGTGCCTCGCGGGGGTGTCCTTCCTTGCTCGAGGTATCCCAGGAGCGGAAAGACCGCGTGCGCGAGCGCCGCGTCGGTCATGGATACGTCGACGTAGCGGCCGCGGCCCGAGGCCCTCGCGTCGAGGAGCGCAGCGAGGATTCCCATGGCAGGAACCAGCGCCCCGCCGAGGAGATCCGCAATCTGGAAATTGGGCACCACGGGCGCTTCCACCGTCCCGATCTGGTCGCCGACGCCGGCGTAGCCGACGTAGTTGATGTCGTGCCCGGCGCGCCCGGCGTACGGCCCGCCCTGCCCGTAGCCTGTGATCGAGCAGTAGACGATGCGCGGGTTCACCGCCGACACCGCGTTGTAGGCGATGCCGAGCTTCGCCGTCACGCCGGGCCGGAATCCCTCGACGACGACGTCGGCGCGGTGCGCGAGCCGCAGGAAGGCCTCGCGACCGCGGGGCTGCTTCAGGTCGAGCCGCATGGCGCGCTTGTTCCGGTTGAGGAGGCGGAAGGAGTCCGACGTTCCGTCACGCACACGGCCCATCGCGCGAGAGTAGTCGCCCGCCCCCGTGTCCTCGATCTTGACGACGTCGGCGCCCATGTCGGCGAGGTGCAGCGTCGCCATAGCGCCGGGAAGCAGGCGCGTGAGGTCGAGAACGCGGACGCCGGCGAGGGGCTTGGCGCGCACGCTAGCCGATCGCTCTTGGCAACGGCCGGCCGGGCATCCCGTTCTTCAGTGTCGACACTGGGGGCCTTGCCGCAACGCACGTCCACCTACGCATAGTTCTTCGCGTCCTCAATCACCTTGCCGTCGTTCGGGAGCTCGCCCGGCCGCACGAGCTTCACTTCGCCGCGCAGCTTGGTGACGCTGCGCAGGCTGTCCTCGATCGCCCGGGTCAGGTTCGCGGGAGGCTCGCCGCGAACCTCGCAGCGCAGCGTCATGCGGTCGTTGCCGCCGGGGTTGTCCACGACCAGCCGCGCCTTGACGACCTCGGGGTGCCGCTTTGCGATTTCGGCGATCTGTGCGGGGTGCACGAACATGCCCTTCACCTTGGTCGCCTGATCGGCGCGCCCCAGCCACCCGCGGATGCGGGTGTTGGTGCGCCCGCAGGGGCTCGCGCCCGGCAGCACCGCCGAGAGATCGCCCGTGCCGAAGCGTATGAGAGGGTAATCCGGATTCAGGCTCGTGACGACGACCTCGCCGATCTCGCCGTCGGCGACGGGCTCGCCCGTGCCGACGCGCACGATCTCGAGGATCAGCCCCTCGTCGAGGATCATGCCCTCGAGGGCCTCCGATTCGTAGGCGATCAGCCCGAGGTCGGCCGACCCGTACCATTGCAGCACCTGCATGCCGCGCTCGGCCCAGGCCGCGCGCAGCGCAGGGGGAAGGTACTCGGCTCCGACCGATCCCTTCTTCAGGCCGCCGATGTCCGCGCCCGATTCGTCCGCCTTTTCGACGATGAGCTTCAGGAACGACGGCGTGCCGATGTAGCAGCTGATCCGAAGGTCGGCGAGCGTGGCAATCTGCGTCTCGGTCTGCCCGACTCCCGCCGGAACGACCGTGCAGCCCAGCGCGAGCGCCCCGGCCTCGAGCATGGCGCCGGCCGGAGTGAAGTGGTACGCGAAGGTGTTGAGCGCGGTGTCGCCCCGGCGAAACCCGGCGGCAAAGAGCGCGCGCGCCGTGCGCCACCAGTCCCGGCCGCTCCCGCCCGGATCGTAGATGGGCCCCGGGGAGACGAAGATCCTGCCCAGCTGCGCCAGGGGAACGGCGTTCAGTGCGCCGAAAGGACGCTCGGCTCTCTGCAGCGCCACCAATTCGGACTTGCGCGTGACCGGCAGCGCGGCGAGCGCCTTGCGGTCGCGCACCGCGGCCGGGTCGACGCCCGAGAGAATGCGGGCCCATCCGGGAGCGTTTCGCTTGGCGTGCGCGATGTGGCCCGGGAGCGCTCCCATCAGCGATGCTTCGCGCGCGGCCGGGTCGCGGGTTTCGTGGCTGTCGTAGTACTCCGGCATGGAGCCGGACCTAGTCGAACTTCGCCCCGGACTCGCGGATCACCCGCGCAGTCACTTCGGTCTCTTCGCGCAGGAAAGCCGCAAAAGCTTCCGGCGAGGACGAGGCCAGAGCCTCGGTTCCGTCGCTGGCTAGCACCTGCTTGAGCTTGGGATCATTCAACGCCTGCACCGTGGCGTGGAACAGCCGCAGCGCTATATCGCGGGGCAGCCCGGTCGGCGCAAAGAATCCGTACCAGATCGAAACGTTGTAGCCCGGGAGCCCCGCTTCCTCCATCCCGGGAAGTCCCGTGATAAGTACCGAGCGGGCGCGAGTCGTGACCGCGATCCCCCGCAGCCGGCCGCTATGGACCAGCGGCATCACCGAAGGCGCCGTGGCGAAGGTGAGCTGGGTGTCGCCGGCGAGGACCGACTGCACTGACTGTCCCCCGCTCTTGTAGGGCACGTGGACCATCTGCACGCCTGCGAGCGCGCAAAAGAGCGTGGCCGCGAGGTGCGGCAGCGAGCCGTTGCCGGAACTGGCGTAGTTGAGCTTGCCGGGCGACGCTTTTGCCTCGGCGATCAGGTCGGCGATGGAAGCTACTTTCAGCGACGGATTGACGGCCACCACCAGGGGCGAGCTGGTGACCTGGGTGAGCGCGACGAAATCGCGCGCGGTGTTGTAGGTGACGCTCTTGTTGATGAGCGGGTTGATGATCATGCCGCTCTGGCTCGCGATGATAATGGTGTAGCCGTCTGGCGCGGCCCTGGCGACGAAATCGGCGGCGACGCTGGAGCCCGCGCCCGGCTTGTTCTCCACGATGACGCTCTGACCGAGCGCCCGGGCGAGCGGGTCGCTCATGGTGCGGGCGATGATGTCGGCGGCTCCGCCTGGAGCGAAGCCGACGATCAGGTGGACCGGCTTGGTGGGGAAGGCCTCCGCGAAAGCGCTCCCTCCGACCGCGAGCGCGAGCACTACGGTGAGGGATCTCATCCCTTTCTCCTCGTCAGGCGAGCCACCGCTTCCGGCGGCGGTAGTGTTTCACTTCCTTGAAGCTCCTGCGGGCGCCGGAGGCGATCCCCAGGTAGAACTCCTTCACATCCTCGTTCGCGGCGAGCTCCGCGGCCGCGCCGTCCATGACGACGCGGCCGTTCTCCAGTATGTAGCCGTAGTCGGCATAGCGCAGGGCCACGCTGGTGTTCTGCTCGGCGAGCAGGAAGCTGACTTTCTCCCGGTCGTTGAGGTTCTTCACGATGCCGAAGATCTCCTCCACAATTTGCGGAGCCAGGCCCAGGGACGGCTCGTCGAGCAGGATCATGCTCGGGCGCGCCATGAGGGCGCGCCCGAGCGCGGTCATCTGCTGCTCGCCGCCCGACGTATAGCCGGCGAGAGTCCCGCGACGCTCCTTCAGCTTCGGGAAATAGCCGTAGACCCGCTCGAGGTCCCGCGACAGCTCCGGCCGGCCGGCGGCGCGGGTATACGCCCCCGTCAGGAGATTTTCCTCCACGGTGAGGTGGGCGAAGCAGTGGCGGCCTTCCATCACCTGCACCACGCCCAGCTTGACCAGCGCGTCCGGACTCAGCCGGTCCACGCGCCCGCCGCGGAACTCTATCGTTCCCTTGGTCACATCGCCGCGCTCGGCGCGAAGCAGGTTCGAGATCGCCTTGAGCGTCGTGGTCTTCCCCGCGCCGTTCGCCCCCAGCAATGCGACGATTTTTCCTTCCGGGACCGACAGGGAGACGCCCTTCAGGACCAGGATGACGTGGTCGTAGATGACCTCGATGTTATTGACGGTCAGCAGAACCTTCAGCCTTCCTTGGCGCAGTCCCTCGGCGTTATGCCTTTCTCCTTGGCGTACTTGGCCGCGGATTCCTCGATCATCGGCCGCACGATCGACTGGTCGGAGGCGATCCAGTCGGTGACGGTATTCCATTTCTTGCCGTCCCACTGCAGGAATTTCACCGCGCCGCCGCCCTCGTGGTCCGTGCAGGACACCTTCAGCGCCTGCATGAAGCCCGTGGCGCCGAGCTTCTTCAGCTCCTTGTCGTCGATGTTGAGGTGCTCGAGGCCCCAGCGCATCTGGTCGCCGGTCATCGGCTTGCCCTTGCCGTACCGCTCCTGTGCCGTGCGGATCGCCTCGACGGTGACGATTCCGAAGACGACGCCGCGGTTGTAGTAGATCGAGCCGACGCGGGAACGGTCCTCCATCTCGCCCTTTCCCTTGGTGTAGACGAACTTCTCGATCTCCTTGATCACGGGATAGTTCGATCCCGAAACGTTGAACGCCGCCGCGTAGAAGCCCTTGGCCGCGTCTCCCGCCGGGATCACGTCCTCCTCGGCGCCGCTCCACCACACGCCCACCATCTTGTTCCTGGGGAACCCCACTTTCGCAGCCGCCTTGAGCGCGGTCGGATTCATCACGCCCCAGCCCCGCAGGATCACCCAGTCGGGCTTGATCTGTCGGATCTGCAGCCACTGCGCCTGCTGCTCGTTGCCCGGATGGGCCACCGGAATATGCGTGACCTCGAAGCCGTACTTCTTCGCCTGGGCGTCGAGCACGGGGATGGTTTCCTTGCCGTAGGCCGAATCGTGATAGAGGTTCACGATCTTCTTGCCCCTGAGCTTGTCCATCCCGCCTTCCTTGGAGGCGATGAACTTGATCTTGGCGGTGTTCTGGCTCCAGTAGTTCGTGATCAGCGGGAAGACCCACGGAAACACCCGGCCGTCGGAGGCATCGGTGCGGCCGTAGCCGATCGAGACGATCGGAATATGGTCCGCTGTGCCCTTGTCGATGAGGGAATAAGTGATCCCGGTCGACAGCGGCATGATTAGCGAAGCTCCCGTCGGGCCGTCCTTCTTCAGGCGCTCGTAGCACTCGACGCCGCGGGCGTTGTTGTATTCGGTCTCGCACTTCTCGTACGTGAGCTTGACCCCGTTGACCCCGCCGTCGCGGGCATTGACCATGTTGATGTAGTCGATGTAGCCCCCGAACACGCCCGAGCCCCCGGCGGCATACGGCCCGACCCAGTACCCGGCCATGGGAATGAACTGCTCGTTCTGCGCGTGCGCGGCGCCTGCGGCGGCCAGCGCCGCGAGCCCGAGCCATGCGGCTTTGCCGAATCTCAGCGACATAGGAACCCTCCTTGGTTGGCCTGAACTCGCTGTTCTTTTTGTTATCCGATGAATAACCGTGACTAATATAGCCCAATCAGTGGGGGAACGGCCAGAGCCTGAGCTTCTCCTTGGCGATCTGCCACAGGCGCGCGAGGCCGAGCGGCTCGACGGCGAGGAAGAACACGATCAATGCGCCGAAGATGATCAGGGTCAGATTCGACACCAGCCCCGAGGGGAGCGCCAGGCCGAAGGAGCGCTCGATCGCGTTCGCGGAGAGGTCGAGAAAGATCGGCAGCAATACGATGAAAGCGGCGCCCAGGAACGACCCTAGGATGCTGCCCGCCCCGCCGATGATGATCATGAAAAGGATCCTGAACGAGAGGTCGAGCTCGAACCCCGCGGGCTCGACCGTTCCCAGGTACGCGAAGGCGTACAGCGCGCCAGCGACGCCGCAGTAGAAGGAGCTGACGGCGAAGGCGAGCAGCTTGGTCTTCATGATGGGGATGCCGACCACCTCGGCCGCGACGTCCATGTCGCGCACCGCCATCCAGGCGCGGCCGACGGCGCCGCGCACCATGTTCTTCGCGGCGAGGGCCATAACGCACACGATCGCGAGGATCAGAAGATAGCGCTCGACCGGTGTGTCGACCGCGTAGCCGAAGACGACGATCTTCTGCGCCGTGATGACGCCCGAGGTGCTGTAGTTGGAAAACCAGCTGAACTTCGTGAGCGCCCATACGACGAAGAACTGCGCCGCGAGCGTTGCGACGGCGAGGTAGAAGCCCCTTATGCGCAGGCTCGGCAGGCCGAACACGATGCCCACTGCCGCCGCCACGCAGCCCGCAAGGGCGAAAGACAGGAGCATCGGCATCCCCGGCACGCGAAGCTCGAAGTTGTACGCGGCAAACGCGCCGACCGCCATGAACGCGCCGGTGCCCAGGGACAGCAGCCCGGCATATCCCGTCAGGATATTGAGGCCCAGCGCCGCCAGCGAGAAGATCAGGAACGGGATCAGCACGCCGTTGAACCAGTAGTTGAAATCGATCGCTCCGGACAGGCCGGGCATCAGAGCGGCCAGCGGGACCCCGACGAATGCGATTACGAACAGGGCGATGATGGCGAACCTGTCCTGCCTGATCGGGAAGAGCTGCTGATCCGCCGCGTAGTCGGTCTTGAACTGGCCAGCCTCCCTGTAGAGCATGGCGCCTCAGACCCGGTCGATGCGCCGCTCGCCGAACAGGCCTTCCGGCCGCACCAGAAGGAAGGCGAGCGCCAGCACGTAGGGAAACCAGGATTCGATCCCGCCGCCGACGTGCGGCCCGATGTAGACCTCGGCGAGCTTCTCGGAGGCGCCGACGATCAGACCGCCGACGATGGCGCCGGTGATCGACTCGAATCCTCCCAGGATGAGCACGGGCAGCGCCTTCAGTGCGAGGAAGGTCAGCGCAAACTGCACGCCGTTTCGCGCCCCCCAGAGGAGGCCGGTGACGAGCGCGACGAATCCCGCGGTCATCCACACGATCACCCAGATCCTCTGCAGCGAGATGCCCACCGCCAGCGCCGCCTGGTGGTCGTCGGCGACCGCGCGCAGCGCTCTCCCGGTCCGGGTACGGTTGAAGAAAACCGCCAGCAGGGTCACGAGGCCCGCAGCGATCCCGGAGGCGACGAGGTCGAACTTGCTGATGTTCAGCCCGGTATGGTCCATCAGCCAGTCGATCGGCTCGTCGGCGATACCCAGGTCGAGCGCGCGCACGTTCGCGCCCCAGGCGAGCTGGGCGACCCCGTCGATGAAGAAGGAAAGGCCAATGGTCGCCATGAACAGCGTGATCTGCGGCTGGTTCACCAGGGGGCGCAGGACGACGCGCTCAGTCGCGAGCGCGAGCAGCGCCATGACCGCGAGCGCGAGCCCCGCGGCCGCCCAGAGGGGCGCGCCCATCGACACGAAGCCCACGGTCGTGAGCGCCGCGAAGAACACCATCGACCCCTGGGCGAAATTGAAGACGCCCGAAGCCTTGTAGATCAGCACGAAGCCGAGCGCGACCAGCGAGTACATCACCCCCGCAAGCAGCCCGCCGATCAGCACCTCGAAAAAGAATTGCATGCTAGTGGGCGACTCCCAGATACGCATCGATGACGCGCGGGTTCTTGCGCACTTCCTCGGGCGTTCCGTCGGCGATCTTGCGCCCGTAGTCGAGCACCACGACGCGGTCGGAAAGGTCCATCACCACGCCCATGTCGTGCTCGATCAGCACGATCGTCGCGCCCATCTGGTCGTTGACGTCGAGGATGAAGCGGCTCATGTCCTGCTTCTCCTCCAGATTCATTCCGGCCATGGGCTCGTCGAGCAGCAGCAGGTCGGGCTCGGCCGCGAGCGCTCGCCCGAGCTCGACGCGCTTTTGCAGTCCGTAGGGCAGCCGCCCGACCGGCGTCCTGCGTACGTGCTGAATCTCCAGGAAATCGATCACCGCCTCGACCTTCTCGCGGTGCTCGAGCTCCTCGCTGCGCGCGGGCCCCAGGTACAGCGCCTGCTCGAGCACGTTGCGCCGCATCTTGAGGCAGCGGCCGGTCATGAGGTTGTCGAGCACGCTCATGCCGCGGAAGAGCGCGATGTTCTGGAAGGTGCGGGCGATCCCCGCTTTCGCGGCCTCGTAAGGGTCGACCTTGCGGTGCCTGCGCCCCTTGAAGGCGACGCTGCCCCGCTGGGGACGGTAGACGCCATTGATCACGTTCAGCATCGAGGACTTGCCGGCGCCGTTCGGGCCGATGATCGCCCGTATCTCGTGCTCACGCACATCGAACGAAACTCCCTGCAGGGCAACCACCCCGCCGAAGGCGAGCGATACGTCCTCGACCTCCAGGATCGGCGCCCCGATTTCCCTGCGCCCGGTCACGCCGCCTTCCGCTCCGGCGCCACGTCGTAGGTTCTCGCCTCGAGGATGCGGAGGTCGGCGGACACCGCGCCGGTCCGCCCGTCCTCGAAGCGCATCTGCGTCTCGACGAAGGCGCTCTCCTTCCCCGAGTAGAGGGCATCGACGAGCGTCGCGTACTTCTCGGCGATGTGGCGGCGGCGGACCTTGCGCGTGCGCGTGAGCTCGCCGTCGTCGGCGTCGAGCTCCTTGTGGAGAATGAGGAAACGGCGGATCTGCGAGCCGCCGAGTGCTGCGTCGGCCGCGAGATCGCGGTTGACCTTCTCGACGCACTCGCGCACCAGTTCGCATACCGCGGGCTGTGACGCGAGGTCGGCGTAGCCCGAGTAGGGAAGGTTCCGGCGCTCGGCCCAGTTCCCCACGGCCGGCATGTCGATGTTGATGAACGCGCAGACCTCGTCGCGGCCGTCGCCGAAGCACACGGCCTCCTTGACATAGGGAAAGAACTTGAGCTTGTTCTCGAGGTACTTCGGAGCGAAAAGCGATCCGTCGGCGAGGCGTCCCACATCCTTGGCGCGGTCGATGATCTTGAGATGGCCTTCGGCGTCGAAGAAGCCGGCGTCCCCCGTGTGGAAGAAGCCCTCGGGGTCGATCGCCTCGCGGGTCGCATCGGGGCGGTTGTGGTACTCCCTCATGACGCCGGGCGAGCGCACCAGCACCTCGCCCGAGTCGGCGATGCGCACCTCGACGCCGGGCATGGGTCGGCCGACGGTCTCGAGCTTCACCTCGCCTGAGGCATGCATGCTGACCGTCACGCAGGTCTCGGTCATGCCGTAGAGCTGTTTCAGGTTCACGCCGATCGAGCGGTAGAAATCGAAGAGATCCGGGCCGATCGCCTCGCCGCCGGTATAGGCCACGCGGATGCGCGACAGGCCGAGCACGTTCTTGAGCGGGCCGTAGACGAGGAGGTTCCCGAGCGCGTACAGGACGCGATCCCTCAGCGAGACCCCTGCCTTGCCGTCGAGGATGGTCATGCCGACGCGCTTCGCGACGGCCATGAAGGCGTGGAACATGCGGCGCTTCAGCCAGCCGGCGTCCTCGATGCGGATCATCACCTGCGTGAGGATGTTCTCGTAGACGCGCGGCGGTCCGAAGTAGTACGTCGGCCCGATCTCGCGCAGGTCCGTCATCACTGTCTCGGGCGACTCCGGACAGTTGAGGCAGAACCCCGCCACGAAGGACTGTGCGTACGAGTAGAGGAAATCGCCCACCCAGGCCATGGGGAGGTAGCAGAGCACCTCGTCCTGGTCGGTAAACCCGTCGAAGGCGACGAGCACGCGCGCGGTCGCGATCAGCGCGGCGTGCGTCTGCGCCACGCCCTTGGGACTCCCGGTCGTGCCCGAGGTGTAGAGGATCACGGCGTCGTCGTCGGGCCCGCCCTTGCCGATCTCGGCGGCGAAGAACTCGGGATTGCGCGACGCGAAATCCCGGCCGAGCGCCTGGAGCGCATCCACGCTCGTCAGCTGCTCCTGCGCGTAGTGGCGCAGCTCGCGCGCATCGTCGAAGTAGATGTGCTTGAGCTTCGGGCACCGCGGGATGTTCTCCAGCAACTTGTCGACCTGCTCCTGGTCCTCCGCGACCGCGAAGCCGATGTCGGCGTCCTGGAGGACGAACGCGAGCTCGGCGGCGACCGCGTCCTGGTAGAGAGGCACCGGCACGCCGCCGAGCACCTGCGCGGCCATCATCGACCAGTACAGGCGCGGGCGGTTGTCGCCGATGACCGCCAGGCGGTCGCCGCGCCTGAATCCCTGCGCGGCGAGCCCGCAGGCGAGCGCGCGAATCTCCTGGAGCGCCTGCGCCCAGGTCCAGGTCTGCCAGATTCCCAGGTCCTTCTCCCGCATGGCAGGGCGGTCGGGGCGAAACTCCGCCTGTCTCAGCAGCAGGCGCGGAAACGTGTCGGTCGCTTCGTCCAAGAGAGCCCTCCTACGCTCTCGCGAAATATTACAGCACCTGACTCGACGAGACGGCGGCGAGGCCGCCGCTCTGGCGCGCGCTTTGCTTTGAACGGAGCTAGAATGACTGCTATCTCGGGAATCTGGGAGGAAACCCGTGACTCGTAGACGCTTTCGGATCGTACTCGCGTTGTGCTGCGCGGGCGTTGCCGGCCACGCGGTGGCGCAGCAGCCCGGAATCCAGTTCCTGAGGTCCTGGCAGCCCGTCGAGAGCGGCCCCGTTTCCGAAATAAGCGGGATGACCGTCGCCGCCGACGGCACGGTACTGTTCGTCGAGCGTGACCGTGGCGCCCTGTGGCGCATAGAGGGCGCGTCGTCCAAGCCGACCGAACTTGCCGGCAGCGGCCGCCCGTTTAGCTCGAAAAAGCTGGGCGGCGTCGCCCTGCTGGGCGAGGGCCGCGTCGCGGTGGCGAACACGAGCAACGACACGATCGCAATCCTCGACGATCAGGGTCGCGCCGTGCGGGTCTTCGCCGGCGGCGGCCACGGCTACGGCGAGCTGAAAGATCCCGAAGGGCTCGCATTCTCCTCGCGCAAGCGCTTGTACGTCGCGGATCGGAGCAACAACCGGATAGCCATATATTCCGAGGACGGCGTCTTCCTCGACGCGATCGGCGGCGACTCGCCGACCGCGCCGCAGAAGCCTCTGCAGGTCGCCGTGGACGGCGCGGAGCGCGTCTATGTTCTCGAGGATGTGGGCCCGGGGCGCCTCTCGGTCTACAGCTACTCCGGGAAATTGCTCAAGCGCCTGAGCGCCGAGTCGTTCCCGGGAAGCCGCGCCGCCCGCTGGAGGGCGCTCGCCACGGACCAGACCGGCAGGGTGTTCCTCGCCGACCGCGCGAACGGGAACATCGTCGAGCTCGACTGGGAGCAGGCCAAGGCGACCCGCCGTTTCGGCAGCCCGGGAAGCGGACGGGGGCAGTTCTCCGAAGTCGGCGCGCTTGCCCTCAACGGGCGCGAGCTCGCGATCGCGGACCTCGGCAACAAGAAGATCGAATACTTCAGCGTTCCCGAGGGAAAGGGCGTAATTCCCCAGATCGCGCGACTGGCGAGCGTGCGGCGGGCAAGTGCCTTGACGCTCGACTGCGAGCGCGCCTATGCGCTTGAGGGCGGCGACATCCTGTGCCTGCAGCGCGGCAAGGTCGCGCGGCTGGATTCCGCCGGGAAGCCGAAGCTCGAATTCGCGGGGAGAATCGACAAGCCGCGCACCGCAGCCGCTGACGCTCGCGAGGTCGCGATCGCCGACGGCGACAGCGTGAAGGTGTTCGGGCACGACGGGAAGCTCCACTTCACGGTCGGTCGCGGCGGTTCGCGCGACGGCGAGTTCGACGAGATCGGGGGCGTGCACCTCGCCGATTACCTGTACGTCGCCGATACGGACAATCGCCGCGTGCAGATGTTCACGCGCGACGGCATCTTCGTAAACAAGCTCGTCGACGCGCAGCGGCTTTCGAAGCCGGTTGCCGTCGTGACGGACTCGGTCGGCAACATCTACGTCGCCGACGCGGCGACCAACACGGTCCAGGTGTATTCGTCCAAGCTCGAATGGCGATTTTCGGTCGCGGGAGATCCGATCCCCTACCGCGCGATCTACGGGCTGGCGGTCGACAGCGAGGACAGGCTGTACGTATCCTGCGCTACGGAGCAGGGAAAGCAGCGCGTCGAGGTCTCGTACGGCGGATACGGCGAATTCTCGTTCGCCGCGTACCGCAGCCCGCAGATCGAGCCCACGGCGTCGGTCACCTTCTCCGCGCCGCCGGAGGCGTATTCCTTTGCGTTGTTCGATGCCGACCGAAAAGAACTCGCGATATACCACTATCTCCAGCCGCTCCCGCGCGTCGGCGGTGTCACCGTGCTCGGCGAGCCAGGCAAGGTCCGCCTCACCTGGCTCAAGTCGACTGCGCGCTTTGTGTCTGGGTACCGGGTCTACGCCGCCGCAGCGAAGGACGGGCCCTACGACCTCGCTCTCGAAACGCAGGCGGCGGAAGCCTCGCTCGGCGCCGAGGCCGCCCGCCGCTTCCTCTATTACCGCGTGGGCGCGCGCAGCAATTTCGGCATCGACGGCGAGCTCTCGGCCCCGCTCGAAGACGTCTTCCGCCTCGGATACCGCGAGTTCGAAGCTGGCCGCTACGAGCCCGCCCTCGCGGCGTTCACGCGCGCCGCGAAGGCCTCGCCCGATCATGCCGCGGCCGTGGAGTATCAGGGCCGGACCCTGCTCGCGATGGGCCGCTACGACGCGGCCGTTGCCCAATTCCAGGACCTCTCGCGCCGTCCGGGCTGGGAGACCGGAGGGCGCCTGCTCGAAGCCAAGGCGCTGGCCGCTTCGGGCGACATTCTCGGAGCGCGCTCGGCGGTCGCGCGCGCGATCGCTGCCGACCAGGCGAACGCCGAGACCTACGCTCTCTGCGGGGACCTCGGGCTGCAGCTGGGCGACGCGTCCGGCGCCGCGAGCTGCGTCGAGAAGGCTCTGGCGCGCGACCCCAAGAATGCCACGGCGCGCGCGATTCTGGGCGAGTCGTACGTGCGCCTGGGGGCCGTGGACAAGGGCATCGCCGAGCTCGACCGCGCCTGCGCCGCGAGCCCGGCGGACACGGCGAACTGGCTTCGCGCGGGCGCGGTCCTGCTGTCGCTCGGGCGGCCGCGCGAAGCGCTGGAGCGCTACAACAAGGCGCTTGCCACCGCGCCCCGCAGCACCGAGGCCCTGATCGCGGCCGCGAACACGCACCTGGCTCTGGGCGAGTTTGACCAGGCGCGCACCATTGCGCTGTCGATGGCGGGCAGTCCCACCGAAGAAAGCGTCGGCCAGTACGTGCTCGGGCGGATCGCCATCGCGCAGGGCAAGCACGAGGAAGCCGTCATCGCGCTCTCACGCGCGACCCGGCTGAACGCCAAGAACGGAGCGGCCTGGGCCGCGCTCGCCGACGCCTATCTCGGTCTGAAGGACGAGCGCAAGGCGCGCGAGGCCTTGGCCAAGGCGGCGGCTCTGCCCGACGCGGGCGGCGACGTCTTCAAGCGGCTCGCCGAGCTCGAGACACGCGAGGGAAGGCACCCGCAGGCGCTTGCCGCTCTGGAGCGGGCCGTGGCGCTCGCGCCGGCCGACGCCGGGCTGCGCGTGGCGCAGGCGCAGGCTTTCGCAGCGACGGGCCGCTGGCAGGAATCGGGCCGGGCCGCGCGCGAGGCGCAGAAACTCGCTCCCAAGAGCGTCGAGCCGCTGCTGCTCGCGGCGAACGCGGCGTACCGCCAGGGCAAGAGCGGCGAGGCGATCCAGACGCTCAAGCGCGCGCTGGAGCTGCAGCCGGACTCCTACGAGGTGAACTACCGCCTGGGGCTGAGCCTCGCGGACAACCACAGCTACGACGAGGCGCTCGGCTTCCTGGAGAAGGCGTCGCGCATCGACGACAAGGCTGACGCGCCGCACCTCGCCGTCGCCGATATCCAGCTCGAGCGGCGCGCCTTCGACCCGGCCATCGCCGAGCTCACTCTCGCCGCCAAACTCAACCCGAGCGAATCGAACCAGCGGCTGCTCGCCGGGGCGTACGACCAGAAGAAGAAGGCGCTCTCCGGAACCACCGCGCGCCCGCGCATCGAGGACCTGCGCCTGGAGCGCATGTTCGTCGCGGCCCACAAGCAGTATGCGAACGAGAAGATCGGCTCGGTGAAGCTGCGCAACGACACCGTCGACGACTACAAGAATCTGCGGGTGTCTTTCTTCATCAAGGAATACATGGATTTTCCGGTGAACCGCGACATCGCCGAGCTCAAGGCGAAGTCCGTCGTCGAAGTGCCCCTGAACGCGACTTTCAACGGCAAGATCCTTGGCATCGACGAGGACACCCGGGTCCTCGCGATCGTCTCGCTCGCCACTGCCGACAGCCGCGTGGGCACGCAGGACATCACGCAGGCCGTGACCCTATACGGGAAGAACGCGATTCTGTGGGCGAACGGCGACATGGTGGGCTCGTTCGTCACCCCGCGCGACGACACGCTGCGGAACTTCGTGCGCGAGGCCACGAACCGCTACGCGCCGCCGCCGCAGGACGCGCTGAACCGGCCGCTCGCCCTCGCCGCGACCGTATACAACGTCCTGAGCGCGCAGGGACTGCGTTACCAGGCCGACCCGAACACGCCTTTCTCGAGAGTGGCCGCCGACCAGGTTGACTACGTGCAGTTTCCGCGGGAGACGCTGCGCCTGAAGAGCGGTGATTGCGACGACCTCTCCGTGCTGCTCGCCGCCGCGTACGAGAACCTGGGGATCGAGACCGCGCTCATCGACGTGCCGGGCCACCTGTTTCTCATGTTCCGCACAGGGGTCAAGGAGGTCGACCGCGGGCAGATCAGCCTGCAGGACGACCTGCTCGTCGTGCGCGACGGGGAGATATGGATACCGGTGGAAGCCACGCTGATCGCGACCTCCTTCTCAGAGGCCTGGGCGGAAGGCGGCCGCAAATACCACGAGGCCGAGGTGAAGAAGCAGCTCAAGGTGCTCTCGCTGCGCCAGGCGTGGGAGAGGTACCCCCCGGTCACCCTCGCCCCGGCGGCGTTCAGCATCGAAGTGCCCGCGGGCGAGCGCGCAAGCCGTCTCAACGACCGCGAGCTGCGGTTGCTGATCGCGCGGCGACTCGAGCGCGAGGTCCAGCCCTACCGTCAGATCCTCGCGGCCAACCCCAAGGACGAAGACGCGCGTCTGCAGATCGGCACCATCTACGGGCGCAACGGTGCAACCGACGTGGCGCTGAAGGAGTTCGAGACGATTCTCGCCGGCAATCCCCGCAACGCCGCGGCGCTCAACAACCGCGGCAATCTGTACTACGGCCGCGGCGATTACGAACGCGCGCTCGAGTCGTACCGCTTTGCGGAGGAAGTCGACGCGGCAGACGCGGGCATTCGAGTCAACACCGCGCTCGCCTACTACCGGCTCGGCAAGCTCGCCGAAGCGCAGGCCAAGTACCTCGAGGCAACGAAGCTGCAAAAGGAACTGGGGAATCAGTACCGAGCTCTTGCGAAGGTTCTGGGCAACTAGCGGACGAGGAGACGACAACCATGCGCGCAAAGTCGGCTTTCCTGGCGCTCGCCGCGGCGGCGCTTGTGCTGGGACTGGGCACGCTCGCGGCCACGGCTGCCGACCCGGCCCCGTCGCAAGGCTCTACCGTGCTGCAGGACGTGCTGCGCGAGGTCTGGGTGCGGCTGCAGGCGATCACTCCGCGCCAGCCCAGACGCGTCGTGACCGCGACGGCGACGGCCGGTATTCGCGGGGCCGAGGCGACCGAGTCCGAGCTGAAGCCCTACTGGAAGGGCGACCGGGAACAGGATCCCGCCTACCGGGCGGAGCGCCAAGCGCTGCTGTCGGCGCAGGACCTCGCCGACGCCGGCAAGTACGACGAAGCGGCAAAGGCCTTCGACGCCTTCGTCGAGGCGTATCCCAAGAGCCCGCTCGCCCCCCAGGCACGCTTCGGATCAGCGCTCTCTCAGGCGGCGGTCGGAGACAAGGCCCGCGCCATCTCGGGGTTCGAGGCCTTCCTCAAGCAGAACCCCGAACATCCGCTGGCGCGGGACGCCGAGCGCGTGCTCGCGGCGCTGCGCGCCTAGCGCGGCTGCGGTTTCAGCCGCGGATTCATCACGGCGAACCACAAGGGCGGCACGAACGCGATGGGCAGCATTCCGGAATATCCCGTGGGAAGCTGCGGGGCCTCCTCGTAGTGCATCAGTGCCTGGTAGGGCCGCGACGGGATCTCGTGGTGGTCGGAATGCCTTTGCAGGTGGATGAGGAAGGAATTGGTCAGGACCTCCGAGGCGTTCCAGGAATGGGCGCGATTGAAGCGCTCGTAGGCCCCGCTCTCCAGTCGACGCCGGGAGAGCCCGTAGTGCTGCACGTAGTTCACGGCCTCCAGCAGGGTGAAGGCCATCCAGCTCTGCACCATGAAAAGCAGCGCCGCCAGAGGCCCCCACGTCAGCCCGAATGCCGCGGCGATGAGGAGCGGAAGTGTCGTGAACCACAGCATCTGGTTGCGCCAGCCGAGGAATCGCAGGCCGTGGCGGCGCAGCCGCTCAGCCTCCAGCTTCCAGGCGCTCACCCAGCTACCGGCGAGCGTGCGGGGATAGAAAGCGTAGAAGCTCTCGCCGAGCCGGGCGGACGCGGGATCGTCGGGGGTCGCGACGCGCACGTGATGGCCGCGGTTGTGCTCGATGAAGAAATGGCCGTAGCACACCGCGGTCAGCAGCACTTTTGCAAGCAGCTGATCGAATCTCGAGCGCGCGTGGCCCAGCTCGTGCGCAAAGGTGATGCCCTGAGCTCCGGTGACGAAGCCTACCGATAGCATCAGGCCCAGCACCTGGACAGGCGGCAGGTCGCCGCGGCCCGCGATCCAGGCGCCCCAGACGATGAGCGAGAGGTCGAGCGCGGCGCAGACGTAAAGGATCGCCCTGTAGAAGCCCTGCCGCTCGAGCGCAGGCAGTGTGTCGGGCGCGGGGTTGACGCGATCCCTGCCGACGACAAGGTCGAGCAGGCCGATCACGACGATGCCGTAGATCAGCGTGGTGAAATTGTTTCCGCACGCGTACCCCACGACCGGCATCGCGGGCAGCGTCAGAGCAAGCAGAAAGCGGTACTTGCGGAGCTCGGCGAGCATGCAGGCTACATGTTACGCCGGTACTGCCCTCCGACCTCGAACAGCGCCTGCGTGATCTGGCCCAGCGACGCGACCCGTACCGCGTCCATGAGCACGGCGAACACGTTCTCGTTGCGGATCACCGCCTGCCGGAGGCGCTCGAGCATGGGCCCGGATTTCTCCCTGTGGGCTCGGTGAAATTCGGCGAGGCGCCTGAGCTGCGACTGCTTCTCCTCCTCGGTCGAGCGGATGAGGTCGAGCTTGTGCGGGACCGGGTCCCCTTTTGGATTGCGGAAAGTGTTCACGCCCACTATGGGGTAGGAGCCGTCGTGCTTGCGATGCTCGTACGTGAGCGACTCCTCCTGGATCTTGCCGCGCTGGTAACCGGTCTCCATCGCTCCGAGTACCCCGCCACGCGCGGCGATCGCATCGAACTCCCTGAGCACCGCCTCCTCGACGAGGTCGGTGAGCTCGTCGATGATGAAGCTGCCCTGGTTTGGATTCTCGTTCTTCGCCAGCCCCCATTCCTTGTTGACGATCAACTGGATCGCCATGGCGCGGCGCACCGACTCCTCGGTCGGCGTCGTGATCGCCTCGTCGTAGGCGTTGGTGTGCAGCGAGTTGGTGTTGTCGTAGATCGAGATCAGCGCCTGCAGCGTGGTGCGGATATCGTTGAAGGCGATCTCCTGCGCGTGCAGCGACCGGCCGGAGGTCTGCGAATGGAACTTCAGCTTCTGGCTGCGCTCGTTCGCCCCGTACTGGTCGCGCATCGCCACGGCCCAGATGCGCCGCGCCACGCGGCCCAGCACCGCGTACTCCGGCTCCATCCCGTAGCTGAAGAAGAACGAGAGGTTGGGCGCGAAGTCATCGATCTTCATGCCGCGCGCGAGATACGCCTCGACGAAGGTGAAGCCGTTGGCGAGGGTGAAGGCGAGCTGCGAGATCGGGTTCGCGCCGGCCTCGGCGATGTGGTAGCCCGAGATCGACGCCGAGTAGAAATTGCGCACGTCGTGCTCGACGAAATACTCCTGGATGTCGCCCATCACCTTGAGCGAGAACTCGGTAGAGAAGATGCAGGTGTTCTGGCCCTGGTCCTCCTTGAGGATGTCCGCCTGGACCGTGCCGCGGACCGTCGAGAGCGTCCGCGCCTCGATCTCTTCGCGCTCCTGCGCAGCGGGATTGCGGCCGAGGCGCTCCAGCTGCTGGTCGATCGCGGTGTTGAGGAACATCGCCAGGATCGTCGGCGCGGGCCCGTTGATGGTCATCGAGACGCTGGTCGCAGGATCGCAAAGGTCGAAGCCGGCGTAGAGGGCCTTCATGTCGTCGAGCGTCGCGATGGAGACGCCGGAGTTTCCGACCTTGCCGTAGATATCCGGACGGGAGTCGGGGTCGAACCCGTACAGCGTTACCGAGTCGAAGGCGGTCGAGAGCCGCTTCGCCGGCATGTCCTTCGACAGCAGGTGAAAGCGGCGGTTGGTGCGAAACGCATCGCCCTCGCCGGCGAACATTCGGGTCGGATCCTCGTTCTCGCGCTTGAAGGCAAATACGCCGGAAGTAAACGGAAAGAACCCCGGCAGGTTCTCCCGCATGCGCCACCGGAGGATCTCGCCATGGTCCTCGAAGCGCGGCAGCGCCACCTTGGGTACGCGTGTCCCGGAAAGGGAGACCGACCCGAGGCGCGTGCGGATCTCCCGGTCGCGCACCCTGACGACCTGCTCGTCGCCCGCATAGCTCCTTCGGGTTTCCGGCCAATCCTCAAGAAGGCTCCTGGAGTTCGCGTCGAGCTCCCGGTTCTTCCGCTCGATCAGCGGCTCCAGCCCGGAGGCGTCACTCCCGGCCTCGGCGAGCATGGCTCTGGCGCCGAGGAGCTGCTGGCGTTCGCGCGCCAGCCGCGACTGCTCCGCGGCCCTCGTATGGTAGCGGCGGACCGTCTCCGCGACCTCCGCAAGATAGCGGCTGCGCGCGGGCGGCACGATCGCGCTTTTCCCCGACGGGTCCCGCGATCTCGCCGGGGGGAGCGTGCCCGGCCCCGCCTTCAGTCCGTGCTCGACGAGCGCCGGCAGGATGCCCTGATAGAGCGCCGTGACGCCGTCGTCGTTGAAGCGCGAGGCGATCGTTCCGTACACGGGCATCTCTTCGGGAGAGCGGTCGAAGAGCTTGCGATTGCGCTGATATTGCTTGCGCACGTCACGCAGCGCGTCTTCGGCCCCCCTGCGATCGAACTTGTTGATGGCGACGAAGTCGGCGAAATCGAGCATGTCGATCTTCTCGAGCTGGCTCGCCGCGCCGTACTCGGGAGTCATGACGTAGAGCGAGGCGTCGACCAGCGGAACAATGGCCGAGTCGCCCTGGCCGATCCCCGAGGTCTCGACCAGCACCAGCCCGAATCCGGCGATTTTGCAGGCGGCGATCACCTCGGGAAGGTTCTTCGCCACCTCGCCTTGACCGCCGCGCGTCGCAAGCGAGCGCATGAAGACCCGCCCCCCTCCGATCGCGTTCATGCGTATGCGGTCGCCAAGCAGGGCGCCGCCGGACTTGCGGCGCGAAGGATCGACTGCGAGCACCGCGACGTCGACGCGGTCCTTCTGGTCCAGCCTGAAGCGCCGCACCAGCTCGTCGGTGAGCGAGGACTTGCCCGAGCCGCCTGTGCCCGTCACGCCAAGGGTAGCCACGGAAGCCGTATCCGCCTCGTGCAGGATCTGCGCACGCAGCAGCGGGTCGGCGGTACCCGCCTCGAGCGCGGTCAGCAGTCGCGCCAGCGCGCGCCGGTCCCCGCGCCTCACTGCGGCGAGGTCCCGCGGGGCGTGCCGCGACAGGTCCTCGTCGCAGCGCGCGAGCATGTCGTTGATCATGCCCTGCAGCCCCATCTTCTGGCCGTCTTCGGGGGAATAGATCCGCTCGACCCCGTAGCCCTGCAGCTCGCGGATCTCGTCGGCGACGATCACTCCGCCTCCGCCGCCGAACACCTTGATGTTCTCCCCGCCGCGGGCGCGCAGCATGTCGAGCAGGTATCTGAAGTACTCGACGTGGCCGCCCTGGTAGGAGGACACCGCGATGCCCTGCACGTCCTCCTCGAGCGCGGCGGTCACGACCTCCTCGACCGAGCGGTTGTGGCCGAGGTGGATGACCTCGCAGCCGCTCGCCTGGAGCATGCGCCGCACGATGTTGATCGACGCATCGTGGCCGTCGAACAGCGACGCGGCGGTCACAAAGCGGATCTTGTTTCTCGCCTTGTATTCGGTCTGCCGGGAAACGGCGCTCAGATCGGTCATGGTCTCACTCCAAGCGGAAGGCCAGCGTAATTGACGTTTACGTAAACGTCAAACTCGGTCGGCCCCCTATTGTGAGAAGATTCGGCTTCGCCGCAGCCGCCGGCGCCCGCATACCGAGGGGGACAGTGAAGATACTTGTCGCAGCAGACGGGTCGAAATACACCCGGCGTGCGGTCACTTACATCGTCAAGCACCTCGACCTCCTTGGAGCCAAGCCCGACATCCACCTGATCCACGTGCGGCCCCCGCTTCCCGCGCGGGCCGCCTCAGCCCTGGGCCCGAGTATAGTGCGCCGCTACCACAGCGACGAGACCCGCAAGGCGCTGGCCGCGTCCAAGAGGATTCTAGCCCGCGCCAACGTGCCCTACAGGGAAGTTCACATGCTGGGGGACGCTGGTCTGTGCATCGCGACTTACGCCAAGAAGGGCAAGTTCGCGCTGGTGGTGCTGGGCTCCCGCGGCCACAGCGCGCTCGGCAACCTGCTGCTCGGATCGGTCGCGTCCAAGGTGCTCGCCGGCTGCAAGGTGCCGGCCCTCATCATCCGCTAGGGGTGCCGGTGCTCGAACCGCAGCTCGGTCATGCGCGTCGTGTCCGGCAGCCGGATCTGCACCGTGATGCGGAAGGTGCCTGAGCCCGCCATGCGGAAGAAATTGCCGTAGGTCACGGCGTTCGCCACCTGCATCGGCTGGAGCGCCCTTTCCTCGCTGGTCAGCCCGACCTCTTCGACCCGCGCCCTGACCTGGGCGCTAGTCACCCGCTGTCCGGTCCTCGCGTCGAAGATCGCGACCATCACGTGGTACATCGACTTCCCGGACGGCACGCCGCCGTGCATCTGGCGCACGGCGTCTTCCTCGGGGCGGCCGCGAAGCGTCTCCGCCGGCACGATGCCGAGCTCCACTTTCAGTCCCGCGGCCGTCTGGGTCTCGTCGCTGACGTGAGCAGGGGCGAGAGAGGGCAGTCCTGCGAAGGCGATGCAGGCGAGCAACTTGAGAGTGCGGATGTTCATGGCTCCTCCTTGACGACGTCGGATCAAAGTTTCACCCGGCGCAGGCGCAGCGCGTTGGTCACGACCGACACGGAGCTCGAAGCCATCGCGGCACCGGCGAAGATCGGCGACAGCAGCAGCCCGAAAACGGGGTAAAGAACGCCCGCGGCCAGCGGCACGCCGAGCGCGTTGTAGACCAGGGCAAAGAACAGGTTCTGCTTGACGTTGCGCATGGTGGCGCGCGACAGGCGGATCGCCTTGACGATGCCGCGCAGGTCTCCCTTCACGAGGGTCACGCCGCCGCTCTCGATCGCAACGTCGGTCCCCGTGCCCATCGCGATGCCGACGTTCGCTTGCGCGAGCGCCGGCGCGTCGTTGATGCCGTCGCCGGCCATGGCTACCGCGCGCCGCTGCGCCTGCAGCCGCTTGATCGCCTCGACTTTCTGCTCGGGCAGCACCTCAGCGATCACCTCGTCGATGCCGAGCTGCCGGCCGACCGATTCCGCGGTCCCGCGCGAGTCGCCCGAAAGCATCACGACGCGGACGCCTTCGGATCGCAGTGTCCTGATCGCCTCTGGCGTAGTTTCCTTGATGGGATCGGCGACGGCGACCACGGCGACCGTGCGGCCGTCGGCTGCGGCATAGAGCACGGTTTTGCCCCGCGCCCGGAGCGCATCGGCCTTGTCGGAAAGCGATACCGGTACGGCGCCCTGCGACTCCATGAAGCGGCGGCTCCCGACCGCGGTCCTTCGGCCGCCGATCTCCCCGCGTACGCCCTGGCCCGTGACGGACTCGAATTTCTCGACGGGCGACAGGCGCAGGCCGCGTTCCTCGGCGACCCTGACGATCGCCTGGGCGAGCGGATGCTCGCTCGCGCGCTCGAGGCTCGCGATGAGCTGCAGCCCCTCGTTCTCGGCAACTCCATCGACGACCAGATCGACGAGCCGCGGGCTGCCGAGCGTCAGCGTGCCGGTCTTGTCGACGACCAGGGTATCAATCTCGCGCAGCTTCTCCACGGCTTCCGCGTTCCGGAACAGGATCCCGTTCTTCGCCCCCTGGCCCATCGCCACCGTGATCGAGATCGGCGTCGCCAGGCCCACTGCGCAGGGGCAGGCGATGATCAGCACCGCGACAGCGTTGACGACCGCGTAAGTGAGCCGGGGCTCGGGCCCGAAGAACCACCACACGATCGCGGTCAGGACCGCGATCGCGATCACCGTCTCGACGAAGTACGCGGCAACCAGATCGGCGAGACGCTGCACCGGTGCGCGGGTGCGCTGCGCCTGCGCCACCATGTGCACGATCCGCGAAAGCAGCGTCTCCGTGCCGACGCGCTCGGCGCGGATCACCAGCGTTCCCTTGCCATTGATCGTCGCGCCGGTCACCCGGTCGCCGGGTTTCTTGGGGACGGGAACGGGCTCGCCAGTAATCATCGATTCGTCCACGTTCGAAGACCCTTCGAGGCACAAGCCGTCCACGGGCACTTTTTCCCCGGGGCGCACGCGCAACCGGTCGCCGACCTGGACTTCGGCGAGCGGCACCTCGGCCTCCCGTCCGTCGGCCTCGATGCGCGTCGCCGTGTTGGGCGCGAGCGCGAGCAGCTCGCGCAACGCCCGGCTCGTCTCGCCGAGCGCGCGCAACTGCATGACCTCCCCGAGCAGCACCAGCGTTACGATCACCGCGGCCGCCTCGAAGTAGGCTCCCACTTGCCCGCTCTCCTCCCTGAATTCCTGGGGGAAGAGGCCCGGCGCGAACACCGCCGCGACGCTGAAGAGCCAGCCGAGCGCGACGCCCAGGCCGATCAGCGTATACATGTTCGGACTGCGGTTCGCGATCGAAAGCGCGAACTTGCGGAAGAACGGCCACCCGCCCCAGAGCACGACCGGCGTGCCGAGCGCGAGCTCGAGATACATCCGCAGATGCATGGGAATCCCGAAAGGCTGCTTGAGCCCAAAATAGGGCGCCATGGCGATGACCGCGAGCGGCAGCGTCAGCGCCGCGCTTACCCAGAAGCGCCGCACCAGGCTCCGCAGCTCCGAGTCGTCCTTCGTCGCTCCGGCGACCGGCACGAGCGCCATCCCGCACTTCGGGCAATTCCCGGGCTGGGGACTTCGGATCTCCGGGTGCATCGGGCAGGTGTAGCTCTCGCCCGGGACAGCGGCTGGTGCAGGCGCCAGCTGGTGATCCTCAGCGGCGTAGCGTCCGGGTTCGGCCGAGAATGCGTCCAGGCAGTGCCTGCTGCAGAAGTACCAGGTGGATCCGCCGAAGCTGTGAGTGTGCTCCGCGGTCTTGATGTCGACCGACATGCCACACACCGGGTCGACGGCGCTGTCGCCCGTCCCGCGGCGGGTGTACGAGTGTATGTGCGTGTCCACGGCTAACGTCTGTTTTACGCGAGAACGCAAGAGCGGGTTTGACCCTGGTCAAACGCCATCTCGGGCCGGACGCAGAAGAATCAAGGGGCGGGCACAAGCCCGCTCCGCTATTCGACGGTAACCGACTTCGCCAAGTTCCTCGGCTTGTCGACGTCGTTTCCACGCTCGAGCGCCGTATGGTAGGCGAGCAGCTGCAGCGGCACGGTGTGCAGGATCGGCGAGAGCATGCCCGCGTGGTCGGGCATGCGGATGACGTGGACCCCTTCGGTCGCGACCATGCGTGTGTCCTGGTCGGCGAGCACGTGCAGCTCGCCACCGCGAGCGCGCACCTCCTGCAGGTTCGACTTGAGCTTCTCGAGCAGTGCGTCCTTCGGCGCGATAGCGATCACCGGCATCCGCTTGTCGACGAGCGCGAGCGGGCCGTGTTTGAGCTCCCCGGCGGCGTAGGCCTCGGCATGGATGTAGGAGATCTCCTTCAGCTTGAGCGCGCCCTCCATCGCGATGGGATAGTGAATGCCTCTTCCGAGAAACAGGGCGTGCTCGAGCTGGGCAAATTTCTCCGACCACATCTTCAGCTGCGGCTCCAGGTGCAGCACGCTCTCCAGCGCCCGCGGCAGATGGCGTAGCGACTGCAGCACCGCGCTCTCGCGGTCGGCCGGCAGCCTGCCGCGGATCTTGGCGAGGATCATGGTGAGCAGCACCAGCGCCGCGAGCTGGGTCGTGAACGCCTTGGTCGACGCGACGCCGATCTCCGGCCCGGCGCGCGTGAGGAAGCGGAGGTCGGAGGCGCGCACCAGCGCCGACTCGGGAACGTTGCAGATCGACAGCGAATAGCGGTGCCCCAGCGACTTGGCGTACTGCAGGGCGGCGATCGTGTCGGCGGTCTCGCCCGACTGGGACACGGTGACCACCAACCCCTTCGGGTTCGGCACCGACTCGCGGTAGCGGTATTCGCTCGCGATCTCGACGTTGCAGGGTATCCCGGCGAGGCCCTCGATCCAGTAGCGCGCGACCATTCCCGCGTGATAGCTCGTGCCGCAGGCGAGGATCAGCACCGAGTCGAGCTCGCGCAGGACGCGCTCGGCGTCGGCGCCGAAGAGCTGCGGCGACACCGACTGCGCGCCCGTGACCATCTCCAGGGTGTTTGCAACCGCCATCGGCTGCTCGAAGATCTCCTTCTGCATGTAGTGGCGGTGCGGGCCCAGCTCCACTGCATCGGCGGTGAGCTGGCTCAGGTGAACGGGACGCTCAACCGCGTTCCCCTTTGCGTCGGCGATGCGCACCCCCGCGAGCTCGATCTCGGCGCAGTCGCCGTCTTCGAGGTAGATAATTCGCTGCGTGACCTGAACGAGCGCGGATGTGTCGGAAGCGGCGAAATTCTCGCCGTTGCCCAGCCCGAGGAGCAGGGGAGCGCCGTGCCGCGCGACCACCAGCCGCGACGGATCCGACTCGCTCACCACCGCGATCGCGTAGGCGCCGACCAGCTCGACCACGCTCTTCTTCACCGCATCGAAGCGCTTCGCGCCTGACTGCAGGTTCAAATGCACCAGGTGCGCGATCACCTCGGTGTCAGTATCGGAAACGAACTCGTAGCCCTTGGCGCGCAGGCGCTTGCGCATCTCCTCGTGGTTCTCGATGATGCCGTTGTGCACCACCGACACGCCGCCCGAAGTGTGGGGGTGCGCGTTCGTCTCCGAGGGCACGCCGTGGGTCGCCCAGCGCGTGTGCGCGATGCCGACCTCGCCCGTGAGTCCGCGCGCTCCCGCGAGCTTCTCCAGCTCCGCGACACGGCCGGTGGAGCGGACCCGCTGGAGCGCTGTACGGCCCGGCTTGCCGTCCATCACGGCGATCCCGGCGGAATCGTAGCCGCGGTACTCCAGCCGCTTCAGCCCCTCGATGAGGATGGGAACGACGTTACGCTTCGCAACCGCTCCGACGATTCCGCACACGTTCGCCTCTATTTCTTGATCTTGACCGGCCGCTTCCAGCCCGGGACGCTCACCTGCTTGGCTCGCGAAAGCGTGAGCTCTCCCGGCGGGGCGTCCTTCGTGAGCGTCGTGCCGGCGCCAAGGGTCGCGCCCCGGCCCACGCGGACGGGCGCCACCAGCTGGGTGTCCGACCCTATGAAGACGTCGTCTTCGATGACGGTGCGGTGCTTGTTCGCGCCGTCGTAGTTGCACACGATCGTACCGGCGCCGACGTTGACGTTCCGTCCGACCTCGCTGTCGCCGATGTAGGCCAGGTGATTGGCCTTGGAACCCTCGCCTATGGTGCTTGCCTTGATCTCGACGAAGTTACCGATGTGCACCTGCGCGGCGAGCTGCGAGCGCGTTCCGGGCCGAAGTCGCGCGTACGGGCCTATGTGGCAGTCCGCGCCGATGTCCGCGTCCTCGAGATGGCAGAACGGCTCGATGCGCGTCCCCGGTCCCACGCTTACGTTCCTCAGCACGCAGTTTGCGCCGACGGCGGTCCCGTCGCCGAGCCTGACCTCGCCCTCGAAGACGCAGTTGACGTCGATCGACACGTCCGCGCCGCACACCAGGCTTCCGCGCACGTCGCAGCGCGAAGGATCGGCAAGCATTGTTCCCTTCTCGAGGAGCGCCGTGGCCAGCCTGCGCTGATGGAAGCGCTCGAGCTCCGCAAGCTGCGGTCTGCTGTTCACGCCCAGCGCCTCCCAGGCGTCCCGGGCTTGGATGGCGACCACGGGCACTCGCTCCTTGGCCGCCAGCGCGACGATGTCGGTGAGGTAGTATTCCTTCTGCGCGTTGTTGTTCCGGAGCCTCGCGAGCCAGCTCTTCAGCTTCTTGGTAGGTGCCACCATGATCCCCGTGTTGATCTCGCGCAGCTCGCGCTGCTTGGCACTCGCGTCCTTCTCTTCGACGATACCCAGCACTCGGCTGCCCTTGCGCAGGATGCGCCCGTAACCGCTGGGATTGTCGAGCGTCGCGGTTAGAAGTCCGACCCCCTTCCCGGCCGCCTCGACCAGGCGCACGAGCGTCTCGGATCGAATGAGGGGAACATCGCCGTAGAGGACCAGCGTCGGCCAGCGCTCATCGAGGTGCGGAACAGCTTGCATCACCGCGTGGCCGGTCCCCAGCTGGGGCTGCTGCAGCACCCAGGCCGCTTCGCTGTCTCCCAGCGCCTCGCGCAGAGCCTCGCCGCCGTGGCCATAGACGACACAGATCGTCTTCGGCGCAAGCTGCTTCGCCGTATCGAAGACGTGCGAGAGCAGCGGCCGGCCTGCCAGAGGGTGCAGCACTTTCGGAGTGCGCGACTGCATGCGCTTGCCTACCCCCGCGGCGAGGATGACGATATTCACGAAAACCGGAGTGAATTCAGCTGGATGCAGGATGTTAGCACGGCTTGCCCGCGGTGTAGGGACCCGCGATCTCGAAAAGGTGTAATCTCACCGAAGACAAAGGTCCTTAGCGGACTCATGCACCGGCTCATCGTATCATCGGCTCTGGCTTCGGTACTCGCTCTTGGTGCGCCGCCCCTGCTCGCGCAGGTGTACAAGTGGGTCGACGAGAGAGGCGTGGTCAACTACTCCAACGAGGCGCCCGCCAACGCCAAGGCGACGCAGCTCGACCCCAAGGCGTCGAGACTCTCCATCGTGGGTGCCGATGACGCACAGAAACGAACGATGACCGCGAGCGCAAGCGAAAGCGTGCTCTCCGAGAAAATCGACCGGCTGGAGCGGAAGCTGGACGCGGAGCGCTACGCGCGAAGCGTCGCGGACTCGCAGGCCCAGGCGGCTGCGGACTCGTGGTACCAGCAGTGCCTGCGCGACCGCCGGGTGGACTGCGACTACGCGAGCATGGACCCTAACTACTACGGATATGGCCCGTACTACGGCTACTGGCCCGTCGTCGCGAAGCGGCGCCCGTTTCGCGATCACGTGATGCACCACCGTCCGAACGCGACGCCGAAACAGCGAGGGAGCGCCGCTTTTGCGCCTGTCCGCCCGGCCGCGGGCACGCGTCAGATGTAGCGTCCCGCCGCGTCAGCGCGGGAGCTCGGAAAATCCCGTCAGGAACTCGTCGACCGCGCGGGCGCATTGACGCCCCTCGCGGATCGCCCAGACGACCAGAGACTGACCGCGACGCATGTCCCCCGCGGTGAACACTTTGGGAACCGAGGTCGCGTAGCAGCCCTTGCCGTCGGTCGTCGCCTTGGCGTTGCCGCGCGCATCCTTTTGCACGCCGAACGCGTCGAGGACCGATTGCACCGGCGAGACGAATCCCATCGCGAGCAGGACGAGGTCCGCCGGGAGGACCGCCTCCGAGCCCGGAACCTCGCTCATCCTGCCGTCCTTCCATTCGAGCCTGATCGTCTTCAGGGCTTTCACCCTGCCGCTTTCTCCGACGAATTCCTTGGTGGCGACGGACCAATCGCGCGTTACGCCTTCATCGTGGGATGACGAGGTGCGCAGGCGCGTCGGCCAGTAGGGCCAGACCGGATTGTTCTCCGGATCGGGGGGCATCGGCAGCAGCTCGAACTGCGTGACCGATCTGGCGCCGTGGCGGTTGGACGTGCCGACGCAGTCGCTGCCCGTGTCGCCGCCGCCGATCACGACGACTTGCCTTCCGCTCGCCCACAGCTCGGGGACACCCGGGTCGCCGGCGACGCGCTTGTTCTGAAGAGGGAGGAACTCCATCGCGAAGTGCACTCCTTCGAGCGAGCGCCCGGGGATGGGCAGATCGCGCGGCTGCTCGGAACCGCCCGAGAGGACGACGGCGTCGAACTCCGCCAGGACTCTATCCGGTGCGAGCACCTCTGTCGCCCAATCGGTCACGCCCTTGCCCGGCCGTTCCTTGCCGACGAAAACGCCGGTCCGGAAGCTCACGCCCTCTGCGCGCATCTGCGCCAGGCGCCGGTCGATCAACGCCTTCTCCATCTTGAAATCCGGTATCCCGTAGCGGAGAAGACCGCCTATGCGGTCGTTCTTTTCAAAGACCGTGACTTCGTGCCCTGCACGGGCGAGCTGCTGCGCGCAGGCGAGGCCCGCGGGCCCCGAGCCCACCACCGCGACCGTCTTGCCGCTGCGGTGGTGCGCCGGCTGCGGCTTCACCCAGCCCGACTCCCACGCCTTGTCGACGATGGCGTGCTCGATCGACTTGATCCCCACCGGGTCGGCGTTGATGCGCAGCACGCACGCTTCCTCGCAGGGTGCGGGGCAAACCCGTCCTGTGAATTCCGGGAAGTTGTTGGTCGAATGCAGCGTCTCGATCGCACGCTGCCAGTCCTGCTTCCAGACGAGATCGTTCCAGTCGGGAATGATGTTGCTGACCGGGCAGCCCGACATGCAGAAGGGCGTGCCGCAGTCCATGCAGCGCGCGCCCTGGATCCGGGCCTCCTCGTCGGTGAGGTGCAGGACGAACTCGCGGTAGTGCTTCTTCCGCAGCTCCCTGTCCTCTGTCGCTTCCGCGAGGCGCTGGTACTCGAGGAAGCCCGTGACCTTCCCCATCAGGCCGCCGCCTTCTTCTGCGCGGCCGCGAGCTCGCCCAGCGCGCGCCGGTATTCCTTCGGAAAGATCTTGACGAAGCGCACGCGGTATTCCGACCACTTTTCCAGGATCTCCCTCGCGCGCCTGCTGCCCGTGACTCGCGCGTGGCGCTCGATCAGGTCCTTCAGGATCGCCTCGTCGGTCTGGCCTCGGTGCCACAGATGACCGGCGACCTTGCCCTGCTGTTCGGACTCGGAGAGCACGGGCTCGAGGTCCACCATCGCTGTATTGCAGCGCTTGGTGAACTCCCGGTCGAGGTCGAGCACGTAGGCGATGCCACCCGACATGCCGGCCGCGAAGTTGCGCCCGGTGACCCCGAGCACCGCCACGGTTCCGCCCGTCATGTACTCGCAGCCGTGGTCGCCGACGCCCTCGACGACGGCGGTTGCGCCCGAGTTGCGCACAGCAAAACGCTCGCCCGCGACGCCGCGGAAGTACGCTTCGCCGGCAATGGCGCCGTATAGCACGACGTTGCCGGTGATGATGTTCTCGGTCGGCTCGCCGCGGAACTTGGGCGAGGGCGCGACGATGATGCGCCCGCCCGACAATCCCTTGCCGCAGTAGTCGTTGGTGTCGCCGATCACTTCCAGCGTTACGCCCTTGGCAAGGAACGCGCCGAAGCTCTGGCCCGCGGATCCCGCGAAACGGACGTGGATGGTGCCGTCGGGCAGCCCGTCGTGACCGTAGCGTCGCGCGATCTCGTTCGACAGCATCGTGCCGACCGTGCGGTTGCCGTTGCGGATCGGCATGTCGATCGACACCCTCTCGCCGCGCTCGAGCGCGGCACGGGCGAGGTCGATCAGCCGGTTGTCGAGCGCCTTCTCCAGGCCGTGGTTCTGCCTCTCGGAGTTGTAGCGAGCGACATCGGCGGGCATGTCGGGCATGTGGAAGACCCTGGAAAAGTCCAGCCCCTTGGCCTTCCAGTGCGCGATGCCCTTCTTCGTGTCGAGCAGGTCGGTGCGTCCGATCAGATCGTTGAACCTGCGCATGCCCAGCTTCGCCATCAGCTCTCGTGCCTCCTCGGCGACCAGGAAAAAGTAGTTCACGACGTATTCCGGCTTGCCCGAGAACTTCTTGCGCAGCACCGGATCCTGCGTCGCGACGCCGACCGGGCAGGTGTTCAGATGGCATTTGCGCATCATGATGCAGCCGCTCACCACCAGCGGCGCGGTCGCGAAGCCGAACTCGTCCGCGCCCAGGATCGCGCCGATGACGACGTCCCGGCCCGTCTTGATCTGGCCGTCGACCTGCACCGCGATCCTGCCGCGCAGACGGTTGAGCACCAGGGTCTGCTGCGTCTCGGCGAGGCCCAGCTCCCAGGGGGTGCCCGCGTGCTTGATCGACGACCACGGCGAAGCGCCCGTGCCGCCGTCGTGACCCGAGATGGTGACGTGATCCGACTTGGCCTTGGATACGCCCGCCGCCACGGTGCCGACGCCGACTTCCGAGACGAGCTTCACCGAGATCGACGCGCGCGGGTTCGCGTTCTTGAGGTCATGAATCAGCTGCGCCAGGTCCTCGATCGAGTAGATGTCGTGATGCGGCGGCGGCGAGATCAGCTCCACTCCGGGAGTCGAGTAACGGATCTCGGCAATGTAGTCTGAGACCTTGCGCCCCGGGAGCTGGCCGCCTTCGCCGGGCTTGGCGCCCTGTGCGATCTTGATCTGGATCTGCTCGGCGCTCGCCAGGTACTCGGCGGTCACGCCGAAGCGCCCCGAGGCGACCTGCTTGATCTTCGACTTAAGGACGTCACCCTCCTTCAGCTCGATATCCTTCGCCACCCGGTTCGCGCCCAGGCGCGACAGCAGGCTCTCGCCCGCCTTCAGCGGAGCGTAACGCTTGCGGTCCTCTCCGCCCTCGCCGGTGTTCGACTTCCCGCCGATGCGGTTCATCGCGACGGCAAGGGTCGTGTGCGCTTCGACCGAGATCGAGCCATGCGACATCGCGCCGGTCGAGAAACGCTTCACGATCTCGGCGGCGGGCTCGACTTCCTCGATCGGCACCGCCTTCGCGGGATCGAGGCGGAACTCGAACAGGCCGCGGAAGGTCATGTGGCGCCGCGACTGGTCGTTGATGATCGCCGCGTATTCCTTGTACGCCTGGGGTGAGTTCTGCCGCGCCCCCTGCTGCAGCTTGGCGATCGCGTCCGGTGTCCACATATGCTCCTCGCCGCGCACGCGCCAGGCGTACTCGCCGCCCGCATCGAGCATGGTGGCGAGCACCGGATCGGCGTCGTCGAACGCCGCCCGGTGGATGCGGATCGCCTCCTCGGCGACCTGGAAGATGTCGATGCCCTCGATCGACGAGGTCGTGCCCGCAAAGTACTTCCCGACGAGCGAGCTCGCCAGCCCCACCGCCTCGAAGATCTGCGCGCCGGTGTAGGACATGTAGGTCGAGGTGCCCATCTTGGACATCACCTTCTTCAGCCCCTTGCCGATCGCCTTGACGAAGTTCTTGATCGCCCTTCTGCCGTCGATCTCCCGTCCGAGCTGGCCTCTGCCCGCCAGGTCGAGCAACGTCTCCATGGCGAGGTAGGGATGGACCGCTTCGGCCCCGTAGCCACCGAGCATCGCAAAGTGGTGCACCTCGCGCGCGGATCCTGTCTCCACCACCAGGCCCGCGCTGGTGCGCAAGCCCTTCGTGACGAGATGCTGGTGGATCGCCGACACGGCGAGCAGCGCGGGGATCGCCACCCGCTCGCGCTCGATCAGGCGGTCGGAGATGACGACGATCGAGTAGCCCGCGCGCACCGCGTCCTCGGCCTGGGCGCAAAGCGAGGCGAGGCGCGCCTCGACCGCCTCCCTGCCCCAGGCGAGCGGGTAGGTGATATCGAGCTCGTGCGAGCGGAACTTGCCCCCGGTGTAGCGCTCGATGTGCCGGATCTTCTCCATCTCGAAGAAGTCGAGGACCGGCTGCGAGACTTCCAGGCGAAGCGGCGGATTCATCTCGTCGATGCCGAGCAGATTCGGCTTGGGGCCGATGAAAGAGACGAGCGAGGTCACCAGCTCCTCCCGGATCGGGTCGATCGGCGGGTTGGTGACCTGCGCGAACAGCTGCTTGAAGTAGTGGTAGAGCGTCTTGTCCTTGTTCGACAGGACCGCGAGCGGCGAGTCGTTCCCCATGGAGCCGACCGGCTCCTCGCCGTTCTGTGCCATCGGAACCATGATGAACTTGATGTCTTCCTGCGTGTAGGCGAACGCCTGCTGCCGGTCGAGCAGCGCTACCCGGCTCTTCAGCGGCGGAGTCTTCTCCGTTTCGACCTCATCGAGCTTGACGCGGATGCGCTCGATCCACTCCGGATAGGGCTTTGCCCCCGCGAGCGAATCCTTCAGCTCCTTGTCGTCGATGATCTTTCCTTTCTCGAGATCGACGAGGAACATCTTGCCGGGCTGAAGTCGCCACTTCTTGACGACCTTCTCTTCCGGCACGGGCAGGCAGCCACACTCCGAACCCATGATCACGAGGTCGTCATCAGTGACGATGTACCGTGAAGGCCTCAGCCCGTTGCGGTCGAGCGTGGCTCCGATCTGGCGGCCGTCGGTGAAGGCGATCGAGGCCGGACCGTCCCAGGGCTCCATCATGGCCGCGTGGTACTCGTAGAAAGCGCGCCGCGCCGGGTCCATGAGGGTGTGGTTCTCCCACGCCTCGGGGATCATCATCATCATGGCGTGCGCGACGGAGTAGCCGCTCATCACGAGCAGTTCGAGCGCGTTATCGAAGGACGCAGAGTCCGACTGGCCGTCGTAGATGAGGGGCCAGATCTTGTCGAGGTCCTTGCCGAGCACCGGGCTCGAGATCGCGCCCTGGCGGGCCCTGATCCAGTTGACGTTGCCGCGCAGCGTGTTGATCTCGCCGTTGTGGCAGATCAGCCGGAACGGGTGCGCGAGGTCCCACGACGGGAACGTGTTGGTGGAGAACCGCTGGTGCACCAGCGCCAGGGCCGACTCGACGCGCGGGTCCTGCAGGTCTTTGTAGTATTCGCCGACCTGGTGCGCGAGCAACATGCCCTTGTAGCAGATGGTGCGCGCGGACATCGTCGGCACGTAGAACTCCCTTCCGTGCCTGAGCTTCAAGGCCTGGATGGCGTGGCCCGAGCTTTTGCGGATGATGTAGAGCTTGCGCTCGAGGGCGTCAGTCACGGTCACGCGCTTGCCGCGCCCGATGAACACCTGCCGGATCACCGGCTCCAGGCGCTTGGCGGGCTCGGCCAGGTCGCTGTTGTCGACAGGGACATCGCGCCAGCCGAGCAGCACCTGCCCCTCGTCCTTTATGGCGCGCTCGATCTCGTACTCGCAGGCGAGACGCGATGCCGGGTCGCGCGGCAGAAACACCATGCCCGCACCGTACTGGCCCGCTACCGGAAGCTTCACCCCCTGCTTGGCCATCTCCTCGCGGAAGAGGCGATCCGGGATCTGGATCAGGCAGCCCGCCCCGTCAGACAGCTTGGGGTCCCAGCCGACGGCGCCCCGATGAGTCAGGTTGCGCAGAACCGTCAGCCCCCGCTCGACGATGGCGTGGGATTTCTTGCCCTTGATATGGGCGACAAATCCGACCCCGCAGGCGTCGTGCTCGTTGGCAGGGTGATACAGGCCCTGAGGCTCGGGGCGGCAACTCTGACTCACGTTGGTTCTCGACGAAAAGGCTGCGGGCGCTCAAATGCACCCATAGCAGACTGGGTCTTTGACTATACCTGTGTTCGCTGGATGCTGCAAAGCAGCATCCAGCCCTCCAGCGGGTGCGTCAAGCCGCGAGGCGAGACAGCGTCCGGTCGAGGGCCGCGCGCGGAACGTCGTCCCGCAGCGTCGCGGCGCCCAAGCGCTCGAGCACGACGAAGTGGATGCGCCCTTCCTTCACCTTCTTGTCCACGCTCATGAGCTGCTGCATGCGCTCGGGCGCAATCCCCTTCGAGGAGACGGGAAGACCGGCACGCTGCAGCAGCGAGCGGATCCTGCCCGTGTCCGCTTCGGAGAGATAGCCGAGCTGGCGCGACAGGTCGGCCGCCATCACCATGCCGGCCGCAACGGCTTCGCCGTGGAGCCAAGTGCCGTAGCCCGAGCCGGTCTCGATCGCGTGTCCGAAGGTGTGACCGAAGTTGAGCACCTTGCGCAGCCCGCTTTCGCGCTCGTCCCGGCCAACGATGTCCGCCTTGATCTCGACCGAGCGCACCACCGCATGCTCCAGGGCATCGGCGTCGCGCGCGAGCAGGCGCTCAATGTTCGATTCGAGCCAAGCGAAGAACGCGGCGTCCCGCACCAGACCGTGCTTTATCACTTCGGCGAGTCCCGAGCGCAATTCGCGCTCGGGCAGGGTCTTCAGCGTGTCCATGTCGGCAAGCACGAGGCAGGGCTGATGAAAGGCGCCGATCATGTTCTTGCCGAGGGGGTGGTTGATCGCGGTCTTGCCTCCCACGGACGAATCGACCTGCGACAGGAGCGTGGTGGGCAACTGGACGTAGCTCACTCCGCGCTGATAGATGGCCGCGGCGAATCCGGCGAGATCTCCGATGACTCCGCCACCCAGCGCGACGAGAGTCGTGTCGCGGCCGCAGCGCTTCTCCAGCAGGGCGTCGAAGACTGTGTTGAGCGTCTGCCAGTCCTTGTGGTCTTCGCCGTCCGGCAGGACGATCTGCACGACTTCTACGCCTGCGCGGACGAGCGCGCCGGCGACGCGATCCATGAAGAGCGGAGCGACGGTGACGTTGCTCACGATGGCCACCGTCTTTCGCGAAAGCACCGGGAAGACAAGATCCGCGCGGGCGAGCAGCCCGGTTCCGACGTGAATCGGGTAGGAGCGCTCGCCGAGCGCTACGCTGAGAGTCTGCATGCTTCGCCGATCCGCGCGAGCACGTGCGTGATCAGGGGGCCGATGCCCTGGCGCCCGGTCTCCACCACCAGGTCGGCAACATCGCGGTACAGCGGATCGCGGAGCGCGTACAGCGTTTCGAGCCGCTCGCGCGGGTCCCCTCCCTGGAGCAGCGGCCGCGACTTGTCGGTGCGAGTGCGCGTCCACAGCACCGCGGGGAGGGCGTGCAGGTAGATCACGAACCCCCGGTTCTTGAGATGCTCGCGGTTCCGGGCATCGAGCACCGCGCCGCCCCCGGTCGCCAGCACGATGTCGTCCAGGGCAGTCATCTGCTCGATGACCTCGGCTTCGCGCTTGCGGAATCCCGGCTCGCCCTCGATGTCGAAGATCACGGCCACCGACACCCCGGTCCGCGTCTCGATCTCGCGATCCGCGTCGTGGAAAGTCTTCCCCAAGCGCTTGGCGAGCTCACGCCCGACGGTCGTCTTCCCCGCCCCCATCATCCCCACCAGAAACAGCTTACGGCTGTTCTTCACGCGGTTATTGTAGCAACCCCCCGTACCCAGAAAGCGAAAAGGGCCGGCACAGCCGGCCCTTCCGATTCGATGCAGCGAAACGTCAGCGTTGGCTGATGCGCTGCTCGACAATCCGCGGCGTTATGAACACGAGCAGCTCGGTCTTGTTGTCCGAGCGCGAGTTGTTCCGGAACAGGTATCCCAGCAGCGGCAGGTCGCCGAAGAAGGGTACTTTGGTGATCGTGGTCTGCAGGGTCTGCGTATAGATCCCGCCAATCACCACTGTTCCGCCGTTCTCCACCAGCACCTGTGTCTGCACATGCTTCGTGTCGATGGCGAAGCCCGCGTTGGTGCTCTGGCCCACGGAGTCCTTGTTTATGTCGAGAGTCATGATGATGTTGCCGTCCGGCGTGATCTGCGGCTTGACTTTGAGCGCGAGGTTCGCCTTGCGGAACGCCACCGAAGTCGCGCCGCTCGACGTCGCCTGCTGGTAGGGCAGCTCGGTGCCCTGCTCGATCAGCGCCTCGATGTTGTTCGCCGTCATGACGCGCGGGCTGGAGATGATCTTGCCCTTGCCGTCGGCCTCCAGGGCCGAGAGCTCGAGCGCGAGCGCTCCTGTTAGGCGATTAGTGAACAGCAGCGCGATCGAACCGGCCGCGGCGGCGTTGCCTACCGGGGCGGCGGGCAGGTTGACGCTCAGGTTTTGCGGGACCTTCGTCGAGATATTTCCGCCCCCGACGGGGAACAGGTTGCTGAAGTCCTCGAGCGTTCCGGTCTGCGTCACCGATATCCCGCTCGTGCCGCTCACCCCGATCGGGCTCGGCCCGGTGCTGCTTGTGCTCTGGGCGATCGGCACCGCAACGTTGCCGAGGCGCACGCCCAGATTCTTCGCGAAGGTATCGTTGGCCTCGACGATCCGCGCCTCGATCAGCACCTGCTGCACCGGTATGTCGACCTGGGCCACAAGCCTGCGCACTTCCTCGAGCCGAGACGTGACGTCCTGTACGAAAACCTGGTTCGTCCGAAGGTCGAACGAAGCCGAACCTCGCTTGGTCAAGATGCGCTGGAGCGGATCGACAAGCATCCTGGCGAAGAGATCGGCCTTTCCGTAATTGAGCTGGAAAGTCTCGGTACGGAGCTGCTCCAGCTCCGAGATTTGGGCCGTCGATTCCAGCGCAAGCTTCTCCTTCGTCGCGAGCTCGTCGCGCGGAGCAATCCAGATCACGTTGCCGTTCTTGCGCATGTCCAAACCGCGGGTTTGGAGGATGATGTCCAGCGCCTGATCCCAGGGAACGTCCTTCAGCCGCAGCGTCAGATTCCCGGTCACGCTGTCGCTGGTGATGATGTTCAGGTCCGTGAAGTCGGCGATCACGTTCAGTACGCTGCGCACTTCGACGTTCTGGAAGTTGAGCGAGAGCTTCTCGCCCGTATAGCCGCTACGCGATCCCTGCACGAGCTTGTTCGGGTCGTACTGGATCGGCTTGACCTCGAGCACGAACTGGGTGTCGGTCTGGTAGGCGTTGTGCTCCCACAGACCCTTCGGCTCGACCACCATGCGCACGTTGTCGCCCTGCGGGAAGACGCTGAACGACTGCACGGGAGTCGCGAAATCGACCACGTCGTAGCGCTTGCGCAGAACGTCGGGAACGCTGGTCTTGAGAAAATCCACGATCACGGTTTGACCCTGCTGGCGTATGTCAACGCCCGTCGAGGTATCAGACAGTTCGACTACGATGCGCCCCTCGCCGCCGCGACCCCTGCGGAAGTTCACATCCTGGAGGGAGTGCTGGAGATCCGATCTGCCCTCGGCGAAGCTCGCGGCGGCCGGCGCCGCGCCCGCCCGGGCAGGCCCGGCTGCCGCCAGCGTGATCAGGAAGGTATTGCCGTCGATCTTGGAATCGAAGGGAACCATATTGCGCAAGTTGAGCACGAGGCGGGTCCGGTCGCCCACCTGCACAAGGTTCATCGAGCGCAGCGCTGCCTCGCCAATGTCCTGGCTGTTCCGCCCCAGACCGTTGGTCGTGTCGGCGAAGTCGAACGCGATCCGGGCCGGGTTCGCGATGGTGAAGTTGCCCGGCTGGGCCGTCACGGGATTCTTCATGGTAACGCGGACGATGATCTGCCCCCCCGACTGGGTCACATCGAAGTTTTCGATGCTGTTCTGCTGCGCCTTGGCGGCCGGCGCCCCCGCGAGCAGAGCGAGCGGACAGACCACTGCCTGAATGAATCTGCGCAAAAGGACGTTGTTCATCATCTACCTCCCTCCGACTTCCTGGAGCTGCAGGGTGCTTTGGCGCTCGGACCAGTCGCCGACGGCGTCCTGGATGAGCTCACGCAGCTGGATCTGACTGTCGCTGATTGCCGTGATCAGGCCGAAGTTCTGCCCCATGTAGTTGCCCACCCCGACGCGGTACAGGCCCGTGTCTGCCTTTATCAGCGCGAAGCTCGCCTTCTTCTGCTGCAGGACGCCGACCATCTTCAGCGACTCGAGGGGATACGCCTCGAGCGGCTCCTTCGGCCTGTTGAGGTCGGGCTTGAGCCCGCCTCCGCCGCCGGTGCCGGCCGATTTCGTAACGAGTTCGATCTTGGCGGTGCTGAACGGGTCGGGCTGATCGAACACCTTGTAGGGCACGGGCTCGTACGGCTTGACGACCGGCAGGGGCTCGATTCTGCCGCGCATGTCCTTCGTCTTCTCCTTCAGCTCGGCTTTGAGGTCGCCGAATTCCTCCCCGGTGCAGGCGGCGAGGAGGAGCGCAAGCGCAACGGCGACGAGGACTTTCATCTCTTGCCCGCCTTGGCGCCCTTCGCGGCCCGGTTCTGCGCCGCGACCTCTTCCTCATCCAGGTAACGGAAGGTCTTGGCGACCACGTCCATCACGAGGTTACCGTCCTTACCGCCCCCGGTTAGGCTGATGTCGTTCAGGGTAACGATGCGCGAGAGCTGACCGATGTCGCTCGCGAACTGCCCCATGTCGTGATAACTGCCGTTGAGCTTCAGCGTAACCGGCAGCTCGGCGTAGAACTCGCGCTTCGTCTCCTGGGGCGCCGGCTTGAACAGATCGAACTGGAGGCCGCGGCCGAGGCCCGCCTGGTTGATGTCCACCAGCAGCGCGTCCATCTGCGAGCGGTTGGGAAGCTGCCTCAGCAGCGCGCCGAACGAGCTGTCGATCTCGCGCAACTGCTGGCGGTAAAGGTCGAGGTTGATCGCCTGCTGCATCTTCGCAACGTATTCGTCCTTGAGCTTCACTTCCTGCTGGCGCCCGGCGTCGAGGGAGTCCATCTCCTCCTGCCAATCCAGGAAATAACCCAGCGCCACGATGCCCACCAGGAGCCCCAGCAGCAGCATCGCCTTGGGAAGGGGCGGCCATGCACCCGGATCCCGGGCGTTGAGATTCCTGAATTGCTCGAGGAATTTCTTCATCGCGTCAGCCCTTGGCCGCCGGCGCCTTGGGCGCCGCCTTGCCCGCCTTGCTGGCGTCCTCGCCTCCCAACCGCTTGAGGCTGACGTTCATGTTGAATTCGGACACGCGCTTGTTGCTGACGGTCGCCGACTTGATCTCGACCAGCTCCGGGTTCTCGAGATAGGGAGAGCCCGAGAAATTGCGCATCAGCGTCGACACTCGCGCGTTCGACTGCGAGTAGCCAGTCAGATTGACTTTCAGGCCGGTCTGCTTGATCGACTTCAAGTACACGCCGTCCGGCACCTGCTGCACCAGCTCCTGCAGCAAATAGACGGCCTGCGCGCGATCGGCCTGCAGCCGCTCGATGATCTGCTTGCGCGCGAGCAGGGCGGCTATCTCCGTCTTGAGCTTCTTGATCTCCTCGATCTCCTTGTCGAGGCGAACGTTCTCCCTCTTCAGGTATTCGTTCCGGCTGCTCTGCTCGGCGATGTATCCGGCGATGGCCAGGTGCACCGCACCAACGATGAGCAGTCCCAGCACGGCTACCATTCCCCCGAGCACGCCCAAATGCTGGCGCTGGGCCTTGCGGCGCGCCTCGCGCCAGGGAAGCAGGTTGATGCGCATCACGGATCAAATCTCCGCATGGCGAGGCCACACGCCACCATCAGCGAGGGCGCGTCGGCGACCAGTTTCTTGAGAGGCACGCGCGGAGAGATGGCCATGCTCGCGAACGGGTTGGCGACCATGGCGCTGATCTGGGTCCGGCTCTGCACCATCTCGTCGAGCCCCGGGATCACCGCGGAGCCCCCGGTCAGCAGGACGTGCTCCACTGACGTGTATTGCGTCGAGGTGAAGAAGAACTGCATGGCGCGCTGCATCTCGAGCGCGGCGTTCTCCATGAAGGGCCGCAGCACCTCGGACTCATAGTTCTCGGGCAGCCCGCCCGAGCGCTTGGCGGCCTCGGCTTCCTCCTGGCTCATGCCGTAGACGCGCATGATGTCCTGGGTGAGTTGGCTGCCGCCGAACGCCTGCTCGCGCGTGTACACGGTCTGATCGTTGCGCAGGACCGTGATGTTCATGACGTTGGCGCCCAGGTCGACGAGGAAGATATTCTGGTCCTTACCCTGCTCGGGGAACTGCTTCTGGATCAGCTCAAACGAGGACTGGATGGCGTAGGACTCGACGTCCATGACGATGGCCTTGAGGCCCGAGGCCTCCGCAACCGCGACGCGGTCCTCGACCTTCTCCTTGCGCGAGGCGGCGAGGAGCACCTCGACCTCCTCCGGACCCGACGGGGCGGGACCGAGCACCTGGAAGTCGAGATTGACCTCCTCAAGCGCGAACGGGATGTACTGATTGGCCTCCGTCTCGACCTGGACTTCCATCTCCTCCTCCCGCAGTCCCGCGGGCACGATGATCTTCTTGGTGATCACCGCCGCGGTCGGCAGAGCAAGGGCGACGTTCTTCGTCCGGGTCCCCATGCGCTTCCAGCCGCGCTGGACCGCGTCGACCACCGCGTCGAGGTTGGTGATGTTCCCGTCGAGCACCGCGTCCTTGGGCAGAGCCTCGATCGCGTAGCGCTCGACCCGCGGGTTGCCCTTGCCGGCGTCGGCAAGCTCGACCAGCTTTACCGAGGACGATGAGATATCCATGCCGAAAAGCGGAGGCGCTTTCGGCTTGAAAATGTCCCAGTTAAGATTCAGCTCCAACCTGGATTTCCCCTTCAGGTATGGCCGTTTAGGGCCGATTAGTATAATTTACGTTAAATGCTAGCAACAACCCCCCACTCTGTAAAGCAAATATTTCGCTAGATATTAACGGCTTAGGGTGAACCTCCTGCGGCTTCGTCGCTCTACTGCCTATAATGAACATCCTTTTCTGGGATTTCCCTGAATGCAGCTTCGACGGTTTGCCTTCCCGGTGTTGGCGCTCGCCGGGCTGGGCGTAGCGGGCCTCGCGCTCGCCGGCTTCGTCGTCCTGGTCGCTTACCCGAACCTGCCGTCGATAGAAGCGCTCACCGAATACCAGCCCAAGATCCCGCTGCGCGTCTACACCGCGGACGGCGTGCTGATCGGCGAGTTCGGCGAGGAGCGCCGCTCGGTCGTCAGCATCGACGAGGTGCCCGACCTGATGAAGCAGGCGATTCTCGCCGCCGAAGACGAGCGCTTCTATCAGCACACGGGAGTCGACTACCACGGCGTGCTGCGTGCAGCGTACTCCAATCTGCTGACGGGCGGCAAAACGCAGGGAGCCTCGACCATCACGATGCAGGTCGCGAGGAACTTCTTCCTTTCCAGGGAAAAGACGCTCACGCGAAAGCTTTACGAGGCTCTGCTCGCCTTCAAGATCGAAAACAGCCTCACGAAGGACCAGATCCTCGAGATTTACATCAACCAGATATACCTCGGTCAACGGGCGTACGGATTCGGCGCGGCCGCGCAGGTCTACTTTGGCAAGACCCTGTCCCAGCTGAACGCCGCCGAGATTGCGATGCTCGCCGGCTTGCCGAAGGCTCCGTCATCGTTCAACCCGGTGATCAATCCGAAGCGCGCCAAGCAGCGCCAGCTCTATGTGCTCAAGCGCATGCGCGATCTCGCCGTGCTCAACGACGCGCAATATGAGGAAGCGCAAGCCATGCCCCTCACGGTCAAGCGCGAGGCTGCGACCGAGTACGAGATTCACGCCGAGTACGTCGCCGAGATGGTGCGCCAGGTCCTCTACGAGCGGTATCCCGACGACGTGTATACGAGGGGTTTCCGTGTGTACACGACGGTCAGGCGCGCCGACCAGGAGGCCGCCTACGCGGCGCTTCGACAGGGTCTGCTCGAGTACGATCGCAGGCACGGGTACCGGGGTCCAGAGGGTTTCGTGGACATCAAGGACGCAGGCGAGGAGGACTACGAGGAGGCGCTGCAGGACTACCCCGACAGCGACAACCTGCTCGCGGCGCTCGTGGTCGAGGCGGCGCCGAAGAAAGTTACCGCGTACCGGCGCGGCGGCGAGGCCGTCACGATAACCGGCGAGGGTCTCCAGTTCGCCGAGCGCATGCTCGATGCGCGCACACCGGTTGCGAAGAGAATCCGTCCCGGCGCCGTCATCCGCATCCAGAAAGACGACAAGGGAAACTGGCAGATCGTCCAGCTTCCGGACGCCGAAGGGGCGTTCATTTCGGTGAATCCGCAGGACGGCGCCGTGCGCTCTCTCGTCGGCGGGTTCGATTTCAACCGGAACCAGTTCAACCACGTCACGCAGGCCTGGCGGCAACCGGGATCCGGCTTCAAGCCCTTCATCTACTCGGCAGCTCTAGAGAAAGGGTTTACGCCAGCCACGGTCATCAACGATGCCCCGGTCGTGGTCGACGCCGCGCTCACGGGCGGCCAGGTCTGGGAGCCGAAAAACTACGACGGCCGGTATGAAGGCCCGATGAGTCTGCGCATGGCGCTCGCCAAATCGAAGAACATGGTCTCCATCAGAGTGCTCCAGGCGATCGGTCCGCAGTATGCGCAGGACTACATCACGCGCTTCGGCTTCGACGCCGACCGTCATCCACCCTATCTCACCATGGCGCTGGGGTCGGGCGCGGCCACGCCGCTCCAGATGGCGCGCGCGTATTCGGTGTTCGCCACGGGCGGATACCGTACCGAGCCCTACGTCATCCAGAAGATCGTCGACGATCGCGGCAACGTTCTCGCGCAGGCCGAGCCCACTCGCGCCGGCGACGAATCGTTGCGGGTCATCGACGCCCGCAATGCCTTCATCATGGACAGCATGATGCACGACGTCATGCGATACGGCACTGGCGCACGCGCCATGGCGCTGCAGAGGCAGGACCTCGCCGGGAAGTCCGGAACCACGAACGACTATGTCGACGCCTGGTTCAACGGCTATCAGCCGACGCTCGTGAGCATTGCGTGGGTGGGCTTCGACCAGCCGAAGAAGCTTGGACCCGGAGAGACGGGCTCGGTGGCGGCTCTGCCCATCTGGATGAGCTACATGGGCAAGGAGCTGAAGGGCGTCCCGGAGATGTTTCCACGCAGCCCCGAAGGCGTGGTAATCGCCAAGGTCAACGAGAACGGCCTGCAATCACCCGATGGAAGACCCGAACTCTTCTTCCGCGAAAGCGTTCCTGCCGAGCAGGGTCCGGTCGATTCGGGAGTACGCACGGCGGAGGACGTCAGGAACCAGCTGTTCTAGATTGCTCGGCGATCAACGCCGACAGCGCCGCGAGCAGCTCGCGCTTGTCGCGGGTATCGACCCACGCCGAGCCGTCGAAGCGAAAATGGTAGCCGCCCGACTTCGCGGCCACCCAGATCTCCTGGGCGGCCAAGTGGCGGTTCACGATGATGCGGCTGCCGTCGGGAAACTGGATCTCGAGCACACCCGAGCCCTTGGGCTCGCAATCGCAGTCCGTCCCGCTTTCCTCCACGGCTCGCGCGACCTTCTCAAGCATCGCGTCGGCTTGGTTCTCGAACTCGCTGGGGATCATCGCCGTGCTAGACTAGCTTCCGCCACCGCCATGCGCCGCGTTGCTGTTTTGCTTCTAGCACTCACCGCCCTCTGGGGCTGCGGCAACAAGAGCGGCCTCTATCTTCCCACGCAGCAAAAAGACTCGCAGCAGCAGAATAGCAAAACCGCCCCGCGCCAGTGAAATTTTTTTCGTATCAGGACGGCGCGCTTTGCGCGGAGAACGTGCCTCTCGCCGACATAGCGAAGCAGTACGGTACGCCCGCCTTCGTCTACTCGCGCGCAGCGATCGAGCGCGGATACCGCGATTTCGCGGCTGCCTGCTCCGGACGGGACGCGCTCATCTGCTACTCGGTCAAGGCGAACTCGAATCTGGCGGTCCTGAACCTGCTCGCACGCCTCGGTTCGGGCTTCGATATCGTATCGGGCGGCGAGCTTGCGCGCGTGCTCGCCGCGGGCGGCCGCGCCGACAGAACGGTCTTCTCGGGAGTCGGCAAGAGCGAGGCGGAGTTGCGCGCGGGGCTCGAAGCCGGCGTCCTGTGCTTCAACGTCGAGTCGGAGGGCGAGCTCGAGCGGCTAGCCGAGACTGCATCGGCAATGCGGAAGACAGCCAGCGTTTCGCTGCGCGTGAATCCCGACGTCGATCCCAAGACTCATCCATACATCGCCACGGGACTGCGGGAGAGCAAGTTCGGCATCCCCTGCGACGCGGCCATGCCCCTTTACCGCAAGGCGGCGAGGCTGCCCGGCATCCGGGTCATGGGCATAGACGTGCACATCGGCTCGCAGATCACCGAGACCGGTCCTTTCCTCGCGGCGCTCGACAAGGTGCTCGAGTTCGTCGACGCGCTCGACGCGGCCGGCGTGCGCCTTGGGCACCTCGATCTCGGCGGGGGCCTGGGCATACGCTACCGCGACGAGAATCCTCCTGCGCCGGGCGAGTATCTCGGAAGCCTCTTCGCCCGCATCGGAGACCGCAGGATCCGCGTTCTGCTCGAGCCGGGACGCTCGCTCGTGGGAAACACGGGGTTGCTCCTCACGCGCGTCGAATACCTCAAGCACGGTGCTGCGAAGAGCTTCGTCGTCGTCGACGCGGCGATGAACGACCTGATCCGCCCGGCGCTCTACGACGCGTGGCACGACGTGCTGCCCGTCGTCGTTCCGCGCGGAGGAACCTCGCGTCGCTACGACATCGTCGGACCGGTATGCGAATCGGCGGACTTCCTCGCCAGGGATCGCGAGCTGCTGGTCGCGCCTGGGGACCTCCTCGCGATCATGTCAGCGGGCGCTTACGGCATGGTGATGAGCTCGAACTACAACTCCAGGCCGCGGCCCGCCGAGATCATGGTCGACGGCGCGCGACCGTGGCTGGTGCGAGAGCGGGAGCGCACCGAGAGTCTCTTTGCATCGGAGCGCCTTTTGCCGTAAATTTGGTCGTTTCCGATCGGGCGTCGTGAAGCTTCAGGGAGGAGGGTTACCGCGGCCCACGGTAACCGTTCATGTTTAGGGAGCAGCAACCGTGAACGGAATGGTCGGCATCCGATCCAATTCCCTTTCGCATACCTATTGCTGATGGAATACGCTGTGCGCGTCCGTCGTTAGCAAAGCCATGGCTTTCATGCAATCGCGCCTTGCGGCGCAGAACACGCAGAAGCGCTGGATGCTGTTCGGGGGCCTCGGCATGCTCGTCGTCGCGATCGGGCTGCTCACCTATTTCGGAGCGGAGATACGCGCGAACGAGCGCAAGGTTCCGAAGGGCCCCCCGGCGATTCCGGTGACCGTCGAAGCGGTCGACCAGCGGCTCGTCCCTTTCCGCATTCAGGCAATCGGCAACGTGGAGGCCTACTCGACCGTCGCGGTGAAGGCACGCGTGGACGGCCAGATCGTCGAGGTGGGATTCAAGGAGGGCGAGGAGGTCAGGAAGGGCCAGCTCCTGTTCAGGATCGACCCGCGGCCGTTCGAAGCCGCGCTGCGTCAGGCCGAAGCGAACGCGCTGCGCGACAGCGCCGCGAGCGAGCAGGCCCGCTCTCAGGAGCGGCGCTACCAGGACCTACTCGATAAGAACTTCGTTTCCAAGGAGGCCTACGCCCAGATCCGCACGAATGCGACCACGGCCGAGGCGACCGCAAAGGCGAGCCAGGCGGCGCTGGACAACGCCAGGCTCAGCGTCGAGTACTGCACGATCACGGCCCCGATCGAAGGCTATGCCGGCAAGATCCAGATCCAGCTCGGCAATCTCGTCAAGGCGAACGACGTGAATCCATTGGTCGTGATCAACCAGGTCCACCCGATCTACGTGACCTTCGCGGTCCCCGAGCAACGGCTCAGCGAGGTGCGCGAGCACATGGCGGGCACTCCCTTGACCGTCGACGCGCTCGCGCCGGGCTCCGACCGCCCCGCGGCGAGCGGAGTGCTCATCTTCGTCGACAACGCGGTCGACCCCAGCACCGGCACCATCAGGCTGCGAGCGCGCTTCGCCAACAGGGAGAACTCGCTCTGGCCCGGGCAGTTCGTCGGCGTGAGCGTGCGCCTGTTCGAGCAGCCCGATGCGATCGTCATTCCTTCCACTGCGGTGCAGACGGGCCCCGAAGGCCAATACGTCTACGTCGTCGGCCAGGACATGCTGGCCGACGTCCGCAAGATCCGGGTGGAGCGCACCGACGGTGATCACACCATAGTGGCCAGCGGCCTGACCAAGGGCGAGCGCGTGGTGACGCGAGGCCAGCTGCGCCTGGGGCCCAAGACGCGCGTTCAGATCAGCAAGCCCGCCGAGGCGTCGTGAATTTCTGCGAGCTGTTCGTGCGGCGGCCGGTCATGACGGTGCTCGTCATGACCGGGATCCTGATATTCGGCCTCGCGGGCTACCGGCTCCTACCGGTATCCACGCTCCCCAACGTCGATTTTCCCACCATCCAGGTCACCGGGGAGCTTCCCGGGGCAAGTCCCGAGACGATGGCTTCGGCGGTCGCCACGGTGCTCGAAAAGCAGTTCTCGACGATCGCGGGGATCGACGAGATGAGCTCGGTTAGCGGCCAGGGCATCACGCGCATCACCATACAGTTCGCGCTCGACCGCGATATCGACGCGGCGGCGCAGGATGTCAACTCCGCGATCGCGTCGGCCGCGAGGCAGCTTCCGGCGACGATGCCGGCGCCGCCGTCGTTCCGGAAGGTGAACCCGGCGGATTTCCCGGTCTACTACCTCGCGCTCACCTCGCAGACGATGCCGCTGTCGACGGTCAACGAGTACGCGGAAACGTATCTCGCGCAGCGGATCTCGACGATCAGCGGCGTCGCCCAGGTGCAGGTGTTCGGCCAGCAGAAGTACGCCGTGCGGGTGCAGGTCGACCCCAACGCGCTCGCGGCCCGCGGAGTCGGCATCAACGAGGTCGAGGCGGCGATATCTCAGGCGAACGTCAACCTGCCGACCGGGACCCTGTACGGCAAGGACCGCATGTTCGCCGTGCAGGCGACCGGCCAGCTCCAGGATGCGGCGGCGTTCCGGCCGATCATCGTCACCTACAGGAACGGCTCGCCCATCCGGCTCAGCGAGCTCGGCAACATATTCGACAGCGTCCAGAATGACAAGCTGGGCGCCTGGTTCAAAGGGAAGCGCGGCATCGTGCTCGCGATCCAGCGGCAGCCCGGGACCAACACCATCGAGGTGGTCGACTCGGTCAAGAGGCTGCTCCCGACCTTCCGCGCCGAGGTGCCGCCCGCGATCGACATCGAGACCCTCTACGACCGCTCCGTGAGCATCCGCGCCTCGGTCGACGAGGTGCAGTTCACGCTCTACCTCGCCCTGACGCTGGTCGTGATGGTCATCTTCATCTTCCTACGCAACATCTCCGCGACGATCATCCCGACAATTGCCCTGCCGATGTCGATCATCGGAACCTTCGCGGTGATGTACCTGCTGGGTTACAGTCTGGACAACATCTCGCTCATGGCGCTGACGCTGTGCGTCGGCTTCGTGGTGGACGATGCCATCGTGATGCTCGAGAACATCACTCGGCACATCGAGCAGGGCAAGAGCGTCCTGCAGGCGACGCTCGACGGGTCGAAGGAGATCGTCTTCACCATCATCTCGATGACCATATCGCTCGCCGCGGTATTCATCCCCGTGCTGTTCATGGGCGGCATCCTCGGGCGGCTCCTCCACGAGTTCGCCGTCACGATCATGGCGGCGGTGCTCATCTCAGGGTTCGTCTCGCTGACGCTCACGCCGATGATGTGCAGCCGGATCCTCACGCCTCACCGCGGGGAGGAGAGGCACGGCTCGGTGTACATGGCTTTCGAGCGCGCCTTCGACGCGTGGAAGCACGGCTACGAGGTCAGCTTGCGCTGGATCCTGCGCCACCGGCTCGTCGTCTTGACGGGGTTCGTGCTGGTCTGCTTCGCGACCGCCGAGCTCTTCCGCGAGACGCCCAAGGGCTTCCTGCCGAGCGAGGATTCGGGGCAGCTGTTCTGCTTCGTCGAGGGTCCGCAGGACATCTCGTTCACCGCCATGTCGGACATACAGCGCCAGGTCGCCAACATCATCGCACAGGATCCGAACGTGGAGGCCGCGATGTCCTTCGTCGGCGCGACGGGATTTTCGCCGTCGCTCAACATCGGGCGCATCACCATCACGCTCAAGCCGTTCAAGGATCGCAAGCCCGCCGACGAGGTCGTGAGGGGACTGAGGCCCAAGCTCGCCAACGTCCTCGGCGCGAAGGTCTTCATCCAGAACGTGCCCGCGATCCGCATCGGCGGGAACCTGACCAAGAGCCCCTACCAGTACGTGATGCGCAGCGCCACCACGGACGAGCTCTACCAGTGGGCGCCGCTGATCGAGCAGAAGCTGCGCTCGCTCCCCGGCCTCATCGACGTGACGAGCGACCTGCAGATCACGCGGCCGCAGGTGACCGTCGAGATCGAGCGCGAGAAGTCCGCGGCGCTGGGCGTCTCGGCTCAGTCCGTGGAACAGGCGCTCAACAACGCCTACGGCGAGCGCCAGGTGTCGACCATCTACACGGCGACCAACCAGTACTGGGTGATCCTTCAGCTCGCGGATCGCTACCAGAAAGACCCCTCGGTGATTCCGATGCTGTACGTGCGCTCCTCGACAGGCGCTTTGGTCCCGCTCAATGCCGTGGCGAAGTTCACTTTTGGCGTCGGTCCGCTCCAGGTCACCCACCTGGGGCAGCTGACCTCGGTGACCTTCTCCTTCGATCTGCGTCCCGGCGTCTCCCTGTCGCAGGCTATCACCCAGGTCGAGCGCGCGATGCGCGAGATGCAGGTGCCGGTGACACTGACCGGCACCTTCTCGGGAACCGCGCAGGCCTTCCAGAGCTCGCTGCAGGGGATGGGCATTCTCCTCGTTCTTTCGATCTTCGTGATCTATCTCGTGCTGGGCATCCTATACGAGAGCTTCATCCACCCGCTCACGATCCTCTCGGGGCTTCCCACGGCGGGGCTGGGAGCCCTGCTCACGCTGAGGGCGTTCGACATCGAGCTCAACATGTACGCTTTCGTCGGAATCATCATGCTCGTCGGGATCGTGAAGAAGAACGCGATCATGATGATCGACTTCGCGATCGAGGCGCAGCGCAAGGACGGCAAGTCGCCAGAGGAGGCGATCTTCCAGGCGGGGCTGGTCCGCTTCCGCCCGATCATGATGACGACGATGGCCGCGCTCATGGGCAGCCTGCCGATCGCGATCGGGTTCGGCGCCGGAGGGGGAGCGCGCATGCCCCTGGGGCTGGCCGTGGTAGGCGGGCTGGTTCTCTCGCAGTTCTTGACGCTCTACATCACGCCGGTCGTGTTCCTCTATTTCGAGCACCTGCAGCGGTGGCTGGCGCGCCGGCGCGCCGCACACACTGCGCGACCGGGGTCCGCGCTGCCGACCTGAGGAACGAGCTAAGGATTGAGCTGCTTGTAGACCACTTCGGCGACCTGAAGCAGCTGGTCGCGCTTCATTTCGCCCGACAGGGCGTACCCGTAGTTTCCGTCGACCCAGTAGAAGACGGAGACCCGGTCTTCCTGGCTGAAGCGGAAAGCCGTGTCGCGCGGCTCGCCTCGCTGCCTAGAGACATAGAGCGTCAGGCGCTGACCGCGCGCGTCCTGATACATGAACTGGGCCACGGGCCCCTGCGGCCCGGACAGCAGCCGCCCGCCGACGAGCTCGTAGCCCAGCGGGGCGAGCTTGGGAGCCTTGAGCGTGGTCCCCAGGCGCTTCGAGAGCCAGCCCACAAGATGATCTTCTTCCTTGGCGCTCACCTCTACTGGATGGCGCACTTCCGGCGCGTAGACCGCGTGCGCGGTTGCCGCGAGCCGCGCGATCGAGACCGGAACCACGATCTGCGTCACAAACTCGCCGCGTACGAGCCACCCGAGCCCGATTCCGAGGGCGAATGTCCCCGCCGCGACAGCGTAGCGGCGCCACGCCCGTGGATGGACGGCGAGCAGTGCGGCCGGCACCGGTTCGTCGAGCACCGGGTTGTAGAGGGAACGCAGCAGCGCGTTCTGCTCGGTGTATGCCCGCACCCGCTCGGCGTCCTCCGGATGGGCGCGCAGCCGGGCGTCCAGCTCCGCTTTCGCGGACTCCGGGAGTCCGCCGTCGACGTAGGTGTGCACGTCGGTCTCGTCGAGCGCCTTCACTTTACGACCTTCAGCGACGTGACGGGCTGGCCGCCGAGGAGCTGCCGCATGCGCTCCCGGGCGCGCGACAGCCTCGACATGACCGTTCCGATGGGAATACCCAGGGCGCGGCTGACCTGCTCGTAGGTCAGCTGCTCCACCGCGACCAGCAGGACGACCTCGCGCTGGTCCGAAGGCAGCGAGCGCAGCACGCGGTCGACGTCCTGCAGCTCGAGCTGCTCGCCCTGCGTGGCGCGAACCGCGACCGCGGGCAGCTCGTCCATCGCCTGCTCGATCTCATAGCGGCGCCGTCTCGCCTGGTTGACGAAAACGTTGTGCATGATCGTGAATAGCCAGGCCCTCAGATCGCTGCCGGGACGCCAGAGGTAGAACTTGTTCCAGGCGCGCTCCAGGGTGTCCTGGACGAGGTCGTCCGCCACGTAGCGGTCGCCGACAAGCGCTCGGGCGTAGCGCCGCAATCGGGGTATGTGCTCGATGATGAGGCGGCGATCCATGCAGCGCGCATTCTAGCGCGTGGCCTATCTCCCCGGGGACGGCCCCGCCGCCGGGGATTCATGCATTCCCGACCCTGCGTCATTCACCACTCCCCTCTCAAGAAAACCGGCGCGCAATACAAACGCGCCGCGCGGCGGATTTATTCCGCCGGCGGGCCTTGCCGTCAAAGGGGACTCAGGATTTCAGCGCAGTCCGGATATGTAGTCGGCCACCGCGCGAATCTCCGGGTCGCTCATTTTCGCGGCGATCGACTGCATCATTTTGTTCGCGTCGTTCCTGCGCTCTCCGGCGCGGAACGCCTTCAGTTGCGCCTCGATGTACTCGGGGTACTGTCCGGCGAGCCGCGGATACTGCGCAGGCAGCCCCGCGCCGGCCGGGCCGTGGCAGCCCGCGCAGGAAGGAAGCCCCTTGCCCATGTCTCCGCCACGCCAGATCCTGCGGCCGAGCGGGATCGTCTCGGGGTGCTTCGCCACGCCGGGCTTGGGCGCCTGCGCAGAGAAAAAGGCCGCGACGTCGCGCATGTCCTCGGCAGAAAGTCCGGCGGCCATTCCACCCATGACCGGATTGTCCCGCTCGGGCTTCTTCCCCCCCACGGACTTGAAGTTGCCCAGCTGCTTCTGAATGTATTCCGGAATCTGCCCCGCGACCTTCGGATTGGCGGCGGTGGGGCTGTTGCCGTCAGGGCCGTGGCAGGCCGAGCAAACCTTGTTGACGATGCTCTGCCCCTTGGCGGAATCGGCCTTGCTCTGGGGCTCCGCCGCCAGAGGCGCGGCGCAAACCAGAAGTCCCGCCAGAGCCCATGCGCGCCTCATTCCGTTTCCCCTCGCGAATCGTCGCTCAAAAGGCTGATATTCTAGCAAATTGTCCGAGATTCCCATGTCGTTTTTCAGCGGCGCAACCTTCCTGAGGAGTGTCGCCTCGCTCGATCAGGCACCCGCGAGCGCCGGTGAAATCGCATTCGCGGGCCGCTCGAACACGGGCAAGTCGAGCGCCATCAACACGCTCTTCGGGCGCCGGCTGGCGCAGGTCAGCAAGACTCCCGGACGGACAAGGCTGATCAACTATTACGCGCTCGGTGCCGGGCGGTTCGTCGTGGACCTTCCCGGCTACGGATACGCCAAGGTTCCGGAGGCAGTGCGCGCTCCATGGAAAGAGCTGCTCGGCAGCTACCTGCGCGGACGCGCGCCGCTTCGCGGCCTCGCAGTGATCATGGATGTGCGCCATCCGCTGACCGAGCTTGACCGTCGCCTGCTTGAGTGGTTTCGCCCGACGGGCAAGCCCGTGCATGTGCTGCTGACCAAAGCGGATAAACTGTCGCGCGAGGCGGGGCGAGGGGTACTGCGCAAGGTCGAAACGGACGTCGCCGCGCTCCTCCCCGAGGTTTCCGTACAGCTGTTTTCCAGCCTCAGGAAGACCGGCCTAGAGGAAGCCGCGGCGGTCTTCCGAGGATGGCTCGAGCCGAAATGAAAACCCCCGGCAGGACCGGGGGTCTGGAAATAAAAGCCCCCGGGCTAAAAGGGGAAATCAGCCCGGGGCAAAATGCCTTAAGGTTTAAGGCACCCCGCTCAGGGAGGAGAAGCGGGAGACGGCCGAAGCCGTCTAAAGCATAAGAGTCGCTCCGGAGGGAAAGGTTCCCGACGGCGCGAAGGTCTGGCCATAAGCGGTTGATCCATTTTGGAAAGAAGGAGAGATCATGCAGGTGTACGGCAGCTTTCCCGCGGTGCGCATGCGCCGGATGCGGCGCGACGACTTCTCGCGCAGGCTCATGCGCGAGCACGTCCTGACCGCAAACGATCTCATCTATCCTGTTTTCATCATCGAAGGCCGCCAGCGGGCTCAGGCCGTGCCCTCCATGCCCGGGGTGTCGCGCTACACGGCCGACAAGCTGCTGCCCGTCGCCGAGCGCTGCCTGAAGCTGGGCGTGCCGGCCATGGCGCTGTTTCCCTCGATCGAACCGGCCCTCAAGACTCCCGACGGCAAGGAGGCGACCAATCCCGAAGGTCTGGTCCCCAGGGTGATCGCGCTGCTGAAGAAGAGGTTCCCGGAGCTGGGCGTGATGACGGACGTCGCCCTCGACCCGTACACGAGCCACGGCCAGGACGGGCTCATCGACGACGAAGGTTATATCCTCAACGACGAGACCCTCGCCGTGCTCGAGCGGCAGGCCCTGGTCCAGGCGCATGCGGGCGTGGACATCGTTGCGCCTTCCGACATGATGGACGGTCGAATCGGGCGGATCCGCGCCGCGCTCGACGAAGCCCAGCTCATCCATACGCGCATCATGGCGTACTCGGCCAAATACGCTTCGGGCTTCTACGGCCCGTTCCGCGACGCGGTCGGCTCGGCGGCGAATCTCGGGAAGGGAAACAAGTTCACCTATCAGATGGATCCCGCGAACAGCGATGAGGCGCTGTGGGAGGTCGGGCTCGACCTCCAGGAAGGCGCGGACATGGTGATGGTCAAACCGGGCATGCCCTACCTCGACATCGTCCGGCGCGTGAAGGACGAGTTCAAGGCTCCCACCTACGTCTACCAGGTGAGCGGCGAGTACGCGATGCTCAAGGCCGCGTTCAGGAACGGCTGGCTGACCGAGAAGCAGTGCGCGATGGAGGCTCTGCTCGCGTTCAAGCGCGCCGGCGCCGACGGCATACTCACGTACTTCGCGCTGGACGCTGCGGGCTGGATCAGGGCCGGCGCCTGAGCGCCGCGCCGGCTACAGGCGGGCGTCGGCGGCGACGTCGAGCGCCCGCATGAACTTCTCCGGAGGCTGGTATCCGATCACCCGGACGCCTTCGATCTCGCGCCCGTTCGCGTCGAAGAAGATGATGCCTGGAGGACCGAACAGGCGAAAGCGCCGGAGCAGAGCCTTGTCGTCAGGCGTGTTGGACGTGACGTCGACGCGCAGAAGGACCATCTGGCCGAGCCGCGCCTTGACCTTCGGGTCGCTGAACGTGAAGCGCTCCATCTCCTTGCACGACACGCACCAATCCGCGTAGAAGTCGAGAAGCGCGGCCTTGCCCGCGCTTTTCAGCCGCGCGTTCAAATCGGCGGTGGTCGTGACCGATTCGAAGGGCGGAGCCGTCTCCGGCGATCCCGACAGGACGCCCGCGAGCGGCCGCAGAGGATCGCGCGCGCCCGAGAACGCGCCGACCGCCTGGGCCGCGCCCACCAGCAGCGCGAGCAGACCCGCGGCCTTCCCGACGCGCTCCCATCCCGAGGCGTCCCTGCGCAGGGACTCGAGCGCCCCCAGAAACACGCCCGACCCGACGAGCAGCGCGGCCCACAGCAGCATCTGCACGGACACCGGAATCACCGGGGTGATGATCCACACCGCTACGCCCAGGAGCACGGCCCCGAAGAAGCGCTTCACCGAGCTCATCCATGCACCCGCCTTCGGCAGGAGCACGCCTCCCGACACGCCCACCAGCACGAGCGGCACGCCCATGCCCAGGGCCATGGAGAACAGGGCCGTGCCGCCCAGGATCGCGTCGCGCGTCTGCCCGATGTAGAGCAGAGCGCCCGCGAGCGGCGCGGCCACGCAGGGCGAAACGATTGCGGCGGAGAGCGCTCCCATGAGGACCACGGCGCCCCAGTTCCCTCCTCCCAGGCGGTTGGTCGCCTCGCTCAGGCGCGACTGCCATCCCGAGGGAAGCTGCAGCTCGTAGAGCCCAAACATCGACAGAGCGAGCAGCACGAATACCGCGGCGAAAGCCCCGAGCACCCACGCGTTCTGCAGCGCCGAGGAAAACAGGCTCCCTGAGAACGCCGCCGCGATGCCGATCGCGGTATAGGTCACGGACATGCCGAGAACGTAGGCGAGCGAGATCAGGCCCGCCCGTCTGCGGGTCACCTGCCGGCCCTCGCCGACGATGATTCCCGAGAGGATCGGGATCATCGGCAGGACGCACGGCGTGAACGTCAGCAGCACGCCCGCGACAAAGAACACCACGATCACCGCCCACAGCCTGCCGGCCTCGAGCACCCCAGCGAAGCGCAAATCGTCTCCCGCGACCGCCCTGCGCGCCGGAGCGGAAGCCAGCGGATCGTCCTTGCGGAATATCGAGGAGGCGGCGCTGCCCAGCGCGGCGAGGCGGATTTCGGCGCTTTGCACCTGCGGGACGTAGCACACGCCGATGTCGGCGCAGCCCTGCGAGGTGACCGTGAGCCTGACCCTGTCCGCGCCGCCGGCGGAGAGCGGAACCAGGATGCGGACCTCTCGGCGGTAGGTGACCTGCTTGCCGAAGAACTTGTCCTCGTGGATCTCGCCCTGCGGAAAACGCGGCGAGCCCAGGGAGACCGAGGCGGGCTCGGCGGCGAAGCGGAAGCGATCGCGGTAGAGGTAGTAGCCGTCGGCGATGCGGAAGCGTATTTCAGCCGTCCCTGCATCGATGGCCTGCACGAAGAGGCGGAAAGCCTTGTCGGGCTCGAGCAGATCGTCTCCCGCGCCGGCGTGTACGACCGGCGCCCCGAGCAGCAGCAGTGCGGAGAGCCATCGGCGCATGGGGTTTATGCGACCTTCGTTTCCGAATCGACCCAGTCGAGGTAGGCGGGGAGGCCTGCCGCCAATGGGACCGCGATGATCTCGGGAAGTTCGTAGGGGTGCGCCTCGCGGATCGCTGCTTCCAGCGCCGCGTAACGCTCGCGCGAGGTCTTGATCAGCATCGGAACCTCCTCGGCGTCCTCGGTCTTGCCCTGCCAGCGGTAGACCGACCGGCAGGGCGAGAGGATATTGATGCACGCGGCGAGGCGGCTTTCGATGAGCGCGTGGGCGAGCCTGCCTGCGCTGTCGCGGTCGGGCAGATTGGTGATCACAAGGCACGCGTCGGCCGGCTTCACGCTGGGTTTCCGGACGCCAGGCCCTCGGCGACCGTGGGGTAGCGGAGGCGCACGCCGAGCTCGGCCTTCATGCGATCGTTCGACAGGCGCCGCGACTCGCTCATGAACGAGAGCAGATCCGCGGGAACGACACGCGAGGCCTCGGCGCGCGAGACGCGGCGCGGCCGCGCGACCCCGTGACGGTCGGCGACGAGGTCGAACCAGTCACCCATCTTGATGGCGCTGTCGTCGTTCGCGTTGTACGCGCCGCGCGCCCGCGCAGAGTCGAGCGCCGCGGCGACGATGCCTGCGAGATCGTCGGCGTGGATGTGGTTTGTATAGACGTCTTCCTCGCTGCGCAGCACCGGCGTGCCTCGGGCCAGACGATCGAGGGGCAGGCGATCGCGCGCGTAGATTCCGGGGACGCGCAGGATCACGATCTCCACGCCTTCGCGCTCGCCCCACTCGGTCACCGCCCGCTCGGCGTCCAGGCGGCGCCGGGCGCGCTCGGTGAGCGGGCGCGGATCCCGGGTTTCGTCGACGCGCTCGCCCGCGCAGTCTCCATAGACGCCGCTGGTGGAGAGGTACACGAATCGCCGTGGTAACATGACGCCGCTTTTCGCCGGCCCCGAGAGGGCCGCGAGCAGATTGCGAGTGCGCGAATCGCGCAGCCCGTTCTGCGCGGGCGGAGCGAGGTGCACGACGAGCCGGGCCCGGCCGGAGAGCCGGGCGAGCGATTCGGGCGCGTCGAGATCGCCTTCGATCTGCTCGACGCCGGAGGCGGCGAGTCCGGCGTCGGAGGAAGGCACCAGCGCGCAGAGCCGGTAGCGCCTGCCGAGCGCGGGCAAGGCGCGGCGGGCAATGTCGCCGCAACCGATGATGAGCAGGGTTTCCACGAAGGAATTTTACCCCGCACCGACATGATGCATCAGGTCACCATACGCAATACCGGCCACCAGTTCCAGGTGCAGGAGGGCGCCACCATCCTCCAGGGCGCGCTCGACTCCGGCCTCGTTCTTCCCTACGGGTGCCGCGACGGCGCCTGCGGCAGCTGCAAGGGAAAGCTCGTCGAGGGCCGGATCGACTACGGCCGTTACTCCGACAAGGCGCTCACCGCGCAGGAGCGCGAGCACGGACACGCGCTCTTTTGCCAGGCCAAGCCCCTCTCCGACGTCGTGATCGAGGCGCGCGAGGTGCGCAAGGCCGGGGACATCCAGGTGAGGAAGCTGCCGGCGCGCGTGTACAAGCTCGAGCGCGCCGCGGACGACGCGATGATCGTGTACTTGAAGCTGCCGGCGAACGAGCGCCTGATGTTCCTCCCCGGGCAGTACATCGACATCCTCCTCAAGGACGGCACGCGGCGGAGCTTCTCGATGGCGAACGCGCCGCACGACGACGAATTCATCCAGCTGCACGTGCGGCACGTTCCCGGCGGCGCCTTCACCGATCACGTGTTCAAGACGATGAAGGAGCGCGACATCCTGCGCTTCGAGGGCCCGTTCGGAACGTTCTTCCTGCGCGAGGAATCCGACAAGCCGATCGTCTTCGTCGCCTCGGGAACCGGCTTCGCGCCGATCAAGTCGGTGATCGACGCGGCCCTGCGCAAGGGCGTGTCGCGTCCGATGACGCTCTACTGGGGCGCGCGGCGGCCGAAGGATCTGTACCTGGACGCGCTGCCCAGACGCTGGGCCGCAGAGCATCCGCCGTTCAAGTACGTGCCGGTCGTGTCCGATGCGCTTGCCGAGGACCACTGGACCGGCCGGAGCGGGTTCGTGCACCGCGCGGTGATGGAGGACCTGCCGGACCTTTCCGGCTACCAGGTTTACGCCTGCGGCGTCCCCATCATGGTCGATTCGGCGCGCCGCGATTTCACGGAGAGGTGCGGACTGCCGGAAGCCGAGTTCTTCTCGGATTCGTTTACGACCGCCGCCGACAAGGCGGCCTGAGCTACGCCGCCGACTCGCCGAGGTAGGCCCTGCGCACGCGCGGGTCGGCAAGCAGCGCCCGCGCCTCCCCCGAGATCGCGATCTGGCCGCTCTCCATGACGTAGGCTCGGTGCGCCAGCGCAAGCGCGCCCTGCGCGTTCTGCTCGACCAGCAGAACGGTGACGCCGGCGCGGTTGATGTCGCGGATCACTTCCAGGATCTTCCGCGCCGCGATGGGCGCGAGACCCATGCTGGGTTCGTCGAGCGCGAGGAGCCTGGGCCGGCTCATGAGCGCGCGTCCGATGGCGAGCATCTGCTGCTCGCCGCCCGACAGGGTTCCGGCGATCTGCGCGCGCCGCTCGGCGAGCCGCGGAAAGAGCGCGAACACGTGCTCGCGGTCCGGGCCGACGTCCGGGTCGTTCCGCGCGTAGGCCCCCATCGCGAGGTTCTCCTCTACGGAGAGACGCGCGAAGACGCCGCGCCCCTCGGGCACCATCACCAGGCCCGAGCGGGCGCGCCAGAACGCCGGCACGCCGGCGAGCTCGCGCCCGTCGAACCGGATGGATCCCGCCGCCGCGCGCGCGAGCCCCGCGATGGCGCGTAGGGTCGAGGACTTGCCGGCGCCGTTGGCGCCGATCAGGCATACCAGCTCACCCGGCGATATATCCAGATCGACCCCCTTCACCGCCCTGATGCCGCCATAGCGCACCTCCAGGCCGCGGATCTCGAGGACCTTCACTGCGGGCGCTCCACGGCGCTGCCAAGATAGGCCTCGACGACCCTGGGATCGCGCTGGACCTCGGCCGGGGTGCCCTCGGCGATGCGCCGCCCGTAGTCGAGAACCAGCACCCGGTCGCACACGTTCATCACCACGCGCATGTCGTGCTCGATGAGGAACAGCGTCGTTCCGTCGCGCCGGATGCGCTCCAGCAGTTCACGCAGCCCCGCGGCCTCGGACGCGTTCATCCCCGCGGCGGGCTCGTCGAGGGCGAGCAGCAGCGGATCGGTCGCGAGGGCGCGCGCGATCTCGAGCCTGCGCTGGTCGCCGTAGGGCAGGTTCCCCGCGGCCTCGTTCGCGCGCGCGCCAAGGCCGACATAGTCGAGCAGCTCGGCGGCGCGGCGCTCGATACCCGCTTCCTCTGCCCGGGTCGCGCGGTTGCGCAGCACCGCGCCGAGCACGCCCGCGCGCGTGCGCACGTGCCTTCCGATCATGACGTTCTCCAGCGCGGACAGGTTGCCGAACAGGCGGATGTTCTGGAACGTGCGCGCGATGCCGCGCGCGGCCACCCTGTCCGGCTTGAGCCCCGCGATGCTGCGCCCGTCGAGCGCGAACGAGCCGCCGTCGATCGGAGCGAGGCCCGTCAGCAGGTTGAACAGGGTCGTCTTTCCCGCGCCGTTCGGGCCAATCAGGCCGAAGATCTCCCCGTGCGAGATGGAAAAGCTCACGCCGGACAGCGCCTCGATTCCGCCGAAGCGCTTGCTGACGTTTTTCGCCTCGAGGAGGGCGCTCATCTCGAGTCGCGCGCGCTGAGCTCGCGCTTCCTCACCGCCGAGGGCCAGAGCCCGCCGGGACGCAGGCCCATGACGAGCACCAGAGCGAAGCCGAAGATCAGCATGCGGATCACCTCAGGCTCGATGAGCGTGCGGCCGAAAAGCTGCCGTTCCAGCGGCTCCACGGTGAAGCGCAGGAACTCCGGCACGTAGGAAAGCAGCAGCGCGCCGAGGATCACGCCCCAGACGTTGCCCATGCCGCCAAGCACGACCATCGAGACCACCATGATCGACTCGACCAGCACGAAGCTCTCGGGCGAGACGAAGCCCTGGATCGCCGAGAACATGCCGCCCGCGACTCCGCCGAACGTCGCTCCCATGGCGAAGGCCAGCAGCTTCAGGCGCGTCGTGTCGATGCCCATGGCGCGCGCGGCGACTTCGTCCTCGCGGATGGCCTCCCAGGCGCGGCCGATGCGCGAGTTCTGCAGGCGCAGGCAGACGAAGATCGCCGCGACCGCCACCAGCAGAAGAAGATAGTAGTACTTGATCGGCCCGCTGAAATCCAAACCGAGGAAGACGTCGGTCTTCGAGAAATCGATCCCGTCGATCCGGACCGGATCGATGCGCGCGATGCCCTGCGGCCCGTTGGTGATGTTCACGGGCCGCGATAGGTTGTTGAGGAAGATGCGCACGATTTCGCCGAAGCCCAGCGTCACGATCGCCAGATAGTCGCCGCGCAGCTTCAGTGTGGGCGCGCCGATCAGGACCCCGAACAGCGCCGCCACGGCGGCGCCGATCGGCAGGATCGCCCAGAACGGCCAGTGGATGCCGAAGTGCGGCGAGGCGAGCAGCGCATAGGCGTAGGCCCCTACCGCGTAGAAGGCGATGTAGCCGAGGTCGAGCAGGCCGGCGAATCCGACCACGATGTTCAGCCCCAGGGACAGCAGTGTGAACAGAATGGCGAGATTGGTGATGCGCACCCAGGTCGTGCCCGCAGCGGCGAGCGCGAACGGCAGCGCGAGCAGCGCCGCGGCGACGACGCCCAGGCCGACCCACGGCGCAGCCGGATGCCGCCTGAGAGCGCCGAGGGCTTCCAGCATCTAGGCGCGGTCTCCCACGCGCTCGCCAAGCAGGCCCGACGGCCTGAGCACGAGCACGCCGATCAGCACGATGAAGGCGAACACGTCCTGGTAGTTCGAGCCGAACACGTTCCCGGTGAGGTCACCGATGTAGCCCGCGCCCAGCGCCTCCACGACGCCGAGGAGCACCCCGCCGAGCATCGCGCCCGGAATGTTGCCGATCCCGCCGAGCACCGCCGCGCAGAAGGCCTTCAGCCCGAGCTGCGAGCCCATCGTGTAGTGGGCGATCCCGTAGTACTCCGCGACCATGACACCGGCGACGGCGGCGAGCGCGGCCCCGATGAGGAAGGTCAGGGCGATGATGTGGTTCACGTCGATGCCCATCAGCCCGGCGACCTGCGGATCGTGGGCGGTGGCGCGCATCGCGGTCCCGAGACGGGTGCGGTACACCAGCGCCGCGAGTCCTCCCATCATGACAACGGCGATCGCGATGATGGCGAGCTGCACGCTCGTGATCGTCGCCCCGCCGATGTCGTACGACTCCACCTTGACGATCTGCGGGAAGGCGAGCGGGTTGCGGCTCCAGATCATCATCGCCAGATGCTGCAGGATGATCGATACCCCGATCGCCGTGATCAGGGGCGCGAGCCGCGGCGCGCCGCGCAGCGGTCGGTAGGCCAGGCGCTCCATCGTGTAGCCGACCAGCATGCACGCCGCGATCGCGCAGCCGGTGGCGAGGAAGATCACGGCGAGGGGAGGCAGGCCGGTCGGCGCCAGCACGCCGATGACCGAATAGGCGACCATGGCGCCGATCATCACCACTTCGCCGTGCGCGAAGTTGATCAGCTGGATGATGCCGTAGACCATGGTGTATCCGAGCGCGACCATGGCGTAGACCGCGCCGAGCGTGACGCCGTTGATCAGCTGCTGGATGAACGTGTCCATGTCCGGACGGCAAAAGAAAACGGCACCCTCGGGTGCCGTCGTCGACGCGGATTCAAATCCTGCTTACTTCGCGGATTGGGCGATGAAGTCCTCGTACTTGATCGTCTTGCCGCTCTTGATGATCGCGATCGGCGCGAGCACTCCCGCCTTCATCGTGAAAATGGTCATCTCGGCGTCGCTGCGGTCGCCCTTCGCGTCGAATACTATCCTGCCGGTGGCCCCCGTGTAGTCGATCTTCTGCAATTCGGGCAGGTATTTCGCCGGGTCGGCCGAGTCGGCCTTCTTCATCGCCGCGATGAGCAGGTTTGCCGCGTCGTAGGTGAACGGCGCGTACAGGATCGGATCGACGTTGAAGCGCTTCTTGTAGGCGTCGAGGAATTTCTTCGACGCCGCCTGCGGAGGGATGCCCGCCTGCGAGCACAGCAGGCCGTCGGCGGCCTCGCCCGCGAGCTGCTTCATGTTCTCCGTGCAGGAGCCGTCCCCGAAGGAGAACACCGCCTTGATGCCGAGCTCGCGGCCCTGCCGGAGGAGCGGCCCGCCCGTGGCGTCCATGCCGCCGTAGAACACCGCGTCGGGGCTCTCGCCCTTCACCTTGGTCAGCACCGCCTTCCAGTCCGTGGTCTTGTCGGTGCCTTTCTCCCGCGGAAGCACCTTGACGCCCGCGGCGGCGAGCGTCTTCTCCACCTCGTTGGCGAGGCCCTCGCCGTAGGCCGTCGCGTCGTCGATCACCGCGGCGACCCTGGGCTTCACCGTCGCGGCGAGGTAGTTCGCTATCGCGGGGCCCTGTTGGTCGTCGCGGCCCACCACCCGGAAAACGTTCCTGAAGCCCTGCTCGGTGAGCTTGGGGTTGGTCGCCGAGCCGGTGATCATCGGGATCGGAGGGTTGGCCCCGTTGTATATTGCGGACGCGGGGATGGTGACGCCGGAATTGAGGTGCCCGACCACCCCCGCGACCTTGGTGTCGACCAGCTTCTGGGCGACCGTGGTCCCGACCTTGGGGTCGGCCTGGTCATCGAGAGAGATCAGGTCGAACTGCACGTCCTTGCCGCCGATCTTCACTCCGGCCGCGTTGGCCTCCTCGATCGCGAGGCGCGCGCCGTTCTCGTTGTCCTTGCCGAGGTGCGCGATGCCGCCCGTGAGCGGGGCGACGCTGCCGATCACGATCGAAGCCTTCCCCGCCGGAGGCGCCTTCGTCTCGCTGCAACCGGAAGCTGCCGCAAGGACCAGCGCGACGACGACGGAGAGGATGCGAGTCATGGCGGCCTCCGGTTTCAGGGCGAGCCTACTTGACGGTCAGGATGTACTTGGCGAGGGTTTTCGCTTCCGCGTCGTTGACGGTCCCGTTCGGCGGCATCGGGATCTGCCCCCACACGCCGGTCGAGCCGCCCTTGATCTTGCCGACGAGATACGCCTCGGCGTCCTTGCGCGACTTGTACTTGGCGGCGACGTCCTTGTAGGCCGGGCCGACCAGCTTCTTGTCGAGCTGGTGGCAGCTGAGGCAGGCCTTTTCCTTGAGGAGCTGCTGGGCGTCGGCGGCGAGCGACGCGCCGCTCGACAGCGCGAGCGCGAGCGACGCCGGAATGATCGTGTATTTCATGAAATCTCCTTGGGTAAAAAATTCGCGCCATGCTACTGGATTTTCCACGGCTTGAAAACCTGTCCGACCAGATCTTCCAGCCGATCGATCGGGGCGAGGCACACGGTTCCCTCGCACACCCAGGCGCGCGTCCCGCCGCCGGCGGGCTTGTCGAGAACCGGGGGCAGGCCGCCCGGCTCCCCCGCGATCGCGATCACTATGGTCTGGGGCGCGTAGCGCCGGGCGAGCTCGCGGCGCCACCGCTCGATCTCGCCGTGCGGCCCGCGCACGATCACGGTGCGCGTGGGCTTCTGGTGCTCCTCGAGGGCCGCGAGCAGGGTCGCATGGCCCCCGGGATGCTCGGCGAGCTCCGCGTGGAACTGCGCGAGCGTGCGCTCCGCGGCGAGGGCGTAGCGCGACTCGCCCGTGAGGAAATGCAGGCGCTGGAGCGCGAAAGCCGCAGTGCCGTTTCCCGAGGGCGTCGCGTTCTCGTATCCGGGCTTGGGGCGGTGGATGAGCTTCTCGTGATCGTGGCTGGTGAAGAAGAACCCGCCGTTCTCGCGGTCCTCGAATTGCTCGAGCAGGACGTCGGCGAGCTCCTCGCAGAACGCGAGCGCGTCCGCGTCGAACTCCGCTTGCAGCAGCTCGAGTAGCGCGACGAGCAGGAAAGCGTAGTCGTCGAGATAAGCGTTGAGGTGCGCCTTGCCGTCCTTGTAGGTCGCGAGGAGCCGGCCCTTGCTCCACATCGCGCGGCGGATGAAGCCGAGCGCCCTCTTCGCCGAAGCGAGCCAGTCGGCGCGCCCAAACACCGCCGCGGCGCGCGCCATCCCGGCGATCATGAGCGCGTTCCAGCTCGCCAGCACCTTTTCGTCGCGCCCGGGGCGCACGCGCTTCCCGCGCGCATCGAACAGCTTCGTGCGTCCCGAAGCGAAAAGGGACGCATGCTCCTGCGCGAGCGGGCGCGCCACGCGCAGGTGCCAGTGCGTGTTCTCGAAGTTCGGCGGGCCGTCGAGCCCGTAGTGCGGCGCGAGCGTGGCGTATTCCTCGGGCGAGACGAGCGAGCGGACCTCGTCGGGGGTCCATACACAGAACTTGCCTTCCTCGTGCTCCGAGTCGGCGTCCAGTGACGAGTAGTAGCCTCCCTCGGGAGACTGCATCTCGCGCATGACCCAGGCCGCGGTCTCTTCGCAGACCCGGGCGAAGAGCGGATTGCCCGTGACGGTCCAGGCGTCGGAGTACAGCCGCAGCAAGGGGCCGTTGTCGTAGAGCATCTTCTCGAAGTGGGGGATCGTCCACTCGGCGTCGACGCTGTAGCGCGCGAAGCCCCCGCCGAGCTGGTCGTAGATCCCGCCCAGCGCCATGCGCTCGAGCGTGTGAGTGGCGATGCGCTCCGCCGTGCCGTCGCCCGCGGCGGCCGAGCGCCGCAGGCAGAACTCCAGCTCGGCGGGATGAGGGAACTTGGGCGCTCCGCCGAAGCCTCCGAAGCGGGAATCGAAGCTGCTCTTGAGGCTGCGCAGCGCCGCGTCGATCGGCCCGGCGGAGAGCTCGGAATGATGCGCCGGCGCGCTGGGCCGCATGCCCTCAAAGGTGGCGAGCAGCGTCTGATTCTGCCTGCCGATCTCCTCGCGGTGATCGCGGTAGACCTGCGCGACTCGCTCGAGCACCTGGGGAAATCCGGGCAGGTTGTAGCGCGGCTCCTTCGGAAAGTAGGTGCCGCCGAAGAAGGGCGCGCCGTCGGGCGCGAGGAACATCGTCAGCGGCCAGCCGCCCGCGCGCTGCGCGAGCATCTGGTGCGCGAGCTGATAGATCTGGTCGAGATCGGGGCGCTCCTCGCGGTCCACCTTGATGTTGACGAAGAGCCGGTTCATGACGTCCGCGACCGCCGGGTCTTCGAAGGACTCGTGCGCCATCACGTGGCACCAGTGGCAGGCCGAGTAGCCGACCGAGAGCAGGATAGGCTTGTTCTCGTCGCGCGCGCGGGCGAGCGCCTCCTCTCCCCACGGATACCAGTCGACCGGGTTGTCCGCGTGCTGCTGGAGATAAGGCGAGGTCTGATCGGCGAGGCGGTTGGACATCAAGTGGGTACCGGAATGCACGGACATTATACTTCCCGATCTTTCGAAGGAATCGCCATGAGACCCACGCGCCCCTCCGGATCCGGCTTCCTCTCGCTGTGGCACCGTCACCCGCTCAGAGTTCACATCGCGACGGTGTTCACCGCGGTGATCTTCGCCGCGTGCGGCGTGATCGCCTGGAGCAACCACGTCCAGGGAAAAGCCATCGTCCTCGGAGCCGCGGAGGACCTCATCGACCGGGTCAGCGTCGATGCCGACAACGCCCTGAAGAACCTGTTCGAGGGAGTGGAAACCACGGTCACCTGGGCGTCGGTCGCTCCGCTCACCGCGGCCGGGTCGCTGCGCGAGCGCCTGCTCTCGCTGCCCACGCTCGCGGAGGTATTGAAGCGCAGGCCCCAGATCGCCGCCGTCTACCTGGGATACGACAACGGCGACTTCTTCCTGGTTCGCGCACTGCGCGACGAAGCTTCGAGGAAGGAATTCGGCGCTCCGGGCGGCGCGGCGTTCCTGGTGCAGAGCATCGAGCGGCGGGGCGGGTCGATCGAGCCGCGCTTCGCCCTTTTCGACGCCGCGCTCCGGCACGTCGCCGACGTGAGTCGGCCCGACTACCGCTTCGATCCGCGCGAGCGCCCGTGGTACGTCCAGGCGAGGAGCACGCGCGACGCGATCGTCACCGCCCCCTACGTGTTCTTCACCACGCGCCAAGTGGGCCTAACCATCGCGCGGCGCGCCGGCAACGGGCGCGCGGTCGTGGGCGCGGACGTGTCCTTGCAGCAGATCTCGGAGAGGCTGAACCAGGTGCGCCCCACCCCGTCGTCACACCTCGCGATATTCGAGCCCGACGGCAACCGGGTCATAGCGTTCTCGGATCCGGCGCGGCTCGCCGCGGTGGCCGCCGGCGAGAAGGCGGTGCTCGCCCGGATCGCCGACGTCTCGCCGGTCTTGGAGGCGGTCGCCGCTGATTCGGCGGGCTTTGCGGAAACCCGCCGCTTCGAAAGCGGCGGGCGCGAGTGGCTCGCGAAGGCCGCGCGGGTGAGCCCCGGCGCGGACAGCCTCGCCTCGTTCGCGATCGCGACGCCGCTTGACGAGCTGCTGCGCGCGGAGCACGCCGCGCTCCGGCGCACCATCCTGCTGGCCGCCCTGGTGATCCTCGTCAGCGTGCCGCTCACCTGGTGGATCTCGCAGCGCATCGCCGGAAACCTGCGCGCCCTCACCGACCAGGCGGCGGCGATCCGGCGGTTCGATTTCAGCCCGGCGCCGGCCCCGCGCACGCGGATCGCCGAGATCTTCGAGCTGGGCCGCGCCATGTCGGACATGCGCGGGACGATCCGCAAGTTCCTGGATATCACCACGGCGCTCGCCTCCGAGCGCAACTACGAGCGCCTGCTGCAGCGCGTCCTCAAGGAAGCGCACGACGCGGCGGGCGGCGTCGGCGGAGTCATCTATCTCCTCGACGACGACGGGAGCGCGTTGAAGCCGGCGGCTCAGGCTTGGGAGAGCGGCGCGAGGGTTGGCCCGCTCTCGGAGTTGTCCGTGAAGGACGGGGCGAACCCGATCGCAGGCGCAACGCGGCAGACGACCGCCGCGCTCCAAGTGCTGCCGGTGGAGCGCCCCGAGGGCATGGCGTTCCTCGACGCTCGCTTCGGGCGTGCGCCGGTGATGCTCCTCACCGTTCCGCTGCTCAACCGCGCCGGCGAGCCCGTCGGCGTCCTGTGCGCATTCCTGGAAGCCGGCGCCGAGGAGCCCTCGAGCGAGCGGCTTGCCCTGGTCGAGGCCTTCGCGGGGGCCGGCGCCGCTGCGATCGACAACCAGCGGCTCCTTCTCATGCAGAAAGCACTGCTCGAATCGCTCATCGGCCTCGTCGCGAGCGCGATCGACGCAAAGTCGCCCTACACCGGCGGCCACTGCCAGCGCGTGCCCGAGCTCACCAAGATGCTGGCGCGCGCGGCGTGCGACGCGAAGACCGGGCCGTTCGCGCAGTTCGACATCGACGAGAACGGCTGGGAGGCGCTGCACATCGCGGGCTGGCTTCACGACTGCGGCAAGGTCACGACGCCGGAGTATGTCGTCGACAAGGCGACCAAGCTCGAGACGCTCTCCGACCGCATCCACGAGATCCGCATGCGTTTCGAGGTGCTAAAGCGCGATGCGGAGATCAATTGCCTCAAGGCGATCGCAGCGGGCGGCGACGCGCCGGAGCCGAGGGCGGCGCTGGCCGCGCAGCTGCGGACGCTCGACGAGGAGTTCGCCTTCGTGGCCGCGTGCAACGAAGGCGGCGAGTTCATGGCGCCGGAGAAGATCGCGCGGCTCAAGGCGATCGCCGCGCGCACCTGGCAGCGGACCCTCGACGATAGGCTGGGCGTGTCGCGCGAGGAGGCCGAGCGCATGGGCCGGCGGCCCGCCGCGCCGCTTCCGGCCCCGGAATCCCTGCTCGCGGACAAGCCCGAGCACATCATCGAGCGCGGCGCACAGGACCGGATTCCCGAGGGCAACCCCTGGGGTTTCAGGATGAAAGTCCCGGCGCATCTGTACAACCGCGGCGAAATCTACAACCTTTCGATCGCGCGGGGCACGCTTACCGAGGAAGAACGCTATAAGATCAACGACCACATAGTGCAGACCATCATCATGCTTACCCGGCTGCCGTTCCCGAAGCACCTCAGGTCGGTGCCGGAGCTCGCCGGCGGCCACCACGAGAAGATGGACGGCACCGGCTACCCCAAGCGCCTGTCGAGGAGCGACATGAGCGTGCAGGCGCGCATCATGGCGATCGCGGACATCTTCGAGGCGCTCACTGCGGTGGATCGCCCCTACAAGAAGGGAAAGAAGCTGTCGGAGGCGATCGGAATCATGGCGCGCATGAAGCAGGAGAGGCATATCGACCCGGATCTTTTCGACCTGTTCCTCGAATCGGGTGTCTACCGCGACTACGCCGAGCGCTATATGGACAGGATGAACGTCGACGCGGTCGATATACGCGCCTACCTCGGAGCGGGCGGATGACGCCCTCGCGCCGCCGCGCGCTCCTCGCCCTGGGCGGAGCCGGACTGCACTGCGTTGTCCGCGCGGCGCTGGCGCAGTCCGCAGTCCAGGGCATGCGCACCGCCCGGGGCGAGGTGATGGTCAACGGCAGGCCGGGCGCACCCGGAACGCCGGTCCGCGCCGGCGACACGATCGAGATCGGAAAGAACGCGCTCGCCACGTTCGTCGTCGGGCGGGACGCTTTCCTCATGCGAAGCGACAGCCGCGCCGAGCTTTCCGGCAGCGGCGCGGCGGTTGCGGCCGTGCGCCTTTTCACCGGCGCGCTGCTCTCGGTGTTCGGCGGCGGCGAGCACCGCCTTGTCACATCGACCGCCACCATCGGCGTGCGCGGAACCGGCGCCTACATGGAGGCCGAGCCCTGGCGCACCTATTTCTGCCTGTGCTACGGAACGGCCGATATCGCGGCGACGGGCAGCGCGGCCCGGGAGACCTACAGCACGACGCACCACGATTCGCCGCGGTACATCTACGGCGACGGGCGCAGGCAGGCGATCGCTCCGGCGAATGTCTCCAACCACACCGACGCCGAGCTGGTCCTGCTCGAGTCGCTGGTCGGCCGGTCGCCGCCCTCGACTTTCATGGACTCGCCGTTCAAGTACTAGTCAGCCGCCGTCCGTGATCGCGCCCCTGCTCGCGGTCGAAACGAGCCTCATGTACTTCGCCATGACCCCCCGCGTGTAGCGCGGCTTGGGCTGCTTCCACTTCTTCCTGCGCGCCGCGAGCTCCTTCGCGGACACGTTGAGCTGCAGCAGGTGCTTCTTCGCGTCGATGGTGATCGAATCGCCTTCCCTTGCGAGCGCGATCGTCCCGCCGACATAGGCCTCGGGCGCGACGTGCCCGACGACCATGCCCCAGGTGCCGCCCGAGAAGCGACCGTCGGTGACAAGGCCGACGGACTCGCCCAGCCCCTGGCCGATGAGCGCCGAGGTCGGCGCGAGCATCTCCTGCATGCCGGGGCCGCCTTTCGGCCCCTCGTAGCGGATGACGATGACGTCGCCCGGCCTGATACTCTTCGCGAGGATCGCCTTCATCGCCGCGGGCTCGGAGTCGAACACGCGCGCGGGCCCGGTGATCGAGGTCTGCTTCAAGCCCGTGATCTTCGCGACGCAGCCTTCGGTGGCGAGGTTCCCTTTGAGGATCGCGAGATGCCCCTGCGCGTACATCGGGTTGCTCCAGGGACGGATCACGTCCTGGCCGGAGCGCGGCTCTTCCGGCACGCCCGCGAGCTCCTCCGCGAGCGTGCGCCCGGTGATGGTCATGCACTCGCCGTGCAGGAGGCCGTGCGCGAGCAACATCTTGAGCACCTGCGGGACGCCGCCCACGGCATGGAAGTCGGTCGCGACATAGGGGCCCGAGGGCTTGAGGTTGCACAGCACCGGCACTTTCCTGCGCACGCGCTCGAAATCGTCGATGGTCCACTTCACGCCCGCCGCGCTCGCGATCGCGAGGTAGTGCAGCACGGCGTTGGTCGAGCCGCCGGTCGCCATCACCAGCGCGGTCGCGTTCTCGATCGACTTCCTCGTGATGATGTCGCGCGGGCGGATGTTCCTGCGGATCGCGTTCACCAGCACCCTGGCCGATTCCGCCGCCGAGTCCGCCTTTTCCGGATCGGGCGCGGCCATCTGCGACGAGTTCAGTAGGCTCATGCCGAGGGCCTCGAAGGAGGACGACATGGTGTTCGCGGTGTACTGCCCGCCGCACGCGCCGAACGAGGGGCAGGCGTTCTTCTCGATGCCGTCGAAATCCTCCTGCGAGATCTTCCCCGCGGCGCGCGCGCCGACCGCCTCGAAGGGCGAGACGATGGTGAGCTTCTGGCCCTTCCAGAATCCAGGCTTGATGGTGCCGGTGTAGACGAAGATGCCGGGCACGTTGACGCGCGCCATGGCCATCACCGAGCCGGGCATGTTCTTGTCGCAGCCGCCGACGCAGATCACGCCGTCCATGAGCTGGCCGTTCACCGCGGTCTCGATCGCGTCGGCGATCACCTCGCGCGAGACGAGCGAGAACTTCATGCCCTCGGTGCCCATGCCGATACCGTCGGTGACGGTCGGGAAGCCGAACGTCTGCGGCATGGCACCCGCTTCCTTCACCGCCGCGACCGCGCGGTCGACGAGCGGCTGGATGCCGGCGTTGCACGGGTTCATGGTCGAGTGGCCGTTCGCCACTCCCACGATCGCCTTGTCGAAATCGCCGTCGCCGAACCCGACCGCGCGCAGCATCGCCCGGTTGGGCGAGCGCGCATCGCCCTGGGTGATGGTCCTGCTTCTCCAGTTGTCGCTCATTGTCGGAACTCCGTGTTACGCTTCGCTCGATTCTACTTGAACGCCCGCGCGTGCTCGTCCACCCGAACTTCGATCCCGTCGCGATCCACCTCGGCCCTATCGCGGTGCGCTGGTACGGGATCATGTATCTGGTGGGATTCGCCGTGGCGTTCTGGCTCGGGCGGCTCCGCATCAGGCAGGGAAAGGGCCCCATGACCTACGCGGCGCTCGACGACCTGCTCTTCTTCGGCGTGCTGGGCGTGGTGCTGGGAGGCCGGCTGGGCTATGTGCTCTTCTACAAGCCGGGCTATTACGCGTCCCATCTGCTCGAGATCGCGGCCGTGTGGCACGGAGGCATGTCCTTCCACGGGGGCTTCCTCGGCGTGCTGCTCGCGGTTTGGTGGGTGGCGCGAAAGCACAAGCTCCGCTGGCTCGAGGTCACCGATTTCCTCGCACCGCTCAGCCCGCTCGCGTTTGCCGCAGGACGGCTCGGGAACTTCATCAACGGCGAGCTGCCCGGGCGCGTCACCTCCGTCCCGTGGGGCATGGTGTTCCAGGGCGCCGGGCCGCTGCCGCGCCATCCGTCGCAGATCTATCAGTTCGCCCTAGAAGGGGTGCTGCTGTTCGCGATCCTCTGGATCTATTCCTCGAAGCCCCGTCCTCTGGGGGCCGTGTCGGCCGTCTTCCTGATCGGGTACGGCTGCTTCCGCTTCGCGGCCGAATTCTTCAGAGAGCCCGATGATTTCCTTGGGCTTCTTGCGCTGAACCTTTCCATGGGGCAGTGGCTGTCGCTGCCCATGATCGTCGCCGGCGCCGCCATGCTCGTCTGGGCTTGGCGTCGGCCGCAGAAGGTCTAGAATGAAGCGTGCCATGGCCGAAGCGAGGAGCGACCAAATGCAGGCTCAAATGAGGGAGCGCTTGCGGGAGTTGCAGCTCGAGCACCGGGACCTGGACACCGCGATCAACCGAATCTCAGACGACCCCGGCCACGACCAGCTCGCCCTCACCCGAATGAAGCGCCGCAAGCTCCTCATCAAGGACCAGATCTCCTGGATCGAGCGCCAGCTCGACCCCGACATTCCCGCCTAGCGCCGCCGCATCAGGCGAGCCCTCGAACGACGAGCGAGGCGCCGCTCGCGAGCAGCAGCACCGCCACTCCCCGCATCACCGTCTCGCGCGATATCGCGCGGAAGATCTTCGACGCGAGATAGACCGCGAAGAGGCCCGCTGGGATCGCCGCCGCCGCGGCGATCCATACGCCGTCCTGCGACAGAAGACCGGTCACCCCGAAGGCGGCGATGCGCAGCCCGATGCTGAAGATGGTGGTGAGCGTCATGGTGGCGCGGAACTGCTCCTTCGACAGCGGCCGGTGCGAGAGGTAGATCGCATACGGCGGCCCGCCCGCGCCAAAGAGCGTCCCCGACAGCCCGCCGCAGAAGCCGGCGAAGAACGCCCAGTTGCGGCTGACGATCGCCGGCGCGCCGCGCCGCGACAGCGCGTAGATCGAATAGCAGAGAACGAAGATGCCGAGCGCGACCAGGGAGGCCTTGCGCGGCAGGTTCACGAGCAGGGTCGTGCCCGTGACGATGCCGGCGATCATGAACGGCACCATGCGGGCGATGTCGCCGAGGAGCGCGTTCCTCGGGTTCTCGAGGCCCAGGCGCAGGCCGTTCGCGAAGTCCACGATCGCGAACACCGCGAGCGCGAACGGCAGCGGCACGAAGAAGGTCGCGAGCGGAATGGTGACGAGAGCCGAGCCGAAGCCGGTGAGACCCTGGATGAAGCCGCCGAGAAAGGCGATCGGCGCGAGCGCCAGCGCCGCGGCGGCGCCTTCGAGGGTCATCCGCTAGGCGAGCGCGCGCACCAGCACCTGCGCGACGTGGACCGCCTGTCTCGCCGCGCCGTCGGCGATCTGGTGACGGCAACTCGTGCCGTCCGCGACGATCAGCGTGTCCTCCGGAGCGGCGCGCACTCTGGGAAGGAGGGAAAGCTCGCCCATCTTCATCGAGACGTCGTAGTGGCCGGCCTCGTAACCGAAGCTGCCCGCCATGCCGCAGCACGACGATTCGATCGTTTCCACCTTCAGCTCGGGCACCAGCGCCAACGCACGTTGCACCGCGGGCATCGCACCGAAGGATTTCTGGTGGCAATGCCCGTGCAGCAACGCCGTCCCCGGGAGCGGGCTGAGCTTCAACTTGAGGCTTCCGGCTTCGTGCTCGCGCACGAGGAACTCCTCGAAGAGCAGCGCTTCCGCGGCAAGCGCCTCGGTCTCTCCGCCCGGAAGGATCGACCTGAACTCGTCGCGCAGGCCGAGAATGCACGAAGGCTCCAGCCCGACGACCGGGACTCCGCGCCCGACGTAGGGCTCGAGCGCGGCGAGCACGCGCTTCGCCTCGGTCCTCGCCTCCTCGACCATTCCGGCCGCGAGGAAGGTGCGCCCGCAGCACAGCGGCCGCCCGCCGTCCTCGGCGCGCGCGATATGCACGCCGTAGCCCGCGCGGTCGAGCACCGCGAGCGCGGCGCGCGCGATCTCCGGCTCGAAATAGTTGCTGAAGGTGTCGACGAACAGGACGACCTCTCCCGCCTTCCCCGTGCTGTGCGAGGTGCGCAGCGAGGACAGGAACGCGCGGCGCCATTTCGGCAGCGAGCGCTCGGCGGCGAACCCCAGCGCCCGCCTGGCGATCCTCTGGTACGCGTTCGTGATCCCGTGGAAGCGCGAGGCGAGCGGCGCGTAGCGCGGAAGGTAGGCGACGAGCCTGTCCCTGAGCGAGTAGCCGTGGCGAGCGTGGTAGTGGTGAAGGAACTCGATCTTCATCTTCGCCATATCGACGCCGGTGGGGCACTCGCGCCTGCAGCCCTTACACGAGACGCACAGGTCGAGCGCATCGTGCATCTCGTCGGACGTGAACGCGTCGGTGCCGAGCTGCCCCGAGAGCGCGAGCCTCAGCGTGTTGGCGCGGCCGCGAGTCAGGTGCTTCTCGTCGCCGGTGGCGCGGAACGAGGGACACATGGTGCCGGCGTCGAACTTGCGGCAGTGGCCGTTGTTGTTGCACATCTCCACCGCCGCCGCGAATCCCGTGCTCGCGGCGCCCGGAACGGTCCACTCGCTCCAGTCGAGCGCCTCGCCGATTTTCGGGATCGCGTAGCCGGGCTTGAACCGGAACAGCGTCCGGTCGTCCTGCCTCGACGGCCGCACGATCTTGCCCGGGTTCATCAGGTTCTTCGGGTCGAACAGCGCCTTGATCTCGCCCAAGGCGGCGACGAGCCGCTCGCCGATGATCGGCGCTATCCACTCCGAGCGCACCAGGCCGTCGCCGTGCTCGCCCGAGTATGCCGCGCCCTTGTAGCGCTTGACGAGCGCGCAGGCCTCCTCGGCGATCGCGCGCATCTTCTCCGCGCCGTCGGTCTTCATGTTGAGCACGGGGCGCACATGCAACGTCCCCACCGAGGCGTGCGCGTACCACGTACCCTCGGTGCCGTGCTTGCGGAACACGCGCGTCAGCGCGTCGGTGTACTCCGGGAGGTTCTCGAGCGGCACCGCGCAGTCCTCGATGAAGGACACGGGCTTGCCGTCGCCCTTCATCGACATCATGATGTTGAGGCCGGCCTTCCTCACTTCCCAGATCTCGCGCTGCAGCGCCGCGTCGTTGATCTTGACCACGGTGTCGGGCTGGCGCAGGTCGCCCATCAGCTCGGCGAGCTCGTCGAGCCTGCGCGCCGGGCCGTCGCGGTCCTCGCCGGAGAACTCGACCAGCAGGATCGCGTCGGGATCGCCCTGGATGAATTTTTCGACGACGCTGCGGTAAGCAGGATTGCCCCGCGCGAGGCCGATCATGGTGCGGTCGACCAGCTCCACCGCGGTAGGCTGGAGCTTGACGATGTGCTGCGGCGCCTCCATGGCACGCCGGAAGGTGGCGAAGTGGCACACGCCGAGCGCGCGGAAGCGCGGCAGCGGCGAGAGCTTGAGGTGGACGCGCTTCGAGTAGGCGAGCGTGCCTTCCGAGCCGACCAGCAGATGCGCGAAGTTCCAGCCGGACGCCGGCCGGACCAGATCGAGGTTGTAGCCCTGGACGTGTCGCAGCACCTTGGGCCAGCGCGCCTCGATCTCGTCCGCCTCGCGCTCGGCGATGGCATGGACCTTCCTCACGAGCTCCACGTATCGCGAGGGCCCGCTGAAACTCGCCGAATCCACCGGGCCGAAGTGCAGCTCGGATCCGTCGGCGAGCAGCGCGTCGATGCCGAGCACGTTGTGCACCATGTTGCCGTAGCGGATCGAGCGCGAGCCGCAGGAGTTGTTCCCGGCCATGCCGCCGATCGTCGCCTGCGCGCTCGTCGACACGTCGACCGGGAACCACAGGCCGTCCTTGCGCAGCTGCGCGTTGAGTGCGTCGAGCACGACTCCGGGCTCGACGACCGCCGTCGCGCGCTCGCGGTCGACCGAGACGACGCGGTTGAGGTACTTCGAATTGTCGATGACGAGCGCCGCGCCGACCGCCTGCCCGCACTGCGAGCTGCCCGCGCCGCGCGGCAGGATGGGGACGCCTTCGTCGGCCGCGATCTGCATCGCGACTCTTGCGTCCTGCTCGCTCTTCGGCACGACAACGCCGACGGGATCGACCTGGTAGATCGAGGCGTCGGTCGAGTAGCGGCCGCGGGTCGCGGCGTCGAATAGGACCTCGCCTTCGATCTCGCGCGCGAGGCGCTTCGCGAGCTTGCTCATCCGGCAGCTAGGCGGCCGCGGATTCCTTCTCGGCCTCGAGCATTGCCTCGAGCAGCACCTCGGGCCCCTGGGCGCCCTCGACCGCGAGCCGGTTGTTGAAGATGAAGAAGGGGACTCCGCCCACGCCCATCTGTCGCGCTTTC
>Ga0187776_10000016_pt1 | contig 98888 bp, 106 predicted proteins | sample 0216_BV02_MP12_2_FD_132426 | JGI IMG/M metagenome (GOLD analysis project Ga0187776, IMG submission 132426) | Tropical peat soil microbial communities from peatlands in Department of Meta, Colombia - 0216_BV02_MP12_20_MG | ecosystem: Environmental > Terrestrial > Soil > Wetlands > Peat | place...
GGCACCAAGGCGCAGAAGTCGCGCGCCGAGGTGAGTGGCGGCGGCAGGAAGCCCTACGCCCAGAAGGGCACCGGCCAGGCGCGCGCGGGCTCGAACCGCTCACCCATCTGGGTCGGCGGCGGCAAGACCTTCGCCGCCAAGCCGCGCAACTTCGAGCAGAAGGTGAACCGCAAGATGTACCGCGGCGCGCTGCGCTCGATGCTCTCGGAGCTTGCGCGCACGGAGCGCCTCCTGGTGACGGACGGCATCCCCTTGAGCGAGCCGAAGACCAAGCTGCTCGCGAACCAGCTGAGGCAGTGGTCGCTCCCCTCGGTGCTGATCGTGGTCGAGGCGACCGACCAGAAGCTCGCGCTCGCCGCGCGCAATCTCCCGCACGTCGAGGTGCTCGAGGTGACCGCGCTCAACCCCGTGTCGCTCGCCGCCTACGACAAGGTGCTGATGACGGTCGGCGCCGTGAAGCTGATCGAGGAGCGCCTGCAGTGAACCGGGAACAACTGATGACGGTGCTGATCGCTCCGCATGTAACCGAGAAGACCTCGCTCGCCATGCAGAACCATAACCAGTACACCTTTCGCGTGCGCCGCGACGCGAGCAAGACCGACATCCGCAAAGCGGTCGAGCTCATGTTCGACGTCAAGGTCGCCGGGGTCCAGGTGGTCAACGAGCCGGGCAAGCAGCGCCGCTTCGGCCGCATCGCCGGGCGCACCCAGGACTGGAAGAAGGCCTACGTGAGCCTCACGCCGGGTCAGACCATCGACTACGAAGCCCGCGCCAAGGCCTGACAGGACGGACTGCAATGGCTCTCATCAAGTACAAGCCCCGCACCCCCGGCACGCGCGCGGTCGTCAAGGTCGACCGTTCGCACCTCTACAAGGGCGGGCCGCGCATGGACCTCACCGCCCATCAATACAAGACCGGCGGGCGCAACCACTTCGGCCGCATCACTACGCGCCACCACGGCGGCGGCTCGGCCCAGAAGTACCGCATCATCGATTTCAAGCGCGACAAGGACGGCATCACCGGCGTCGTCGAGCGGCTCGAGTACGACCCGAACCGCACCAGCCACATCGCCCTCATCAAGTACCCGGACGGCGAGTGGCGCTACATCCTCGCGCCCAAGGGCGTGAAGGCCGGCGACGAGGTGCGCTCGGGCGCCGATGCGCCGATCAAGCCGGGCAACGCCATGTCGCTCAGGCACGTTCCGGTCGGGTCGATCATCCACAACGTCGAGCTCAAGCCCGGCCGCGGCGGCCAGCTCGCGCGCAGCGCCGGCAGCTCGGTGTCCTTCACTGCCCGCGAAGGCATTTACGCCTACGTACGGCTGAAGTCCGGCGAGACGCGCAAGGTGCACATCGACTGCCGCGCCACGATCGGCGAGGTGGGGAACGACGAGCACAACCTGCGCAGCTACGGCAAGGCGGGCGCCAAGCGCTGGCGCGGCATCCGTCCCACGGTGCGCGGACTCGCCATGAACCCGGTCGATCATCCGCACGGCGGCGGTGAGGGCAAGTCCGGCCAGGGCAACCCGCATCCGGTGTCGCCGTGGGGCTGGAACACCAAGGGACTGAAGACCCGTCACAACAAGCGCACGGACAACATGATCGTCCAGCGCCGCAAGAACCGCATCCGCTGATCGGAGCGAATCGCACATGCCACGCTCAACGAAGAAGGGACCGTTCGTCGATCTGCACCTCGCGAAGAAGGTGCAGGCGGCGTCCGCCAAGAACGACCGCAAGCCGATCAAGACCTGGTCGCGCCGCTCGATGATCGTGCCGGAGATGGTCGGACTCACCATCGCCGTGCACAACGGCCGCCAGCACGTGCCGGTGCTCGTCACCGAGAACATGGTGGGCCACAAGCTCGGCGAGTTCGCTCCCACCCGCACCTTCAAGGCGCACTCGGGCGATCGCAAGGTCGAGGCGGCGCCGGCGGCGGCGAGCTGATCGCGGCAGGACCTCACATGCAAGTCACCTCCAAACTCCGCTACGCGCGCATCTCTCCGCAGAAGTGCCGGCTGGTCGCCGACGTGGTGCGCGGCAAGCCGGTCGGCAACGCGATCGCGACGCTCAAGTTCATGCCGAAGAAGGGCGCGAAGCTCGTGCGCAAGGTGCTCGAGTCCGCAGTCGCCAACGCCGAGCACAATCACGGGGCCGACATCGATCTCCTCAAGGTGTCGCTCATCCACGTGGATGCGGCTCCGCAGTTCAAGCGCTTTGCGGCGCGCGCCAAGGGACGCGGCACCCGCATCATCAAGCGCAACAGTCACATCACCGTCGGCGTGAGCGACGGTAAGAAGGATTAACGCATGGGTCAGAAGGTCAATCCGCTGGGCATACGCCTCGGGATCACCCGCGACTGGACCAGCCGCTGGTACGCCGGCAAGAAGCAGTTCCCGGTGCACGTGCACACCGACTTCCGCGTGCGTGAGTTCCTGAAGAAGAAGCTGGCCGAGGCATCGGTGAGCCGCATCCAGATCGAGCGCGCCGCCAAGAAGGTCAACATCACCATCCAGACCGCGCGCCCCGGCATCGTGATCGGCAAGAAGGGCGAGGACATCGAGAAGCTGCGCCAGGAGACGGCCGCGCTGCTCGGCATGGCGGTCACCGACGTGCGCCTCAACATCGCCGAGATCCGCAAGCCCGAGCTCGACTCGCAGCTGGTGGCCGACTCCATCGCGCAGCAGATCGAGAAGCGCGTGATGTTCCGCCGCGCCATGAAGCGCGCCGTGATGAGCACCATGCGCTCGGGCGCGCTCGGCGTAAAAGTACGCGTCTCGGGGCGGTTGAACGGCTCGGAAATCGCCCGCACCGAGTGGTACCGCGAGGGGCGGATTCCGCTCCATACCTTCCGCGCCGACATCGACTACGGATTGTCCGAGGCACACACCACCTACGGCGTCATCGGCGTCAAGGTGTGGATCTTCAAGGGCGAGGTGTTCGACAAGAGCGAGCTCGCCGCGCAGGAACCGGCCGAGGAGGCCGCGCCCGCCGCCGCCGCACCCGCCAGCGCCCCGCCGGCCCCGCCGGCCACGACCGCACCGAGCGCCGCGGTGGTGCCCGCCGCGGCCGCGGCGTCCGCCGAGCCGCAGGCCTAAGGCCCGATGTGAAGGCGTAACGAGATGCTGCAGCCCAAACGCACCAAATACCGCAAGCAGTTCAAAGGCCGCAACGGCGGCTTTGCCACCCGCGGTGCCAATGTCTCCTTCGGCGAGTTCGGCCTGAAGGCGACCAGCCGCGCGCGCATGACCGCCCGGGAGATCGAGGCCGCGCGCCGCGCCATGGCACGCTACGTGAAGCGCGGCGGACAGATCTGGATCCGGGTGTTCCCCGACGTGCCGATCTCGAAGAAGCCGCTCGAGGTGCGCATGGGCTCGGGCAAGGGCAACGTCGAGTACTACGTGGCGCGCGTGCAGCCCGGCAAAGTGCTGTTCGAGATGGAAGGGGTGGATGAGCCCACCGCGCGCGAGGCGTTTCGGCTCGCGGGCTCGAAGCTCTCGGTGTCGACCACATTCGTGAAACGGCAGGTTCGCTGATGAAACTCGCTCAGGTACGTCAGTTTCGCGAGAAGCTGCGCAGCCACTCGCCCGAGGAGCTGGCCGAGGAGCTGGTGGCGCTGCGCAAGGAGCAGTTCGCGCTGCGCATGCAGCGCGCCACCGGCCAGCAGCCCAAGCCCGATCAGTTCAGTGCCGCGCGCCGCAACATCGCGCGCGTCAAGACGGCGCTGCGCCAGAAGCAGCTCGTCGGCGGCGGAGGTAAAGGGAAATGAGCCCGAAGGCCAAGACCACCAAGGCGGCCGCGCCGAAGGCCAAGACTGCGAAGGCCAAGTCGCACGCCAAGGCGCAGCCGGCTGCTGCGGCCCCGGCGCCCGAGGCCGCTGCGGCCTCTGCGCCGGCAGCGGCTGCCGCACTGGCGGCCGCGCCCGCGACTGCGCCTGCAGCCGACGCGCGCGGCGCGCGCACCCTCACCGGGCGCGTCGTGAGCAACAAGATGCAGAAGACCATCGCCGTCGAGATCGAGCGCCTGGTGAAGCACCCGACCTACGGCAAGTACATCCGCCGCACGACGAAGCTGCTGGCCCACGATGAGACCGGCAGCTCGCAGGAGGGCGATCTCGTCGTCATTACGCCCTGTCGCCCCGTGTCGCGGCACAAGTCGTGGCGGCTGCTCGAGATCGTGGAAAAGGCCGCGCAGTCATGATCCAGTTGCGCACCATGCTGAATGCCGCCGATAACAGCGGCGCGCGCACCCTGATGTGCATCAAGGTGCTGGGCGGCACCCGGCGCCGTTACGCGACCGTGGGTGATGTCATCAAGGTGAGCGTCAAGGACGCCATCCCGCGCGGCAAGGTGAAGAAGGGCGAGGTATACGACGCGGTGGTAGTGCGTACCACGCGCGGCGTGCGCCGTCCCGACGGCTCCCTCATCCGCTTCGACGGCAACGCGGCCGTGCTGCTCACCAACAAGCTCGAGCCGATCGGCACGCGCATCTTCGGGCCCGTGACGCGTGAGCTGCGCAACGTGCAGTTCATGAAGATCATCTCGCTGGCCCCCGAGGTCCTCTGAATGAACAAGATCCGCAAGGGCGACCAGGTGGTGGTGCTCTCCGGGCGCGACAAGGGCCGCAAGGGTGCGGTGCTGCAGGTGCTGGCCGACGGGCGCGTCGTGATCGAGAGCATCAACCGCGTCAAGAAGCACCAGAAGCCCAACCCGCAGGCCAATAAGCAGGGCGGCATCATCGAGAAGGAGATGCCGCTGGCGGCCTCCAAGGTCGCGATCTGGAACCCGTCCGCCAAGAAGGGCGATCGCGTCGGCATCAGAACGCTTGCTGACGGCAAGCGCGTGCGCTTCTTCAAATCGAATGGAGAGATGCTCGATGTCTGAAGCAGCTGCAGGCAAAGAAGCCGGCAAGCCCGCCGGCAAGCAGAAGCAGGCAGCCAAGCCCGAGAAGCAGGCGGCCAAGCCCGAGAAGCAGGCGGAAGGCCAGGCCGGCAAGCAGTCTGCGGCGCACGGGCACCGCGTGGCTGACCAGCGCACGGCGCCGCCGCGGCTGCAGCAGTACTACCGCGAGCAGGTCGTGCCGAAGCTGCGCTCGGAGCTCAAGATCGACAACGTGATGCAGGTGCCGCGCATCACCAAGATCACGGTCAACATGGGCGTCGGCGAGGCGGTCGCCGACAAGAAGGTCATGGACGCGGCGGTCGCGGATCTCATCAAGATCACCGGGCAGAAGCCGCTCGTGACCAAGTCGCGCAAGGCGATCGCCTCCTTCAAGATCCGCGCGGGACTCGCGGTCGGCGCCAAGGTGACGCTGCGGGGAACGCGCATGTACGAGTTCCTCGATCGCCTCATCAGCATCGCGATGCCGCGCATCCGCGACTTCCGCGGCGTGTCGCCGCGCTCCTTCGACGGCCAGGGGAATTTTTCGCTCGGCGTCAAGGAGCAGATCATTTTCCCCGAGATCCAGTACGACCAGATCGACCAGGTCCGGGGCATGGACATCACCATTACTACGACGGCGAAGGACGACCGTCACGGCCGAGCGTTGCTCGAGGCATTCAACTTCCCGTTCCGGAAGTAACCGGACCACAGGAACCGCATAGTCTATGGCAAAGACGAGCATGGTCGAGCGCGAGAAGCGTCGCGCACGTGTCGTGAAAAAGTACGCGGCGAAGCGCAGGAAGCTCAAGGAGCTGATTCGCAGCCCCCGGACCTCCCCCGAGGAGCGCGCCGCGGCCCAGGCGGCGCTGCAGTCGCAGCCGCGGGACGCGAGCCCGTCGCGCCAGCGCAAGCGCTGCGCCATCACGGGCCGCTCGCGCGGCGTGTACCGCAAGTTCGGCCTGTCACGGGTCAAGATTCGCGAGACGGCCGCGCGCGGTGAGATTCCGGGCCTCGCGAAGGCGAGCTGGTGAGGGGCTGGCCATGAGCATGACCGATCCTGTTGCTGATCTTCTCACCCGCATCCGTAACGGCCAGAGTGCCGGCAAGAGTGAGGTGCAGCTCGCCTCCTCGCGGCTGAAGACCGCCATCGTCAAGGTGCTGAAGGAGGAGGGCTACATCGCCGACTTCCGTCTCGACGCCGACGGCGGCCATCCGCGCCTCACCATAGGCCTCAAGTACTTCGAGGGCCGGCCGGTGATCGACCGCCTGGAGCGCGTCAGCCGTCCGGGGCTGCGCATCTACCGCGGCAAGGACCAGCTGCCGAAGATCCTCGGGGGCATGGGAACGGTGATCGTCTCGACCCCCAAGGGCGTCATGACCGACAAGCAGGCGCGCTCGATCGGACAGGGCGGCGAAGTCCTGTGCATCGTCGCCTGATGTAGAGAGCCATCATGTCGAGAATCGCCAAAGCACCGGTCGAGCTGCCTCAGGGCGTGACCGCCACCATTGCCGCCGAGGCGGTGACCATCAAGGGCGCCAAGGGGAGCCTCAGCCTGCCGCTCACCGCCGGCGTCACGGTGGCGCAGACGGACAAGAAGCTCAAGGTGAGCTTCGCCGACCCGGACCTGGCGCGCACGCGCGCCGGCGCCACGCGCGCACATCTTGCCAACATGGTGCGCGGCGTCACCCGGGGCTACGAGAAGAAGCTCGAGCTGGTCGGCGTGGGCTTTCGCGCCCAGCTCCAGGGCAAGACACTCAATCTCACGCTCGGCTTCTCCCACCCGGTGAATTTCCCCATCCCGGAAGGCATCAGCATCGAGACCCCGAGCCAGACCGAGATCATCGTCAAGGGCATCGACCGGCAGAAGGTCGGCCAGGTGGCGGCGGAGATCCGCGACGTGCGCCCGCCCGAGCCCTACAAGGGCAAAGGGGTGCGCTACGTCGGCGAGCAGATCACCCTGAAAGAGGGGAAGAAGAAATGAGCACGACCAAGAAGGAGCGGCGGCTGCGGCGCGCGGTCAAGACCCGCTCGCACATCCGCGATCTGGGCGTCGCGCGCCTCACCGTGCATCGCACGCCGAAGCACATCTACGCCCAGGTCACGACCGCGGCAGGCGCGAAGGTGATCGCCGCCGCCTCGACCGTGCAGGAGAAGGTGCGCGAGGGCTTGAAGGCCACCGGCAACGTCGAGGCGGCCAAGGCCGTCGGGCGTGCGATCGCCGAGAAGGCCAAGGCGGCCGGGGTGAGCAAGGTGGCGTTCGACCGTTCCGGTTTCCAGTTCCACGGGCGCGTCAAGGCGCTCGCGGATGCGGCCCGCGAAGCGGGTCTTGAATTCTGAGCAGGTAACACCATATGGCGAGAGCGGAAAAGGGCCAGCCGGCGGACGAGTTCATCGAGAAGCTCGTCGCAGTGAATCGCACCGCGAAGGTGGTCAAGGGCGGCCGTCAGTTCGGCTTCACCGCGCTGACGGTGGTCGGCGACACCGCCGGGCGCGTCGGCTACGGTTTCGGCAAGGCGCGCGAGGTGCCGGTGGCGATCTCCAAGGCCATGACCCAGGCGCGCAAGAATCTGATCAACGTGGCACTGCGCAACGATTCGCTGCACTACGCGATCACCGGCGCGCACGGCGCGACGCGCGTCTACATGCAGCCGGCCTCCGACGGTACCGGCGTCATCGCCGGCGGCGGCATGCGCGCGGTGCTCGAGTGCGCGGGCGTGCGCAACGTGCTCGCCAAGAGCTACGGCTCGCGCAACCCGATCAACGTGGTGCGCGCGACCATCAACGCGCTCGCCAAGATCCGCTCGCCCGAGGAGATCGCGGCGAAGCGCGGCAAGAGCCTCGAAGAGATCACGGGCTAGAGCATCATGGCGGACAAGACACTGAAAGTGACACTGGTGAAGAGCCTGGCCGGACAGCTCGCGAGCATCCGGGCGTCCGCGCGCGGACTCGGGCTGCGCCGCATCCGTCAGAGCGTGACGGTGAGCGACACGCCGCAGAACCGCGGCATGATCCGCGCGGCCGTGCACCTCCTGAGGATCGAAGGCGATGCCGCACCGACGGGCGCTGCCCGGAAAGGCGCCTGAAGCCTATGCGACTCAATACCCTGAAACCCGCCCCCGGCGCCCGCCGTGCGCGGCTGCGCGTCGGACGCGGAGCCTCCGCCGGCCAGGGCAAGACCTGCGGCCGCGGCACCAAGGGACAGCGCGCCCGCAAGGGCGGTTACCACAAGGTGGGCTTCGAAGGCGGCCAGATGCCGCTGCAGCGCCGCATGCCCAAGGTCGGCTTCCGCTCCGACATCAAGAAGAGCCGCGCCGAGGTGCGCCTGCACGAGCTCGCCAAGGTCGAGGCCGCGGTCGTCGATCTCGAGGCGCTGAAGAAGGCCGGTGTCGTGCCGCCCTCGACCGAGCGCGCCAAGGTAGTGCTGTCGGGCGAGCTCAAGAAGGCCGTGACTCTCAAGGGCGTGGCGGCCACCAAGGGTGCGCGTGCGGCGATCGAGGCCGCGGGCGGCAAGGTCGAAGAAGCCGCGACCGGCAAGGTCGCAGAAGCCGCGGCCGGCAAGGCCGGGGCGTAACGGAACCGCAACGGGCATGGCGAACACTCCCTTCAGCAATCCGGCCGCAACGCTCGGCGACGCTGCCCGTTTCGGGGAGATCCGCAGCCGCATCTTCTTCCTGATCGGCGCACTGGTGGTGTACCGCATCGGCACCTTCATCCCGGTGCCGGGCATCAATCCGGCCGAGGTCGCGCGCTTCTTCGGTGACAAGTCCAACACCATCCTCGGGATCGTCAACCTGTTCTCGGGCGGGGCGCTGTCGCGCCTGTCGATCTTCGCCATGGGCGTGATGCCCTACATCTCCGCCTCGATCATCATCCAGATGATGTCGATGGTGGTGCCGACGCTCATGGAGCTGCGCAAGGAAGGCGAGTCGGGCCGGCGCAAGATCACCGAGTACACGCGCTACGGCACCGTGATCCTGGCCGCATTCCAGTCGTTCGCCGCCGCCGGCGCGCTCGTCAAGGGCGGCCTGACGCTGATCACCGGCTGGCCCTTCCTGATGATCGCCACCGTCACCATGACCACGGGAACCATGTTCCTCATGTGGCTCGGTGAGCAGATCACCGAGCGCGGCATCGGCAACGGCATCTCGATGATCATTCTCTCCGGCATCGTCGCCGGTCTCCCCGGAGCCGTGGGCAACACCATGGAGGCCGTGAGCAACGGTGAGATGCCGGGACCGGTGGCGCTCGCGCTGCTGTTCCTGGTGGTGGGCGTCACCGCCTTCGTGGTGTTCATGGAGCGCGCGCAGCGGCGCATCCCGGTCGATTACGCCAAGCGCCAGGTGGGCCGGCGCATGTACGCGGGCCAGAGCACTCACCTGCCCTTCAAGATCAACATGTCGGGCGTCATTCCGCCGATCTTTGCCTCGAGCCTGCTGCTGTTCCCGGCGACGCTCGCGAGCTTCTTCGGTGCCAGCGCCGAGGGCCCGATCTCGGGCTTCATGCAGGAGGTGGCCGCCGCGCTCGGCTACGGCCAGCCGCTGCATCTGGTGATCTACGCGGTGCTGATCATCTTCTTCTGCTTCTTCTACACCGCGCTGGTGTTCAACGCGCGCGACACCGCCGAGAACCTCAAGAAATCCGGCGCCTTCGTGCGCGGCATCCGCCCGGGTCAGCAGACCGCCGAGTACATCGATCAGGTGCTGACGCGCCTGACGCTGTGGGGCGCGCTGTACGTAACCGCGGTGTGCCTGATCCCGGAGATCCTCATTTCCTGGTACGGCGTGCCGTTCCGCTTCGGCGGCACCTCGCTGCTCATCGTCGTGGTGGTGGTGATGGACTTCATGTCGCAGCTCAACGCGCACATGATGTCGCATCACTACCCGGGACTCCTCAAGAAGGCCAACTTGCTCGGCTACGGGCGAACGGGATCGGGTGGTTAGTCAATGAAAGTACGTCCGTCGGTCAAGAAGATCTGCAAGAACTGCAAGATCGTGCGCCGCCGGCGCGTGGTCTACGTCATCTGCTCGGACCCGCGCCACAAGCAGCGCCAGGGTTGAGGTAAGGCACACATGGCACGCATAGCTGGTATCAACATCCCGATGAACAAGCACGTGTGGGTCGGGCTCACGCACATCTACGGCGTGGGCCGCGCGCGTGCGCACGCCGCCTGCGAAGCCGCCGGCGTCAACCCGGCCACCAAGGTGAAGGATCTCACCGAAGTGGAGGTGAACGCGATCCGCTCAGCCGTCGCCAAATACGCGGTCGAGGGCGACCTGCGGCGCGAGGTGTCGATGAACATCAAGCGGCTCATGGACTTGGGTTCCTGGCGCGGCATCCGCCATCGCCGGGGACTCCCGGTGCGCGGCCAGCGCACGCGTACCAACGCGCGCACCCGCAAGGGACCGCGCAAGCAGGCGGTGAAGCTCAACGCCCCGCCGGGAAAGGCATAAAGCATGGCTGAACAGCAGAAACCCGAGACGAAGCCCGCAGCGGCCCCGGCGGCGGCGCCGGCGGCAGGCGCGGCTCCCGCGGCGGCGGCGGTCGCCAAGAAGCCGAAGAAGGCGCGCAAGAACGTGCTCGATGCGATCGCGCACGTGCATGCCTCCTTCAACAACACGATCATCACGATCACCGACCGCCAGGGGAACACGCTCTCGTGGGCGACCGCAGGCGGCTGCGGCTTTCGCGGCTCGCGCAAGTCGACGCCGTTCGCGGCGCAGGTCGCGGCCGAGAAGGCCGGCACGGCCGCACAGGAGCACGGCGTGAAGAACGTCGAGGTGCGCGTCGGCGGTCCCGGCCCAGGGCGCGAATCCGCGGTGCGCGCGCTCAACAACTGCGGGCTCAAGATCACCAGCATCTCGGACGTGACGCCCATTCCGCACAACGGATGTCGTCCGCCCAAGAAGCGCCGCGTGTAGAGGCAACGAGGAAACTATGGCGCGTTACACCGGTCCAAAGTGCAAGCTCGCTCGGCGCGAGGGCACGGATCTGTTCCTGAAGTCGGGCGTCAAGCCGCTCGAGAACAAGTGCAAGTTCACCGTGCCGCCCGGCGGCATCAAGGGCGAGCGCCGCCAGCGGCTCTCCGACTACGGCCTGCAGCTGCGCGAGAAGCAGAAGCTGCGGCGCATGTACGGCGTGCTGGAGCGGCAGTTCAGCAACTACTACAAGGCGGCTGCGCGGACCAAGGGCGCCACCGGTGTGACGCTGCTGCGGCTGCTGGAGTGCCGCCTCGATAACGTCGTGTACCGCATGGGCTTCGCCGCGACGCGCGCCGAGGCACGGCAGCTGGTGAGCCACAAGGCGATCGCCGTGAACGAGAGGCCCGTGACCATCGCCTCCTACCAGGTGAAGGCCGGCGACATCGTGCAGGTGCGCGAGAAGTCGCGTAAGCAGCTGCGCATCCAGAGCGCGCTCAACGTCGCGCAGCAGGTGGGGCTGCCCGACTGGGTCGAGGTCAACGACAAGGAGTTTCGCGGCTTGTTCAAGTCGGCGCCGGGCCGGGACGACGTCCTGCCCGACATCAACGAGAACCTGGTCGTCGAGCTGTACTCGAAGTAAGCGAATTTTTCGTGTTTGCGCCGGCCTCAAGCTGCCGGCAAGGTGAAACTGCAATGCAGGGTTCTGTAAGCGAGTTCCTGAGACCCCGGGTGGTGAAGGTGCAGCCGATCGCGCCGCGCCAGGCGCGCGTGGTGATCGAGCCGTTCGAGCGCGGCTTCGGCCATACGCTCGGCAACGCCTTGCGCCGCGTGCTGCTGTCCTCGATGCCGGGCAGCGCCGTCACCGAGGTCGAGATCGACGGCGTGCTGCACGAGTACACCAGCATCGAGGGCGTGCAGGAGGACGTGGTGGACATCCTGCTCAACCTGAAGTCGGTGGCGCTGAGGATGCACTCGCGCGAAAGCGCCGAGCTGCGCCTGCACAAGAAGGGCCCGGGCCCGGTCACCGCCGGCGACATCCAGGTCGATCACGACATCGAGGTCGTGAACCCGGAGCTCGTGATCGCCAACCTCACCAAGGCGGGCGAGCTGGCCATGACGCTGCGCGTCGAGCGCGGCCGCGGCTACCGGCCGGCGGCCTCGCGGGTGGCCTTCGAGGAGCAGACACGCCCGATCGGCCGTCTGCAGCTCGATGCCTCCTTCTCGCCGGTGCGACGCGTCACCTATGCGGTGGATGCGGCGCGCGTCGAGCAGCGCACCGACCTCGACAAGCTGGTCATCGACATCGAGACCAACGGCACGATCGACGCGGAGGAGGCCATCCGCCGCGCCGGCGCGATCCTCAAGGACCAGCTGTCGGTGTTCATCGATCTGCAGGGCGAGGAAGAGGCCGCGACCAAGGTCTCCGAGATGCAGTTCGATCCGATCCTGATGCGTCCGGTGGACGAGCTCGAGCTCACCGTGCGCAGCGCCAACTGCCTCAAGGCCGAGAACATCCACTACATCGGCGATCTGGTGCAGCGGACCGAGGTGGAGCTGCTGCGCACGCCGAATCTCGGCAAGAAGTCGCTCACCGAGATCAAGGAAGTGCTGCAGAGCCACGGGCTGATGCTCGGCATGCGGCTCGACGGCTGGCCGCCGCCGGGGCTGAAGCACGAGGAAGGCCGGGAAGTCATTTAACTAGCTGGGACTGGCCTGCGGCGCGGGCAAGAGTCACGCCTCTTGCCCGCGAGTCGAAAGCGCCGCAGGCGGCTTTCGACCGACAGAAAATCGCCGCAGGCTTTTTCCGCCAAGAGGAACTATGCGTCACCATCTCTCCGGCCGGCAGCTGTCGCGCAACAGCTCGCACCGCCATGCGCTGATGCGCAACATGTCGGTCTCGCTGCTGCGGCACGAGACCATCCGCACGACACTCCCGAAGGCGAAGGAGCTGCGGCGGGTGGTCGAGCCGCTCATCACGCTCGCCAAGAGCGACGAGGAGGCCAACCGACGCCTGGCGTATGCGCGGCTGCGCGACGCGGGGGTGGTGGAGAAGCTGTTCGCGGACCTGGGTCCCCGCTTCAGGGCACGGCCCGGCGGGTACACGCGCATCCTGCGCATGGTGCCGCGGCCGGGCGACTCCGCGCCGATGGCCCTCATGCAGCTCGTCGAGGGACCGGCGGCGGCGGCCACCGAGCAGCCGCTCGCGGAGGAGGGAAAGAAGGCCCCTCGCCGCGCCAGGGCGAAGGGCAAGGCGGCAGAGGCCCCGGCCAAGACCGAGGCAAAGGCCGAGCCTAAGGCAAAGCCCTCCGCTGAGCCCGCCGAGGAGCCGAAGAAGCGCACCCGTCGGAAGAAAGCCCCGGCCTGATCCTTCCCGCCTGACCCCAGACGCGCCCGGCTCGCCTCGAGTCGTGCGGCCTGCACGCGCGCATTGTGAGGGCGCGCGTTTGCCTCCCCCGGAGGCCATCCGATACGCTCAGAAGCTCACCCGGCGATACGACCGGTGTTCGAGGGGAGGAGGCCCGCATGAGTTTCGCTTCTGAGTTCAAAGAATTTGCAATGAAGGGCAGCGTCATCGACCTTGCGGTCGGTGTCGTGATCGGCGGAGCGTTCGGGAAAATCGTCGCCTCGCTCGTCGGCGACGTGATCATGCCGGCGCTGTCGCCGATCCTCGGGAGCGTGAACTTCAGCGAGCTGTCGTTCCAGATTGCGACGAACGCGGCGGGCAAGCCCGTGCTTCTGAAGTACGGGGCCTTCATCCAGACGGTCTTCGAGTTCGTGGTGATCGCCTTCTCGATCTTCATCGTCATCAAAGGCATCAATCAGCTGAAGCGTGCCCCGCCGCCGGCAGCGAATGCGCCCCCGCCGGCGCCCACGAAGACTGAGGCACTGTTGCAGGATATTAAGGATCTGCTGTCAAAGCGCTAGAATTGTCTCTTTAGAGAGACAGTCTAGCGTTCTCTGAGCTAGCTAGCGGCGGAGCTGGCGGCCCGGAAGGCGTCGCGCGTCAGGTTCTCGCAGCCCGCGGCCGTGATGGCCAGGTTGTCCTCGATGCGGATGCCGCCGAACTTCATGAGCCCCGCAACGCGCGGCCAGTTGATCCGGCTGCTTTGTTGGTCGTCGGCCCGTGCGGCCTCGAGCAGCTGCGGGATGAAGTAGATACCGGGCTCCATGGTGACGACGAAGCCGCTCTCGAGGACGCGCGTCAGCCGCAGGTAGGGGTGACCCTCGGGGCGGGGGATGTCGCCGTCGCCGCGGGCCTTCATGAATCCACCGACGTCGTGCACCTCGAGACCGAGCAGGTGCCCGATGCCGTGGGGGAGGAACACCTTGGTGACCCCCGTGGCGACCGCTTCGTCGCCGCCGCAGCGGATGAGATCGGCGTCCTTGAGCAGCCGCCCGGTGTGGGCATGGGCCTCGAGGTGCACGTCGCGCCAGTCGACCCCGGCGCGCACGCTTGCGCACAGGCGCAGCTGCATCTCGTCCATGCGGGCGATGAGGGCGCGAAAGTCCGCGTCCTGGAACGAATGGGTGCGGGTGATGTCGCTCGCGTAGCCGGCGAATTCCGCGCCGGCGTCGATCAGCAGCGAGTGGCGCTCGCGCGGCGGGCGCTTGTTGAGCACCTGGTAGTGCAGCACCGAGCCGCCTTCGTTCAAGGCGATGATGGGGTTATAGGGCAATTCCTGCTCGCGCCGGCCGCAGGCGGTGAGAAACTCGAGCTCGATCTCGAACTCGGAGGCCCCGGCCTCGAAGGCGCGCGTGGCCGCGAGATGTCCGTGCGCGCCGAGGCGATTCGCGGCCCGCATGCAGTGAAGCTCGTAGGGACTCTTGACCGCCCGGTCGTAATCTAGCCGGCGCATGAGCGCGCGCGGATTCACCGCCGCCGGTCCCCAGGCGGTGATCTCAGGCGTGGCGTCGCCGATATAGGCCGCCCGGGACAGATCCCGGGGTAAGGCCGCGCGCGCGGCGACGGCGTCGACGGCCGGGAGCACGTCGAAATGCCGCACCCAGTAGCCGCGCGGCAGTTCCGCGGGCTTGTACCAGTAGTCCCGGGGTTGATGCAGGATCAGCCGCGGCCGCGCGCCGGGCTCGAACCAGATGAAGGAATCGGGCGCCTCGGAGAGGGGAGCCCACACCTTGAAGGGGGCATGCGCCACGAAAGGATAGGTGCGGTCGTCCTCGAAGACCGTGAGCGCCGAGCCCGAATGCACCAGCAACCCCGCGAAGCCACAGGCCGTGAGGGCCTGGGCGGCTCGGTCGCAGAGCGCCGCCAGGTGCGGAGCGAAGGACTCCTCGAGGAGTCTCGTCAGACCGGGGACGGGTTCTATGTCGGACATTCGTTTGTCTCCCGTCAGCCACAAGCGCGGCGGTCCTGTCGCACCGGCCCGACAGCGCGGCCTGCGCGCAGCCCGCGGCACTTTCCAATCGTACCGGGACTTCTATAGAATTTGCGTTCTCCGCGGCTCGAATGAGAGTCCGGAACGGCCTCTACCCGGCCGTGGCCTTACCCACACAACTCTTGCTTCCTTCGGGGAAATTATCAATGAACACCAAACTTGCTCTTAGCGCAATCGTTGCGGCGCTGATGCTGACGGCCTGCGCGAAGCAGGAAGCCGCAGGCCCAGAGAGCGCTGCCACTCCTCCTGCTCCGGCTGCTGCCCCGGCCGCGGCTCCCGCTGCCCCTGCTGAACAGGCTGCCGCTCCGGCCGCCGGCACCGCGGCTCCCGCCGAGGGCGCTGCTGCCGCGCCCGCTGCTGGCGCCGCTGCCGCTCCCGCTGCACCGGCCGAGCAGACGCCGCCGCCGAAGCAGTAAGTCTTCACGGCTTACGGCTGAAAACCGCGGCCCGGACGGAGCGCAAGCGCGAGCCGTCCGGGCCGCGTCATTCTGGGCCCCAAGCGATGTCCGCGGTGACTGTCAGTGTGCGCGATGCACGCGCCCAGCCGGCCGACCGGCTCTGGATCCAGAGCGTCTATCGCGACTATCTCGATGATTTGAATCCCGGCACCGGGCTGTTTCCCGCGCTGGGAGAGATCGGGCACCGCGAGGGCGACCAGATCGCACACTGGTTCGGCGATCCCAATACCTTCCCGCTGGTGATCCTGAAGGGCAACGAGCCCGTGGGCTTCGCGCGCGTGCTGCGCGCCAGTCCCGCGCCGCTCCCGCGGCCGCGCACCGACTACCGCATGGCGGAATTCTTCATCACCCGTGCGCGGCGCCGCCTCGGCGTGGGACGGAGCGCAGTGGAGCTGATCCTCAACCGCTTCGCCGGGCGCTGGGAGATCACCGAGTACCTGCGCAATGCGGATGCCGTGCGTTTCTGGCGCCGCGTGGTCGGAGGCTATACGCGCGGCAACTACCAGGAACGCATCGTCAACGGCGAAGTGCACCAGGTGTTTGATTCGGGCGCGCCGCCGCGTCCTGCGTGAGTCCGCCCCCCGCGGCGCAGCCGGCGCAGCCGCCGGCGAGCTGCGCGAGCGTGCGTTGCCGCAGCGCCGCCAGCCACCGCGCGGTCAGCACCGGGGGCAAAGCGCCCAGCGCATCGATCAGCCGCAGACGAAACTTGAGCGAGGCGAGCCGCCAGGCGCTGTAGATGACGCACGCGACAACCACCACGCCCACGAGCACACCCTGCACCGCCAGGCTCATGACGCTACCCCGCTCACGCGGGCGGCGCTCCGGCGCCGAGGGCCAGCGCCACGCGATAGGTCACGAGTGCCCCGAGGTAGGCGAGCGCAAACAGGTAGCCTGCCATGGCGAGCGGATAGGTCCAGGAGTTGGTCTCGCGCTTGACCACCACGAGTGTGGAGAGGCACTGCGGCGCAAATATGTACCAGGCGAGCAGCGACAGCCCCGTGGCGAGACTCCAGGTCTGGCTGATGATCGGCGCGAGCGCACCGGCGACGTCGCTCGAGCCCGACATCGCGTAGACGGTGCCGAGCGCGCTCACCGCGACCTCGCGCGCCGCGAGTCCTGGCACGAGCGCGATCGAGATCTGCCAGTTGAAGCCGATCGGCGCGAACAGATACTCGAGGCCGCGGCCCAGGAGCCCGGCGACGCTGTACTGGATGGCGGGTCCCGGCGCGCCGGGCGGCGGCGCCGGAAAGCTCGCGAGGAACCACAGCACCACCATGAGCGTGAGGATGATGGTGCCGACGCGCGTGAGGAAGATCTTGGTGCGCTCCCACAGTCCCAGCACCAGGTTCGATAGATGCGGCCAGCGGTACTCGGGGAGCTCGAGCAGCAGCGGCCGGTATTCGCCGCGCATCATGGCGCGCTTGAGCACGAAGGCGACCGCGAGCGCGCTCACGACGCCGGCGATGTAGAGGGCGAACAGCACCAGTCCGCGCAGATTCACGGGACCGAGCTCCCGCTGGGGAATGAAGGCGCCGATCAGTAGCGCGTACACGGGCAGCCGCGCCGAGCACGTCATGAGCGGCGCGATCATGATGGTCGCGAGCCGGTCGCGTGAGGAAGGGATGGTGCGCGTCGCCATGATCCCCGGGATGGCACAGGCGAAGCTCGAGAGCAGCGGAATGAAGGCGCGCCCGGAGAGTCCCACCCGGCTCATGAGCCGGTCGAGCATGAACGCCGCGCGCGGCAGGTAGCCGGAGTCCTCGAGCGCGAGGATGAAGAGGAACAGGATCAGGATCTGCGGCAGGAACACCAGCACGCTGCCGGTTCCGGCGATCACGCCATCGAGCAGCAGTCCGCGCAGGGGTCCCGCGGGCAGCACCGCCGCCAGCGAGCTGCTGAGCGCGGCGACGCCGGAGTTGATCCAGGCCTGCGGGGCCTTGGCCCAGCTGAACACCGCCTGGAACATGAGGAACAGCACGACGGCGAGCAGCAGGGGGCCTGCCACGGGATTGAGAACCACGGCATCGAGCCGCGCGAGCATCGCCGCGCGCGCCGGCACGCGATAGCCGATCTCGCTCAGCAGGCGGCGCACCTCGCGCTGCATGGCCTCGATGTCCGCGGCGCTGGCGGGGGGCGGCGCCTCGGTGGGCCGCCGTGCGCGCGCGGCGTCCGCGAATCCAAAGGTGTCGATCGCTTCGACCAGCTCGCGCTCGCCGCCGGCGCGGATGGCGACCGTGGGCACGACCGGGACGCCGAGCGCACGCTCGAGCGCCGCGCGATCGAAGCGATAGCCCCGCTGCGCGGCGACGTCGCTCATGTTGAGTGCGACGATCATGGGCACGCCGAGGCGCCTGAGCTCGAGCACCAGGCGCAGGTTGAGGCGCAGGTTCGTGGCATCGACGACGCACACCAGCAGATCGGGTGCCGGCTCGACCGCATGGCGGCCGAGGACGACGTCACGCGCGATGGCCTCATCGAGGGTCGTGGGCTCGAGGCTGTACGCGCCCGGGAGGTCCACCACCCGATAGCTGCGGCCGGTGCGCGGGCCCAGGAGCCGGCCTTCCTTGCGCTCGACGGTCACGCCCGGATAGTTGGCGACTTTCTGGCGGCTGCCGGTGAGGCGGTTGAAGAGCGCGGTCTTGCCGCAGTTCGGCACGCCGACCAGGGAGAGACTGATCTGCGGCGCCGCGACAGCCGCGGTCGCCGGGGCGTTCATGGAGCGCGGGCTGCGCCCGGGGCTGAGGCGCCCGATCCGGAGCGTTGCAGCTCGATGACGATGCTCTGGGCCTCGCGCCGGCGCAGGGCGAGCGTGGTATGGCCGACGCGCACCACGAAGGGATCGCGGCCTGGGCGCGCCTCGGCGAGGACCTCGACATGCTCCCCGCTCACGAAGCCGAATTCGAGGAGCCGCCGCTCGAGCGGTGACAGGGCGCCCTTACCCGCGCCAACGCTGACGACCCGCCCGGCGCTGCCGGGAGGGAGCGCGGCAAGACTCACGAAGCCGGGATCAAGAGCGAGCCCGGTGGGAGCAGCTAGGGCGTCCATGGATGGAATTATGGATGAGAACAGTTCGCATTTGCAATCGCGTTATGGCCATTCCGATAGGTTAATTAAATCAGTCACTTACATGCGACTGGACCTCAGGAAGCCACGGCCAAAATTACACGGGACGGGATTCGGGAGCGATGCGTATTCATCCCTATGCGCCGACCGCTGCACGGCGCTCGTCATCGCGCGCGAGCAGGGGCCGGAGGAAGGCGCCGGTGTAGGAGCGCTCATTCGCAGCGATCGTCTCGGGAGTGCCGGTCGCGATGACCTCGCCGCCCCCTTCGCCACCCTCCGGACCTAAGTCGATGACCCAGTCGGCCGTCTTGATGACATCGAGGTTGTGCTCGATCACGACGATGGTGTTGCCCTCGTCGCGTAAGCGGTGCAGCACGTGCAGCAGCTGCTCGACGTCGTGGAAGTGCAGCCCGGTGGTGGGCTCGTCGAGGATGTAGAGCGTGCGCCCGGTGGCGCGCTTGGCGAGCTCGCGCGAGAGCTTCACCCGCTGCGCCTCGCCGCCGGAGAGCGTCGTGGCGTTCTGCCCGAGCCGCACGTAGGAGAGCCCGACGTCGGCGAGCGTCTGGAGCTTGCTCGCGGCGGCGGGCACGTTCTGGAAGAAGCGCAGCGCCTCCTCGACCGTGAGCTCGAGCACCTCGTGGATGTTCTTGCCGCGGTAGCGGATCTCGAGAGTCTCGCGGTTGTAGCGTTGTCCTTTGCAGACATCGCAGGGCACGTAGACATCGGGCAGGAAGTGCATCTCCACGCGGATGACGCCGTCTCCCTGACAGGCCTCGCAGCGCCCGCCCTTGACGTTGAAGCTGAAACGCCCGGCGTCGTAACCACGCGCGCGTGCCTCGGGCACCGCCGCGAACAGCTCGCGCAGCGGGGCGAACAGGCCCGTGTAGGTCGCGGGGTTCGAGCGCGGCGTGCGCCCGATCGGGCTCTGGTCGATGTCGATCACCCGATCGATCTCGCCCAGGCCCTCGATCTGGTCGCACGGCGCGGCCTCGACGCGCGCGCCGTTGAGGCGCGCCGCGGTGTGGCCGAACAGCGTATCGACGATGAGCGTCGACTTGCCCGATCCCGACACGCCGGTCACGCAGGTGAGGAGGCCGAGGGGAATCTCGGCCGTGACGTTGCGCAGATTGTTGCCGCGCGCACCCACGATGCGGATCTGCCGGTCCGGCGCGGGCCGGATGCGTAAGGACGGCACCTGGATGCGCCGCCGGCCCGAGAGATACTGGCCGGTGATCGAGGCGGACGCCGCCTCGATCTCGCGCGGCGACCCTTGAGCCACCAGGTGTCCGCCGTGGGCGCCGGCACCGGGACCCAGGTCGACGACGTGATCGGCCGCGCGGATCGCCTCCTCGTCGTGCTCGACCACGATGACCGTGTTGCCGAGGTCGCGCAGCTGCTTGAGCGTCGCCAGCAGCCGTCGGTTGTCGCGCTGGTGCAGCCCGATCGAGGGCTCGTCCAGTATGTACATGACGCCGGTGAGCCCCGAGCCGACCTGGCTCGCTAGGCGAATGCGCTGAGATTCCCCGCCCGAGAGGGTCTCGGCGCTGCGATCGAGCGTCAGGTACTCGAGTCCGACGTCGACCAGGAACGCCAGCCGCTCGATCATGCCCTTGAGGATCCTGGCTGCGACCTCGCCGCGCCAGCCGGCGAGGTCGAGGCTGCGCAGGAGCTCGAGCGCCCGGCCCACCGTCAGGTGGGCCACTTCCGGGAGGCTTCGATCCGCGACGAACACGAAGCGCGCGGCGCGATTCAAGCGCGTGCCCTGGCAGTCGGGGCAGGGCCGCAGGCTCAGGTAGCGCGCGAGCTCCTCGCGCACCATCGGCGAGGATGTCTCGCGGTAACGGCGCGTGAGATTCGGCAGGATTCCTTCGAAGGGATGGCGCCGCCGGACGCGCCGTCCGGATTGCCCGCGGTCGCTGAACTCGATCGCCTCCGTGCCGCTGCCATTGAGCAGCACGTGGCGCACGCGCTCGGGCAGCTCCGTCCACGGCGTCTCGATGTCGAAGCCGTAGTGGGCGCTGAGCGCCTGGATGAGATGGAAGTAGAGATCGTTGCGCCGGTCCCAGCCGCGTACCGCGCCGCCGGCGAGCGACAGGTGCGGATGCAGTACCACACGCTGCGGATCGAAGAACTCCTCGACGCCGAGGCCGTCGCAGCCGGGGCAGGCGCCCGCGGGATTGTTGAAGGAGAACAGCTTCGGCTCGAGCGGCGGCACGCTGTAGCCGCACACCGGACAGGCGTGCCGGCTCGAGAAGGTCAGCGCCGCGCGCTCTTCGCTCTCGAGAAAGATCAGTTGCGCGAGTCCTCCCGAGAGCCGCAGCGCCGTCTCGAACGACTCCGCCAGGCGCTGCGCCGCATCGGGCCGCACCCGCACGCGGTCGACTACTGCCTCGATGTCGTGCTTCTTCCTGCCGTCGAGCGCGGGCAGCGCGTCGAGCTCGTGAATCCGGCCATCGATGCGCACGCGCACGAAGCCTTGACTCGTGAGGTCCTCGAGGAGCTCGAGGTGCTCGCCCTTGCGCTGCGCGACCATCGGCGCGAGCAGCGCCGCTGCCGTGCCCTCGGGGAGCTTGAGCACCTGGTCGACCATCTGGCTCACCGTCTGCGCCGAGAGGTCGATGCCGTGATCGGGGCAGCGCGGCGTGCCGGCGCGTGCATAGAGCAGTCGCAGATAGTCGTAGATCTCGGTTACGGTGCCGACCGTGGAGCGCGGGTTGTGCGAGCTCGCCTTCTGCTCGATGGCGATCGCCGGGGACAAGCCCTCGATGCTGTCGACGTCGGGCTTGTCCATGGTCGCGAGAAACTGCCGCGCATAGGCCGATAGCGACTCGACGTAGCGCCGCTGGCCCTCGGCATAGAGCGTGTCGAAGGTCAGCGAGGACTTGCCTGAGCCTGACAAGCCCGTGACCACGATCAGCCGCTCGCGCGGCAGGTCGAGGCTCAGGTTCTTCAGGTTATGAGTGCGCGCACCGCGCACGCGAATTTGCTGCATCGAACCAGAAATTCTACGCGCTGATCCCACCGAGACCAAAGCTCGGGGCTGCGCGCGGCAAAACTGCGGGTAGAGACCCGATTTGGGGGCTGCGCGGCGCACCTCAAGGGGTTCGCGCGGCCTGCGCCGCTACTCTAGAATGCGCCGACTATCGGCGGGCGCTGCTTACCGACCACGCCCCACTCAAGCGGAATTCTCGAGGGCCTTACCATGGCGCGTGGAGTCAACAAAGTCATCCTCATCGGCAACCTGGGCGCGGATCCCGAGACCCGGGCCATGCCTTCCGGCACCACCGTCGCGAACCTGCGCGTGGCGACCAGTGAAAGCTGGCGCGACAAGCAGACCGGCGAGCAGCAGGAGCGCACCGAGTGGCATCGGGTGGCGCTCTTCGGGCGCCTGGCCGAGGTGGCCGGCGAGTACCTGCGCAAGGGCTCGCAGGTCTACATCGAGGGGAGCCTGCGCACGCGCAAGTGGCAGGACAAACAGGGCAACGAGCGCTACTCGACTGAGATCGTCGGCAACGACCTGCAGATGCTCGGCGGCCGCGGCGGTGGCGGGGGCGGCGCCCCAGGCGGCGGCGGAATGGCGCCGGGCGGATCGGGCTCTTCGGGCGGCGGGCGCGATCAGTTCGCCGAAGACACCGGCGGTGGTGGCGGGGGCGGAGGCGGAGCGGGCCGCGGTGGCGGGGGCGGCTCAGGCGAGGAGTTCGACGACGATATTCCGTTCTAGCGCGCGCCCGCCGGAAACGCGCGGCCAGAGATGCTGCTTGAGGAAGCTCTCGAGCGCCTGGAGCAGCTGCGTGCGGGTTTCCGCTCTCGACAGCCAGTGGTCTTCCTCCGGCAGCTTCACGACCTCGACCGGCTTACCGGCTTTGCAGGGCGAGAATACGCAGCGTTTTGCGGGCGTCGACGTCGAACATCTCCACGTGCGCCTTGAGCTCGGTGTTGTCCACCCAAGCGAGCCGACGGCCATCCGGGCTGAGCGCCACATCGGTGTCTGCGGGCAGCGCCCCAAACGCCTCCGCCGGAGGCACAGCGGTCGCGCTCTCCGATCCCAATGAGATCTGGGCAAACGCGATGAAGACCAGTACGAGCGTCGCCGCTGCCAAGTACGCGGGGCGCGAGGACGGCATCGCCGGCCTCCTGAAGGTCGGTCGGAACACGAGCACGGCAACCCCCTTTTTATCCAGTATGCAGGCGTTCCCGCTGGATGCCAACGGAGGACAAGAGTCCGGGGCCTTGATAAGCCGCTGACCTGCCTCAATTTTTATGGTGTGCTCCGGGCAGATCGAGCGGCTCGCCGTGCGCGCCCCCAGCGGAGCCCTTAAAATTCGGCGATCGACCTCACCATGCCCCGCCGCTACTTCATCAAAACCTTCGGTTGCCAGATGAATGAGTACGACTCCGCCCGCATGGCGGACGTCCTCAACGCCGGCGCCGGCCTCACCGCCACCGACGACCCGCGCGAGGCGGACGTGCTGCTGATGAACACCTGCTCGGTGCGCGAGAAGGCGCAGGAGAAGGTGTTCTCGCTCCTCGGCGAGTGGCGGCTTCTCAAGAGCCGCCGTCGGGAGCTGATCATCGGCGTGGGCGGCTGCGTCGCGAGCCAGGAGGGCGAGGCCATCACCGAGCGCGCGCCGTTCGTCGATCTGGTCTTTGGTCCCCAGACACTGCACCGCCTGCCGCAGATGATCGCGGACCTCGAGCGCACGGGCCGTGCGCAGGTCGACGTCAGCTTCCCCGAGATCGAGAAATTCGATTCGCTCCCTGAGCCGCGCGCCGCAGGGGCGCGCGCCTTCGTGTCCATCATGGAAGGCTGCAGCAAATACTGCAGCTTCTGCATCGTGCCGTACACGCGCGGGGAGGAGATGAGCCGCGGCTTCGACTCGGTGCTGGAGGAAGTGCGCTCGCTCGCGGCCCAGGGCGTCGCCGAGGTGACCCTCCTCGGCCAGAACGTCAACGCTTACTCGGGCCCCATGGCCGACGGCGCGCGCGTCGACCTCGCGACACTCATTCATCACGTCGCACGCGTGCCCGGCATCGAGCGCATCCGTTTCACCACCTCGCACCCGCTCGAGTTCAACGACAGCCTGATCGAGGCCTTCGCGAGCGTGCCGCAGCTCGCCAATCACCTGCACCTGCCCGTGCAGTCGGGCTCCGACCGGGTGCTCGCGCTCATGAAGCGCGGCTACACCAGCCTCGAGTTCAAGGATAAGGTGCGGCGCCTGCGCGCCGTGCGGCCCGGCATCTCGATCTCCTCGGACTTCATCGTCGGCTTCCCCGGAGAGACCGAGCGCGACTTCGCAGCGACCCTGGCCCTCACGCGCGAGGTAGGCTTCGACCAGTCCTTCAGCTTCATCTACAGCCGCCGCCCCGGCACACCCGCCGCTGCGCTTCCCGATGAAGTGAGCCACGAGGTCAAGCAGGAGCGGCTGATGCGGCTGCAGGCGCAGCTCGAGGCCCAGGCGCGCGCCATCAGCGAGTCGATGGTAGGGACACGGCAGCGTGTGCTCATCGAGCGGCCCGCGAAGCGCAACGCGCGCGAGCTCGCCGGCCGCACCGCCAACAACCGCTGGGTGAACTTTGCCGGGCCCGCGGCGCTCATCGACCGCTTCGCGGACGTCGAGGTGACCGCGGCGCTGGCGCACAGCCTGCGCGGACGCCTCAGCGGCGCCGCGCCGCTCGCGGCCTGCGGCTGAATGGCCGTGACTGCCTCAGCGCCACGCGAGCAGCGGGAATTCGATCTCGGCGGCGACGACAACACCCGGCTCGCCAACCTGTGCGGACCGCTGGATGAGAACCTGCGCCTGCTCGAGGAGCGGCTCGGGGTGCGCATCCGCCGCCGTGGCGACAGCTTCCGCGTGAGCGGCGCGCTCGCCGCGAGCGCCGAGGACACGCTGCGCGAGCTCTTCGATCTCACGCTCACCGAGGAAGTGACTCCGGAGCGGGTGCATCTGGCACTGCGCGACCGCGCGGCCGGCGAGCCGCCCGCGGACGCGGACTCGCGCGAGCAGGGCGTGCACGTGCCGCGCGGCGGCATCCGCGCGCGCGGCAAGCACCAGCGCGACTACCTGGCGCACATCCGCGGCGGCGATCTCACCTTCGGCATCGGGCCCGCCGGCACCGGCAAGACCTATCTTGCGGTCGCATGCGCGTGCGAGGCGCTGCAGGCGGACCGGGTGCGGCGCATCGTGCTGGTGCGGCCCGCGGTCGAGGCGGGCGAGCGCCTGGGATTCCTGCCCGGGGATCTCACGCAGAAGGTCGATCCGTATCTGCGGCCCATGTACGACGCGCTCTACGAGATGATGGGCTTCGACCGCGTGGCGCGCTTCATCGAGCGCAACGTCATCGAGGTGGCGCCGCTCGCCTTCATGCGCGGCCGCTCGTTGAACGACTCTTTCATCATCCTCGATGAGGCGCAGAACACCACCATCGAGCAGATGAAGATGTTCCTTACGCGCATCGGCTTCGGCTCGCGCGCGGTGGTCACGGGAGATGTCACGCAGACCGACCTGCCGGCGGGCAGGCAGTCGGGCCTGGCGCACGTCGTCGACGTGCTGCGCGACGTGCCGGGCGTTGCCTTCACCTTCTTCGATGCGGGAGACGTGGTGCGTCATCCGCTGGTGCAGCGCATCGTTCAGGCCTACGAGTCCCGCGGCGGCTCAGCGTGAGCGCGCGCCCACTCGCCCTCGAGCTGCAGCGGCGCGTGCGGGTCTGGTCGCCGCGGCGCGCGGACCTGGCACGCTGGGCGAGCGCGGCGCTCGGCGCCCGTGCGGCGGGCGCCGAGCTCGGCGTGCGCGTGGTGAGTCCCGCCGAGAGCCGCCGCCTCAATGCGCGCTATCGCGGCCTGGATGCGCCGACCAATATCCTGTCCTTTCCGCCGCCCGCGCTGCCGGCGCGGGCGCACACCCGCGCACGCGCGCTCGGGGACCTGGTCATCTGTCCGGGCGTACTGCGCGGCGAGGCGCGCGCGCAGGCCAAGAGCCTCGAGGCCCACTGGGCACACCTGATCGTGCACGGGACGCTGCACCTGATCGGCTACGACCATGAGCGTGCCGCCGACGCGCGCCGCATGGAGCGGCGCGAGATCGCCGTGCTGCGCCGCCTGGGCTTCGCCAACCCCTACCTCGAGCACTGAGGCGCGGAGCCGCTGACCACCATGACCAAGGACCTGAATGCGACCGGACGCTGGCTGAAGCGCCTCACGCAGGGGCTCGCGCCCGAGCCACAGGACCGCCAGGAGCTGCTCGCGGTGCTGCGCGATGCCGGCGAGCGCGGCCTGGTCGACAGCGACGCACTCTCGATGATCGAGGGCGTGCTCGAGGTGTCGGACCTGCAGGTGCGCGACATCATGGTGCCGCGCGCGCAGATGGTGTTCATCCGGCGCGACGAGCGCGCCGCGGCGATCTTGCCCAAGGTGGTCGAGTCGGGCCACTCGCGCTTCCCGGTGATGGACGAGGACCGCGACGACATCGTCGGCATCCTGCTGGCCAAGGACCTGCTGCGCCTCAGCGTGGAGAAGCGTGAGCGCTTCGACATCCGCGAGTTCATGCGTCCGGCGCTGTTCGTGCCCGAGTCGAAGCGCCTCGACGTGCTGCTGAGGGAGTTTCGCCGCAACCGCAACCATATGGCGATCGTGGTGGACGAGTACGGCGGCGTCTCGGGACTGGTGACCATCGAGGACGTGATCGAGCAGATCGTCGGCGAGATCGACGATGAGTTCGACGTCGAGGACGATCAGAACATCCGCCGCGATGCCGAGCGGCAGTTCACCGTGCGCGGTGTCACCCGCATCGCCGAGTTCAACGAGTTCTTCGGCGCGCGCCTCTCGGAGCAGGAAGGCTTCGACACGGTGGCGGGCCTGGTGATGAAGCAGCTCGGGCACCTGCCGCGGCGCGGCGAGAGCGCGACCATCGACGGCTTCGAGTTCCGCGTGCTGCGTGCCGACCGCCGCCGCATTGAGACGCTCAGGGTGCTCGCGCCGCGCGACGTGCTGCCGCCGGAAGAGCGCGCCGCAGGCGGCGGACCCTAGGTGGACTGGCGGACGCTGCCGCGGCCGTCTTCGGCACGGCTGCGGGCCCTCCTCGCGCTCGTAGCCGGCGCGGCGCTCGCCGCGTCCTTCGCCCCTCTGGCGCTGTGGCCGCTCGCGGTGCTGTGCCCCGCGGCGCTCATGTGGCTGTGGCAGGACACGCCACCGCGCGAGGCAGCGTGGCTCGGCTTCTGCTTCAATGCCGGCACCTTCGCGGCCGGAACGTACTGGCTCTACATCAGCGTCCACGGCTTCGGTAACGCCCCGATCTGGCTCGCCCTGTTCCTCATGGTGGGACTGTCGGGGATCATGGCGCTCTATCACGCGGCGCTCGGCTACGCTGCGGCACGCTGGCTGCCGCGCACGGGCGCGGTGCGCTGGCTCGTGGCGCTGCCGGCGGCGTGGCTGCTCATCGAGTGGTGGCGCGGGTGGTTCCTGTCGGGGTTCTCATGGCTGTCGCTCGGCTACTCACAGACCGACACCTGGCTCGCGGGCCTGGCGCCCGTGGTCGGAGTCTATGGCGTGAGCGCGGCGTTGCTGCTCTGCGCCGGTGCGCTCACCGCGCTTGCCTGCGGCACGCAGCGGGTGCGCGTTGCGGCCGTCCTCGTGCTGCTCCTTCCCTGGGGGGCGGGGGCGGCGCTGCGCGGGGTGTCCTGGACTCACCCCTCGGGAGCCGCGGTGTCCGTGGCGATCGCCCAGGGCGCGATCCCCCAGGATGAGAAGTGGCTCGAGAACAACCGCGATACCACCCTCGACCTCTATCAGAAGCTCACCGAGCGCTCGCTCGGCACTGCGCTCATCGTCTGGCCCGAGTCCGCCACTGCGGCGGTGGCCAACGAGCTCGTGCCCTATCTCACCCGGGTCTACCGCGAGGCGCACGCGCACGGCTCGGCGCTCGTCATGGGAATCCTGCGCGCCGAGGGCGGCGTGTCGGATACGGACCCGGTGCGCTACTACAACTCGGTGCTCGCCCTCGACGAGGGCGTGAGCTGGTACGACAAGCACCACCTGGTGCCATTCGCGGAATTCTTTCCCGTGCCGCAGTTCGTGCGCTCGTGGATGCGCCTCATGAGCCTGCCGTACTCGGACTTCACCGCCGGCGCCGCGGTCCAGCCGCCGCTCGCCGCGGCCCACCTCAAGCTCGGGACTACGATCTGTTACGAGGATGCCTACGGCAGCGCCATGCTCGCAGTGCTCGGCAGCGCCGATGCCCTGGTGAACGTGACCAACGACGCCTGGTTCGGCCATTCGAGCGCCCGGCACCAGCACTTCCAGATTGCGCGCATGCGTGCGCTCGAGGAGGGGCGCTACCTGATCCGCGCCGCCAATGACGGCATTTCCGCGGTCATCGGCCCGCACGGGGAGGTCGTGGCCCGGGCCGAGGAATTCCGCCCCATGGTGCTGCTGTCCGGGGTGACGCCGCTGACCGGCCTCACCCCCTACGCGCGTGTTGGAAACTGGCTGGTGGTGGCGCTGGCGGTGCTGGCGCTGGCATACGGGCTGGGGGTGCGGAATGATAGGCTGTGGCGGACCCGCTCCAGGTCCGCCGGCGCGGGTAGCTGAGGGACATGAACGTGAAATCGGAATCGAATCTCCTGCCGCTGCGGCGCTCGCTCGCCGTGCTGGCGCTGGCCGTGGCGGTCGGGGCCTGCTCGCGCGACACCAGCGCCCAGCCGACCCACCCGGCGGCCGCGCCCGCCACGACACTGGCGGCGGCGCCCGCGGCGCCCGCGGCGGCCACCGAGTCCGGTGCGTCCGAGCCGGTGATGCGCCTGCTCCCGGACTTCACGCAGCTCGTCGAGAGATACGGCCCGGCGGTCGTCAACGTCGAGGTAGTGGAAAAGGCGCAGCCGGCACCGGGATTCCAGGGGCTCTCGCCCAACGATCCGTTCTACGATTTCTTCCGCCGCTTCGGCATCCCGGCGCCCGGGGAGGGGCCGCGCGGCAATCAGCCGCCGGTACGCGGCGCGGGCTCGGGATTCATCGTGAGCCCCGACGGCTACATCCTCACCAACACCCACGTGGTGGCCGAGGCGGAGACCGTGACCGTGCGGCTCACCGACCGGCGCGAGTTCCAGGCCAAGGTCATCGGCGCCGACGAGCGCACCGACGTCGCGGTGATCAAGATCAGCGCCAGCAATCTTCCGATCGTGAAGCTCGGCGATCCCGCGCGCATCAAGCCCGGGCAGTGGGTGCTCGCGATCGGCTCGCCGTTCGGCTTCGAGAACTCGGTCACCGCCGGCATCATCAGCGCCACCTCGCGCTCGCTGCCGAGCGATAACTACGTGCCCTTCATCCAGACCGACGTGGCGGTGAACCCCGGCAACTCGGGCGGACCGCTCTTCAACATGGCGGGTGAGGTGATCGGCATCAACTCGCAGATCTTCAGCCGCACCGGCGGCTTCATGGGCCTCTCCTTCGCGATCCCGATTGACGTCGCACGCAACGTCGAGGAGCAGCTCATCAAGACCGGCCGCGTGGTGCGCGGGCGCATCGGCGTCACCATCCAGGATCTCAACGCGCAGCTCGCCGAGTCCTTCGGGCTCGACCGGCCGCGTGGCGCGCTGGTCTCCTCGGTCGAGAAGGATGGGCCGGCGGCGCGCGCCGGCATCCAGCCCGGCGACGTGATCCTCTCCGTCGGCGGTCACCCGATCGAGCATTACGGCGAGCTCTCCGGCGCGATCGCCGCCATGAAGCCGGGGAGCGAGACGACACTCGCGCTGTGGCGCAACGGCAAGCCGCTGAACGTGAGTGTGGCCGTCGCGGAGCTGCACGAGCAGCAGCAGACCGCCGCCCGGGGCGGCCGGTCCGAGAGCGGCGGCGCCGGCCACCCGAGCGCCTTCGGACTCACGGTGCGGCCACTCACTGCCCAGGAGAAGCAGCAGGCCGGCACGCAGGGGAGTCTCGTGGTCGAGGAAGTCACCGGTCCCGCGGCGGCCGCCGAGGTCGAGCCCGGCGACATCATCCTGGGCGTCAACGGCAAACGCGTGCACACCGTGCCGGAGCTCGAGGCGGCGGCCAAGACCGCCGGCAAGAGCGTGGCGCTCCTCATCCAGCGCGAGGACGCCCAGATCTTCGTGCCGCTGCGTCTGCCGTAGGCCAGAGATGCAGGAGAGCTACGATCCCGCGGCGGTCGAGCGGGCCGCGCAGGCGCATTGGCGGGAGCGACGCGCGTTCGAGGTGCGCGAGGATCCGGCGCGGGAGAAGTTCTACTGCCTGTCGATGCTGCCGTACCCCTCGGGCAAGCTGCACATGGGGCACGTGCGCAACTACACCATCGGCGACGTGCTGGCGCGCTACCTGCGCATGCAGGGCTACAACGTGCTGCAGCCCATGGGCTGGGACGCCTTCGGGCTTCCCGCGGAGAACGCCGCCCTCAGCAACGGCGTGCCGCCGGCCAGGTGGACGCGCGACAACATCGCGCACATGCGCAGGCAGCTTGAGTCCCTCGGCTTCGCCATCGACTGGCGGCGCGAGATCGCCACCTGCGATCCGGATTACTACCGCTGGAACCAGTGGCTGTTCCTGCGCATGCGTGAGCAGGGCCTGGCGTACCGCAAGAGCGGTCTCGTCAACTGGGATCCGGTCGATCAGACCGTGCTCGCCAACGAGCAGGTGATCGACGGGCGCGGCTGGCGCACCGGGGCGCCGGTGGAGAAGCGCGAGATCCCGATGTATTACCTCGCGATCACGCGCTATGCGGAGGAGCTCCTCGGCGCGCTCGGGCAGCTGCCCGAGTGGCCGGAGCGCGTGCGCCTCATGCAGGCCAACTGGATCGGCCGCAGCGAGGGCTGCGACATCTCCTTCCCCTATGCGCCCGATACCGCGCGGGCGCTCGGTGGCGCGGGCGGCATCAAGGTGTTCACCACGCGCGCCGATACGCTCTTCGGCGCCACCTTCATGGCGGTCGCCGCCGAGCACCCGGTGGCGCTCGCCGCCGCGCGCGCCAATCGGGCGCTCGCGGGCTTCATCGAGGAATGCCGCCGCGGCAGCATCATCGAGGCCGACCTCGCCACGCAGGAAAAAAAGGGCATGCCCACCGGGCTGCACGTGCTGCATCCCTTCACGAACGAGCCGCTCGAGGTATGGGTCGCGAACTACGTGGTGATGGCCTACGGCGAGGGCGCCGTGATGGGCGTGCCGGCGCACGATGAGCGCGATTTCGAGTTCGCCCTCAAGAACCGCCTGGCCGTGGTTACCGTGGTGCGCTCCGCCAGCGGTGCGTACGAGGAGGTGCGCGCGCCCTGGAATCCGGCGTATGCCGAATACGGCGTGACGGTGAACTCGGGGGAGTTCTCCGGGCTCACGTTCGGTGAGGCGGTCGAGACAATCGCCGCGGCGCTCGAGCGCAAGGGCCTCGGCAGGAAGCGTGTGCAGTTCCGCCTGCGCGACTGGGGCATCTCGCGGCAGCGCTACTGGGGCTGCCCGATCCCGATCATCCACTGCGGCGCGTGCGGCGAAGTGCCGGTGCCGGACGAGCAGCTGCCGGTGGTGCTGCCCGAGGACCTGGTGCCGGATGGCAGCGGCAACCCGCTCGCCAAGTCACCGGCCTTCTACGAGTGCCGCTGTCCCAGGTGCGGCAAGGCGGCGCGCCGCGAGACCGATACCATGGACACCTTCGTCGACTCGTCCTGGTACTTCATGCGTTACGCCTGCCCGGACGATGCGCGTGCCATGGTCGATGAGCGCGTCGACTACTGGCTGCCGGTGGACCAGTACATCGGCGGCATCGAGCACGCCATCCTGCATCTGCTCTATGCGCGCTTCTGGACCAAGGTGATGCGGGACCTGAAGCTGGTGAAGTTCGGCGAGCCCTTCACGCGCCTCCTCACCCAGGGCATGGTGCTGAATGACATCTTCTCCTATCAGCCGCCCGGGGGCCGCAAGCGCTACTTCAACCCGGCCGACGTCGACACGCTGCGCGCCGCGGACGGCAGCGTCCGCTACCAGGCCGTCACCAGCGATCTCGGCACGCTCGCGGTCGAGCACGAGGGGATCGGCAAGATGTCGAAGGCCACCCTCAACGGCGTCGATCCCGAGGGCCTCATCGAGCGCTTCGGCGCCGATACCGCGCGGCTCTTCACCATGTATGCCTCGCCCCCGGAGCAGACGCTGGAATGGTCCGACGAGGGCGTGCAGGGCGCCTCGCGCTTCATCCGGCGGCTGTGGAACACGGTGTACGAGCATGTGGCGGCGGGCGCCGCGCCGGCGCTCGATCCCCGGGCGCTCACGCCGGCACAGGGCGACCTGCGGCGCCAGGCGCATCAGGCGCTCGCCAAGGCCACCGATGACATCGGCCGCCGGCGCAATTTCAACACCGCCATCGCCGCGATGATGGAGCTGCTCAACTCGATCCGCGCCTTTGGCGATGCGGGACCGCAGGGCCGCGCGGTGCGCCAGGAAGCGCTCACCCTCGCCGTGCTGGTGCTCTCGCCCATCACCCCGCATGTCTGTCACGCGCTGTGGCAGGCGCTCGGCCACGCGAGCGCCCTGGTCGATGAGCGCTGGCCGAAGCCGGACCCGGCCGCGCTCACGCAGGAGACGCATCAGCTGGTGGTGCAGGTGAACGGCAAGCTGCGCGGCCACATCGTCGTTCCGGTGGCGGCCGACGAGGCGGCGGTGCGTGCGGCGGCGCTCGCCGACGAGGGGGTGCGGAAATTCGTGGCCGACAAACCGGTGCGCCGCGTGATCGTCGTGAAGGGCAAGCTCGTCAACGTGGTGGTGTGATGGCACGCGCGCCGGGCAGCTGGGCGGGCACTGCCGCGAGGCTCGCCGCAGGCGCGCTGCTCGCGCTCGGCGGCTGCGGCTTCCATCTCGAGGGGCGCACGCCACTGCCGGCAAGTGTGAAGACGCCGTACCTGCAGACCGAGGACCGGCAGAGCGACTTCATGCAGAGCCTCGAGCGGGCGCTGCGCGCGAACGGCGCGCAGCTCGCGCCGCAGAAGGACAAGGCCTCCGCCGTCGTGAGCATTCTCAAGGACAGCGTGAAGCAGCGCGTGCTCTCGGTCTCGAATCTCAATGAGCCGAACGAATACGAGCTGACCTACACGGTGAGCTTCTCGGTCACGGCGGGTGACAAGGAGCTGCTGCCGGCGCAGGAAATCTCCACCACGCGCAGCTACAGCTTCGATGCGCGTCTGTTGCTCGCCAAGGGCCACGAGGCGGACATCCTGCGCGGCGCGATGGCCCAGGATCTCGCCGACATGGTCATGCGCCGCCTGGCGAGGCTCTAGCGCCGTGGCGGGGCCGCCCGCAGCCCGCGCGCCGCGCGCCGTCGCATCCCACTCCGCGGCGGCGCTGACCGCGCTGCCCGAATTCGGCAGCCCCGCCGTCCTGCTGTTGCGCAGCGTCGATCGCGTGGCGGTCGCGCTGCTGCTCACGCGCTTCGGCCTCGAGCTCACCCTGGTGGCTTCCGGCGAGGAGATCCCCGGATCCTACTGGGGCGACAGCGAGGCGGGCCTGAAGGGCGAGCGGCTCCACGCGCGGCTCGACACGCCGCTGCACTCGATCCTCCACGAGGCCTGCCACTACATCTGCATGAGCCCGGAGCGGCGCGCCGGGCTCGACACCGATGCCGGCGGCGACGACCTCGAGGAGTCCGCGGTGTGCTACCTGCAGGTGCTGCTGGCGGCGGAGCTGCCCGCGGTCGGCCGCGCGCGCATGCTCACCGACATGGATTCCTGGGGCTACAGCTTCCGTCTCGGCAGCACGCGTGCCTGGTTCGAGGGCGACGCCGCGGATGCACGCGCCTGGCTCGAGCGCCACGGGGTGATCGATGCGGGCGGGCGTGTCACCGGCGTGCTGCGCGCCGCCTGAGCTACACTCGCTCGAGGCCAACATGAGCGAGCCGCCCGCCATCAAGCCCGCCGACGCGGCGCCCGGGCCCGCGGGGCTGCTGCGCGCCGTCTGGGTGCACATCAAAGAGCACAAGATGGTGCAGTGGACGCTCGCGTACCTCGCGGTCGCCTACACGCTGCTGCACGGCGCGGAGCTGCTGGCCAACTCACTCTCCTGGCCGCACTCGGCGCTGCGCCTGTTCACGCTGCTGCTGATTCTCGGCGTGCCGGTGGTGATCACGCTCGCCTGGTACCACGGCGCCCGCGGGCACAGCCGCCTGAACGCCACCGAGATCATGGTCATCATGATCCTCCTCGCCCTGGGCGGGGTGCTGATCTGGCGCGACACGACCACGCATCGCGCGGCCGAGGCCGAGCGCGCGGCGGCCGGGGAGGAATCGCCGGGAGCCGCGGCGCCCGCGGCCTCCATCGCGGTGCTGCCGTTCGCCGATCTCTCGCAGACGGGCGATCAGGGCTACTTCTCCGACGGGGTGGCGGAGGAGATCCTCAACGACCTCTCGCACGTGAGCGGGCTCAAGGTCGCCTCACGCACCTCCTCGTTCCAGTTCCGCAACACCGATATCGGCATCCCCGAGATCGCGAAGAAGCTCGGCGTGCGCCACATTCTCGAGGGGAGCGTGCGCAAGGCGGGCGATACCGTGCGCATCACGGCGCAGCTGGTCGACGCGGCCAGCGATCAGCACCTGTGGTCACAGACCTTCGACCGGCCGTTGACCACCGCCAATCTGTTCGGCATCCAGGACGAGATCGCCACGGATATCGTTCAACAGCTCACCAGCACGCTCGGCGCCGCCGTCGGCAAGCCCGCTTTGCCGCAGGCCGATACGGCCAGCCTCGACGTGTACGATCTCTATCTCAAGGGCCACGCGCTGTTTCTCGCCCGCACCAAGCCCAACCTGAGCGAGGCCGCGCGCCTGCTCCGAGCCGCGGTGGACCAGGACCCGAAGTTTGCCCGCGCCTGGGAGTCGCTCGCCGCGGTGCTCGTGATCTCGCGGTTCTGGGGACTCACCGAGGAGGAGGACTATGTGCGCTCGGCGATCCAGGCTGCCGATCAGGCGCTGCGGCTCGATCCCGGCTTGTCGCTGGCGTATGCGGTACGCGGCATCGCGCAGGCCAACCTGATCGCGCTCGGACAGCAAGGAAGCTGGCAGGAGGCGCTCGCGCAGCTCGCCGAGGCGCTGAGGCGCGATCCGCGCAATGCCAGCGCGTACCTGTGGCGCGCCGGCACCTACTTCAACCTCGGCTACCTGGAGCGGGCGCGCCAGGACGCCGAGCGCTGCCTCGATGCCGATGCGGCCTACGAGCTCTGCTACCGCACGCTCGCTCTGGTCGAGCTCTGCGCGGGGCGCACGGACGCGGCGCTGCGCCTCTATGAGGCGGGCATGGCCCGCGGCTACGTCAACGCGGATGTCTATTTCGCTCCGGTTGCCGCTGCGCGCGGCGACCGGCTCGGACTCCTCGGCATCCTGTCGCAGCAGTACCGCGCGAAGCCGCAGTTGCTGCAGGCACTCTACCGCTCGCTCACCGATCCGGCCTTCGGCCCGCAGGACCGCAAGGAAGCCCTGCCACTCATCGACAGGCAGCACGACGATCCCGAAGCCGCGATGGGCGGGTACTGGCTGTTGAAGGCCTATGACCAGATGCCCGGGGTGGTCAACGATTCTTTGGCCGTTATCTGGTTGCGCAGCGATCCTGACTGGCTCAAGTCGGCAGTCCGCAAGAGCGTGATCGAGCGCTGGCGCATGCCCGAGTACTGGCGCGCACAAGGCTTCCCGACGCAGTGCAAGCCGGTGGGCCGGGCCGATTTCGCCTGTCCGTAGCGGTGCGGCCTGCGTGCCGCGCGTCGCATAATCCATAGCCGTGGGCGCTGCCGGCTGGTCTTGCAGCCGGAGGGCAAGCTAGACTCGGCGTCCGTTGTCCGGCCGGTTATCTCGTAGAGCCAAGTGCGCCGCCTGTCTCTCGCCTGGGTACTGTCCCTGCTGCTGGTGTTCGCCCAGCACGGCGCCGTGCTGCACGAGCTCAGCCACATGCAGCATGGCGCGAGCGGCGAGGGCTCCTCGCTCCGTGCCGACGTACAGCTCAACGACAGCGCCTGCCCGAGCTGCGCGGCTTTCTCCCAGGTGGCCAATCCGGCCTCGGGCGCGGCCAGCACGCTCTCTGCCTGCGCATCCGTCTTCGTCCCGATTCCTGCCCCCTCCTGCGCGTTCGTCGCGGTCGACGCTCCGACCCCGCGCAGTCGCGGCCCTCCGCAAGCCTGACCTTCAGTCCTCGTTGATTCGCGCGTGCGCTCCGAGCCACATCGGGGCGCGCGTCGTTCAGGCTTCTGCGGAGCGCACTCATGTCAATCGATGGATTTCTTCTTGCCGTCGCCTTCATCGGCGCCGGTGCGACGGCCGCTGCAACTGGTGCGGATGCTCCGGCGAGCGTCGCTGCTGCGGCCAGCGCCGGTGCTGCGGATGCCGCGGGTGCCGCACCACCGGCCGGCAAAGGCGGCACGGATGGCGCCGGCGACACGCCTCAGCTGCAGACCATCACGGTCACGGCGCAGCGCCTCAACGAGGAGCGTCTCGGGATCGAGACGCAGACCGGAGCATCCACCTACACCATCGACAATCAGGGGATCGTTGCGCAGCCGGGAGGCGGCAACCAGTCGCTCAGCGACGTGCTGCTGCAGGCACCGGATGTGGTGCAGGACTCGTTCGGCCAGCTGCATGTGCGAGGCGACCACAACGGCCTGCAGTACCGCCTGAACGGCGTGATCCTCCCCGAGGGCATCAGCGTCTTCAGCCAGACGCTGAGCCCGCGCCTGATCTCCTCGGTGAGCCTGATCACCGGGGCGCTGCCGGCGGAGTACGGCCTGCGCACGGCAGGGGTCATCGACCTCTCGAGCAACAGCGGCCTGTTGCAGCCGGGTGGTTACGTCTCGCTCTATGGCGGGAGCTTCGGGACGATACAACCGTCCTTCGAGTACGGCGGCAGCAGTGGCGGCCTGAGCTACTACGTCACCGGCGATTACAAGCAGAGCGATGTCGGTATCGAGTCCCCCGACGGCAGCGCCGTCCCGCTGCACGATCAGACCCGGCAGATTCACGGCTTCGGTTATCTAGAGAAGATCCTCGACCCGAATAACCGCCTGTCGCTGATCCTCGGCATTTCCGACGGCAAGTACCAGATTCCGAACCAGCGGGGGCTGCAGCCGACGCTCGGGCTCGACGTCAACGGCATCACCGGGTTCCTCAGCGACGATCTCGATGAGAACCAGCGCGAACTGGCCGAATACGCGATCGTCAGCTGGCAGCACGCGGCCGGTGCGCTGAACTTCGAGACCTCGCTCGCGGTGCGCTACACCAGCCTGCACTTCTCCCCCGACTGGCTCGGTGACCTCCTCTACAACGGTAACGCGCAGGACGCCTTCAAGGATGACAGCGCAGTCTCCTGGCAGACGGACGCCGCGTATACCCTCGCCGATGCGCACACGGTGCGCTTCGGGTTCTTCCTGCAGCACGACAGCTCCGCGAGCACGACCGGCTCGCAGGTGCTAGCGGTCGACATGAACGGCGTGCAGACCAGCAACGTTCCGCTCGTCATCCCCGACAACGGCACCCAGGCGCAGGAGATCGAGAGTGTCTATCTGCAGGACGAGTGGCGGGTGTTCGAGCCGCTCACGCTGAACTACGGGCTGCGCTTCGATCACTACAGCGCCTATTCGAACGGCAGCCTGCTGCAGCCGCGCATCAATTTCGTCTGGAAGCTCGGCTCCGACACCACGGTGCACGGCGGCTACTCGCGCTATTTCATCCCGCCGCCTTTCGAGCTCATCGGCGCGACCACGATCAGCAAGTTCATCGGAACCACCGCGGAGCCGGCCATCCTCCAGGACACAGCCCCGTTCGGCGAGCGCGACAACTACTACGACGTCGGTGTGCAGCGGAGGCTCCTGGACAACACGTTCACCCTCGGCGTCGACAGTTTCTATAAGCAGTCGCAGCACCTGATCGACGAAGGGCAGTTCGGCGCGCCGATCATTCTCACCCCCTTCAACTACCGCTACGGCCTGATCGGAGGCGTCGAGTTCACGGCCAACTACTCGATCAGTAATTTCTCAGCGTACGGCAACGTGTCCTTTCAGGCCGCGCACGGCAAGGAGTGGGAGTCGGCGCAATTCAACTTCGACCCGGCCGACTTCGCCTACGTTGCCCAAGACTACATTCACCTCGATCACGAGGGGCGGGTGGCAGCATCCGGAGGGGTCTCCTATCTATGGCAGGGCACGCGTCTCAGCGCTGATTTCATCTTCGGTACCGGTTTGCGCCAGGATCTGGTTCTTACCGATGGAACCACCATACCCAATGGCGATCACACCCCGAGCTACACCCAGGTCAATCTGGGGCTCAGCCACGACTTCCATTTGTCCGGCTCGAGCCTCTTGAGCGCGCGCTTCGACGTCATCAACGCGCTCGACAAGGTGTATGTCATCCGCAGCGGCACGGGCATCGGTGTCTTTGCGCCGCAGTACGGCCCGCGGCGGGGATTGTTCGCGGGGCTGGCGTGGCAGTTCTGAGCCAATGGTTGATAATGCGCCGGTGACCGCCGTACCGGACCGCATTTGAAGCTCACCGCCGACTCTCTCGCGAGCCACCTGCGCGAGCATCTGCTGCCCGCCTATCTCATCTCCGGGGATGAGCCGCTGCTCACCGGCGAGGCCGCGGATGCGCTGCGCGCGCGCGCCAGGGCTGCCGGCTTCACCGAGCGCGAAGTGCATTTCCCCGAGCGCGCCGCCGACTGGGAGGAAGTGCGGGGCTCGGCGCGGAATCTCTCGCTGTTCGGCGCCCGCCGCCTGTTTGAGATCCGCATGTCCGCCCGGCCCGGCACCGCGGGCAACGCCGCACTGGTCGCGCTGCTCGAGGCCCGGGATCCCGACACGCTGTTCCTCATCCTCACCCCCAGGCTCGACCGTGAGGCGCAGAGCGCGGACTGGGTGCGCGCGGTGGAAGCCCACGGTGCCTGGGTGCAGATCTGGCCGGTGGAAGCGCACCGTCTCACCGCCTGGCTCCGCGGGCGCGCCCGACAGCTCGGGATCGCGGCCAACGAGGAGGCGCTCGAGCTCCTCGCCGAGCGCACCGAGGGGAATCTCCTCGCGGCGCAACAGGAGCTCAGCAAGCTCGCGCTGCTCGCGGGCGCAGCTCCGGTGACGCCGGAGACGGTGCTCGCGAGCGTCGCCGACAGCGCGCGCTTCGACGTGTTTCAGCTCTCCGAGGCCGTGCTCGCCGGGACGGCGGCGCGCGCGCTGCGGGTGCTCGCGGGGCTGCGTGCCGAGGGCACCGAGCCGACGCTGGTGCTGTGGGCGCTCACCAAGGCGCTGCACGATGCGTGGCGCGCGCTCGGCGGAGCGGGAGCCCACGGCCAGCGTGCCTGGCGGCGCCAGAGCGCCGCACTCGAGCTCGCCACGCGCCGGGCACCGCACATGGCCTTCACCGCTCTCACGGCACGCGCGGCGCGCGCCGACCGGGTGATCAAGGGGCGTCTCGCCGGCAATGCCTGGGACGAGCTCACGCTTCTCACCCAGGCCCTCTGTGCCTAGTGTTGAGTCCATGACCGCCGCGCGGCCCATCGGGCTCTTCGGCGGCACCTTCGATCCGATCCACTGCGGACATCTGCGCACCGCGTTCGAGCTGTGGCAGGAGCTCGCTCTGGCGGAGGTGCGCTTCCTGCCGACCGGCCATCCGCCGCACCGCGAGCACCTGTACGCGAGCGCCGAGCTGCGCCTGCAGATGGTCGCGGCCGCGATTGCCGATCAGCCGGGGTTCGTGGTCGATGACCGCGAGGTGCGCCGCTCCGGCGTCTCGTATTCGGTCGACACGCTCACGGAGCTGCGCCGCGAGTATCCGCAGCGCTCACTGTGCCTGCTGCTCGGCATGGACGCGTTCCTCGGTCTGCCGAGCTGGCACCGCTGGCGTGAGCTCCTCGAGCTTGCGCACATCGTGGTGGCGCACCGTCCGGGCTGGAACGCGCCGAGCAGGGGTCCGCTCGGGGAGGTCATGGTCGACCACGGGACGGGCACGATCCGCGAGCTGCACGAGCGGCCGGCGGGGTGCCTGTACGTGCACGCCGTGACTCAGCTCGAGATCTCCTCGACCGAGCTGCGTGCGCTCATCGTCGCGGGCCGCGATCCACGCTACCTCGTTCCCGATGCAGTACGGCAGATCATCCTCGAGACGAGGTGCTATGCTGCACGGCAAGGTCCGTGAGACCTGGCCACCCTCAGGAGACGCCACCTAAGCATGACCACCCGTACACGCCTGCGCCCCGCCGCCGCGGAGCGCGTCTCACCCTTAAGGGAAACCGTGACGACTGCGCTCGATGACATGAAAGCCGTGAACGTGAGGGTTATGGATGTACGAGGGCTGACCGACATTGCCGATACGATGGTCATCGCATCCGGCAACTCCGACCGCCACGTACGCTCGATCGCCGAGCGGGTGGTCGAGAAGGCCAAGGCGGCCGGCTTCCGGCCCCTCGGCACCGAAGGCGCCCGCGACGGAGAGTGGGTGCTCGTGGATCTGCAGGATCTCATCGTGCACGTCATGCTGCCCCGGGTCCGCGAGTTCTACGGGCTCGAGCGGCTGTGGGAGGACGGCGCCGAGACGCTGGCCGCACCCGCGCTGGCCCACGCCGCCCCGCGCCGCCGGCAAGCCTCGACCTGAACTGAAGGCCTATGCGCGTGCGGCTGATCGCCGTCGGCACGCGCCCTCCCGGCTGGGTGCGCGATGTGTGCGAAGATTACATAACGCGGTTAGGCTCGCACCTGCCGGTCTCGGTCACCGAGATTCCATCCGGCCCTCGCAGCGGTGGTGAGCCGCCCGCGAGGGCGATCGCGCGGGAAGGCGAGCGGGTGCTGGCGGCTTTGCGCCGTGAGGACTTCGTGGTCGCGCTCGATGAGCGCGGCACCGAATTCTCGACACGCGAGCTCGCCGAGTGGCTCAGGAAGCGTCGGCTGGAAGGTGAGGACCTGGCGTTCGTGATCGGCGGTCCCGACGGGCTCGCGCCCGAAGTGCTCGCGCGCAGCGCGCTGCGCTGGTCGCTGTCGCGGCTCACCCTGCCGCACGCCCTGGTGCGCGTGCTGCTCGCCGAGCAGCTCTACCGCGCCCACAGCCTGCTCGCCGGCCACCCCTATCACCGGGACTGACGCTCGTGCAGTCCGGCGCGCCGCTCGTGTGTCTCGCCTCCCTTTCGCCGCGCCGGCAGGAGCTGCTGACGCAGATCGGTGTCACGCACGTGGTGAGCGCGGCGGACATCGACGAGGCGGTGCATCCGGGCGAGGCCCCCGCGGACTACGTGGTGCGAGTCGCCTGCGCCAAGGCGCGCGCGGTGCGTGCACGCGGCACGCAGCTCCCGGTGCTGGCCGCGGACACGACCGTGGTCATCGATGGGCTGATTCTCGCCAAGCCGCGCGACCGGACCGAGGGTATCGCCATGCTGGCCCGGCTCTCGGGACGCACCCACCAGGTGCTGACCGCGGTGGCGCTCGCGAGCGCCACCGGCGTCGCCTTCCGCCTGAGCGCGAGCGAGGTGCGCCTGCGTGAGCTGACGTCCGAGGAGTGCGCCGCCTACTGGGCGACCGGCGAGCCGCGCGATAAGGCTGGCGGCTACGCGATCCAGGGCCGGGGAGCCCTCTTCATCGAGCATCTGAGCGGCAGTTACTCCGGGGTCGTGGGCCTACCGCTCTACGAGACCGGGCAGCTACTCGCCGCGGCGGGCATCCGCTTGTGAGCACCGAGATCCTGGTGAACGTGGCGCCGCGCGAGACGCGCGCCGCCATTCTCGAGAACGGCGTGGTGCAGGAGGTGCACATCGAGCGCACCAGCCGGCGCGGCCTGGTGAGCAATCTCTACAAAGGGCGCGTATCGCGCGTGCTGCCCGGCATGCAGGCGGCCTTCGTCGAGATCGGGCTCGAGCGCACCGCGTTCCTGCACGCCGGGGACATTGCCCGCGCCGGCTCCGACGACACCCTGGCGAGCGCGGTGGCGAGCGCCCTGCCGCCCCCCGAGGACATCCGCCGCCTCCTGAGTCCGGGCGATGAGATCCTGGTGCAGGTCATCAAGGACCCGATCGGCACCAAGGGCGCACGCCTCACCACCTTCATCGCGCTCCCCTCGCGCTACCTGGTGTATCTGCCGCGCGGCCAGGCGGTCGGAGTCTCCGCGCGCATCGAGGACGAGGCCGAGCGCGCGCGGCTCAAGGCCGCGGTCGCCGCGCTCGGCGGCCCCGAGTCCAGCGGCGGCTACATCGTGCGCACCGCGGCGCAGGGAGTCAGCAGCGAGAGCCTGGGCGAGGACATGGCCTATCTCGCGCGGCTCTGGGAGCACGTGTGCGCGCGCGCCGCCGCGGCTGAAGCCGGCTCCGTGGTGCACGAGGACCTGCCGCTCAGCCTGCGAATACTGCGCGATGAGCTGTCGCACGGCGTGAGCCGCGTACAGGTCGATTCCCCGCGTGAGCACGCGGCCATGCTCGAGTTCGCCGCCGCGTTCGCGCCGGGGGCGGCTGCCCTCATCGAGCTCTATACGGGTCCGCGGCCGCTCTTCGACCTGAACGGCGTCGAAGAGGAGGTGAACCGCGCGCTCGACCGCAAGGTACCGCTCAAGTCCGGCGGCCATCTGGTCTTCGATCAGACCGAATCGATGACCACGATCGACGTGAACACCGGCGCCTACGTCGGTCACCGCAACCTCGAGGAGACCATCTTCCGCACCAATCTCGAGGCGGCGGTGACCATCGCGCGGCAGCTGCGTCTGCGCAACCTCGGCGGCATCATCATCATCGACTTCATCGACATGCGCGACGAGCCGCACCGGCGGGCGGTGCTGGCGGCTCTCGAGCGCGCGCTCTCGGGCGACCGCGCCCAGACCCACATCGTGAGTCTCTCGCCCCTCGGGCTCGTCGAGATGACGCGCAAGCGCACCCGCGAGAGCCTGGAACACCTGCTGTGTGCGCCGTGTCCAAGTTGCGAGGGCCGTGGTTTCGTGCGCACGCCGGAAACGGTATGCAACGAGATCTTTAGGGAGATTGTGCGACAGAGCCGGCAGTTTGCCAGCCGCGAGCTGCTGATACTGGCTCACCAGGACGTCGTGGACCGGCTCCTCGACGAGGAGTCCGCCACCCTGGCGGAGCTCGAGGCGCAGGTTGGCCGACCGATCCGCCTGCAGGTCGAGGCGCTCTACGGCGTGGATCAGTACGACGTGGTGCTCGTCTAGGACCGAAGAAACGTGATGCGTGTGAAGCCCGCGGATTCCGTTGCCGGGACGGATGAGTCCGGCGCGCGCCCCCTCATGCGCGTGATGCTGGCGTCGCTGGCCGCGGTGCTGATGGTGGCGGCGCTGGCCGTGTGCGCCTATGCGCTGGCGGCGGCACGCGTACCCCAGAGCCGTGCGAACCTGGAGAAGCTGGTGCACGCCGAGACGGGACTCGATGTGCGCTTCAGCGAGCTGCGGCTGCGCTGGGGCTGGTACGGGCCCGAGGCGGTTTTTCGCGCTGTCGAGCTGCGAGAGCCCGGCGCGGCAGCCTCACTGCTTGCCGCCCCCGAGCTGGTCCTCGGCATCGACCTGTGGCGCATGCTGCGCGGCGGCGACCTCACCATCAGCCGTATCACCCTGACCGATCCGGACATTGATCTGACGCACGCGCGCGAGGCGCGCGTCTCGAGCGCGCCCGCGCCTCTCGGGTGGGCGCGCCTGCTGTCGCGCTGGCGCGGAACCCGCATCGACGTCGTGGGCGGAAGGCTGCGCGCGGACTTCCCGGGCCAGCCGCTCGTCGCCGCCATCCGCCGGCTGCAGCTGCGGCGTTCGGGACCGGACTGGAGCGCGGAGGCGCTGCTCACGCTCCCGGAGAGCCTCGGCGGGTCGGCTCAAGGATCGCTCACTCTCCAGGGCGAGGCGACGCGGCCTGCGGATCTCGACGGTACGCTCACACTGAGCGGCGCTGGGCTGCAGCTCGCCGGCTGGCGGGCGCTGCTTCAGGCCGCGTCGGTGGCAGACTGCCTGCCCGGCGCGGGAAGCGCGGACGTGACGGTGCATATCGGCCTGGCGCATGGCGCGGTCGCGGCGGCCGACGGCTCGGTCGAGGCGCGCGCGCTCGAGTGGCCCGCCCTGGGCGGGCCCGGTGTACCGTTCACTCTCGAGGCGCTGCACGCCGACTGGCATCTCGAGCGCAGCGGAGCCGGCTGGCACCTGGCGGTCGAGCCGCTCGGGCTCGGCTCCGGAGCGCCGGCCCGCGCCGCGTTGAGCATCGATGCCGCCGCGGATGGGAGCTGGCTGCGCGGCCGCGTGCAACGCGCGCCGGTCGCAGTGCTCGCCGCTCTCACGGCGCGCATCGTGCCGCAGCTCAGGCTCTCGGGGCTCGAGCTCGCGGGTCTCGCGAGCGAGGCGAGCTTCGACTGGAATGACGCGCGGCCGCCGGGCGCGCAACTGCGCACCAGCGCCGAGCTCCTGGACCTGAGCATCACGCCTCCCGGGCGGGCGCTCACCCTCGGCGGGCTCACGGCGCACCTGAGCGGCGTCGGCTCGAGCCTCGACTCGGAGCTGCACGCGGACAGCGCGCGTCTCACGGTCGCGGCCGATCCCGCCTTCGCGCTCGACTCGATCGAGCTCTCCGCGCGCATCGCGCTCGATGACAGCGGACATGCCTGGCGGGTCGATGCCCGCGAGCTCGAGATCCGTGAGAAGCAGGCGCACTTTTCCCTGAGCGGCACGCTCAGCGGCGAGGACTCCGGCGCGCGTCCGCGCCTCGACGCGCACGCCAGCCTGAGCGGTGCGCCGGTCGAGCTGATGCGCCAGCTTCTCGGGCCGCGGGCGCTCGCCGCGCTCGGCAGCGCTGCCGGCGAGCTCACCGCCGGCCGCATCGAGCATGCGGAGCTCCTGGCGCGCGGCCCGCTCGATCAGCCGCTGCCGTGGAGCGGCCCGCACACGCAGCTCTCGGGCACACTCCGGCTCGGCGGCGCGAGGCTTGCGGGCGCGGCGGGCTGGCCCGATCTCGAGGGCCTGGATGCACGCATCGAATGGCGCGGGGCCCGGGTCCGCGCCGAGATCGACCGCGCCACCGCCGGCGGCTTGACGCTGACAGCCGCGCGGGCGGAATGGGACGCGCGCGATGCGCGCCTGACGCGCCTCTCGGCCAGGCTCTCCGGTGACACCGGGCAGGCCCTCGGATGGCTGCGGCAGCAGCCACGGCTCGAGGCCTACGCTCCGGGTATCAGCGCCCTCGCGTTGCGCGGTCCGACGCTCATCGACCTCGACCTGCGGCGCGCACCACGCGTCACGACGCGCCTCACCGCGCTCCTCGACGGAGCCGAGCTGCGTCCCGTGGCGGGGCTCCCCGGGGTCGAAGGCCTGCGTGGCACGCTGGCCTTCGCCGATGGCCACCTCAAGCGCTCGACCCTGACGGGGCAGTGGCTCGGCGGCCCCATCGCACTCAGCGTCGCAGAGCGGCGCGAGCACGGCACGACGGCGCTCGCCATCTCGGGCCGCGGACAGCTCAATGTCCGGCGGGCGGTCGTGGCCGCCACCGGGGTGCCGGACGCCGAGGCCGCGTTGCAGGGCAATGCCGAGTGGAGCGCAGATCTCAAGCTCCTGCCGGCGGCGAATGGCTCGCCCCCGAGCTGGCGTGTGCGCGCCGACTCGAGTCTGGTCGGCGTCGCGAGCGCTCTGCCCGAGCCCGTCGCCAAGGCCTCCTCCTCCGCGCTCCCCGTGCACATCGAGCTCCTCGGGACCGGGGACGCGGCGGAGCTGCGTGTCGGGCTCGGCGAGCGGCTGCGGGGAGTTGCGGCCGTGAAGCGCCGCGGCGATCTGTGGCAGATCGAGCGCGGGACGGTGAGCTTGGCGTCCGGCGCACCCCTGTTGCCGGCGGCTCCGGTGGTGCGGGTTGAGGGCACGGTGAGCCGCCTGGATCTGCCCGCCTACGCAGCGCTGTGGCGCCAGCTGCCGCGCAATCCAGCCTGGCCGGCGCTGCACGTCGAGCTCACGGCGAACGAGCTCGTGGCGCCCGAGCGCAGCTTCGCCGACGTGCGGGTGGCAGCCGACGCCGCAGCGGACGTCGAGCAGCTGCGACTCAAATCCGCAGAGCTCGATGCGCTGCTGCGCTGGCCGGGCGTGATCGACGCCGATCACCCCGTGAGCGCGCATCTCGAACGGCTCGACCTGAGTGAGCTTCAGAGTGGCGCTTCCGCCGGCGCGCTGCTCGCGGCCCTGGGACGGTCGATGCAGCTTTCCATCGACGATCTCAGCTGGCAGGGCCGCCGGCTCGGGACCCTCACCGCGACCGTCGCCGCGCACTCCGGCGCGCTCGAGGCGAGCGAGGTGCACCTCGGCGGCGCGGGCGAGGAGGCCCGTGGCACACTCAAGTGCAGCGCAGGTGTGTGCCGCACCAGCTTCAGCCTCGAAAGTCACGATGCCGCCGCTACACTGAGGCGCCTCGGTTTTCGCGCCGACCTGGCCGCCTCCCGCGCCACGGCGAGCGGCGAGCTCGAGTGGCCCGTCGCAAGCGATCCAGTGCTCACCGGCGTGCGCGGGTGGCTGCATCTCGAGCTCGAGGACGGGCTCACGCGCGGTACCCGCCGGGACGCCGAGGCGGGAGCTGCGCTGGGACTCCTCGCGGTTCCCGGGCTCGCCGCGGCCATGGGGCTGCCCGAGCTGCCTTTCGCGCGCCTCAGCGTGGATTTCACCGTTGCGGACGGCCAGGCGCAAACCTCCGACCTGCACCTCGACGGGGAAACCGAGATCCTGATGCGCGGGCGGATAGGACTCGTGGCCCGCGACTATGCGGCCCAGGTGTGGGTGCTGAAGGGCGAGGAGCGGCTTCCGGCCGCGGTGCGGGGACTCGGGCCGGGTGCGCGGGTGGCGGCACTGTGGATGTCGCTGCGGGAGCTGTTCGCGGGCATCAACCACGAGCACGCCACGCTGCGCTTGCACGGCACGTGGGATGACCCCATGGTGGCGGTTGGAGAATGAAAGTCGCTGCCATACAAATGACCTCGGGCCCCGAGGTCGCGGCCAACCTTGACCAGGCCGGGGCGCTGCTCGAGGAGGCGGCCCGGGGTGGTGCGCGCCTCGCGGTCCTGCCGGAGAACTTCTCCTTCATGGGCCTCAAGGACGCCGACAAGCGTGCCGTCGCCGAGGCCGACGGTGAGGGTCCGGTGCAGGATTTTCTTGCCGCGACTGCGCGGCGGCTGAAGCTGTGGATCGTAGGGGGTACCACGCCCCTGAAGAGCGGCGCCGACGGTCGCGTCGCCGCCGCATCCCTGGTTTATGATGCCGACGGCGCCCGCGTGGCACGCTACGACAAGATTCACCTCTTCGACGTCGACATACCCGGGCGTGCCGAGAGCTATCGGGAGTCGGCCAACGTGGCCCCGGGGACACGGCCGGCGGTCCTCGACACGCCGGTGGGGCGCCTCGGGTTGTCGGTATGCTACGACGTCAGATTCCCGGAGTTGTACCGGCAGCTGAGCGCCGCAGGGGCGCAGCTCCTTTCCGTGCCGTCGGCGTTTACGGCGCCCACCGGGCGCGCGCACTGGGAGACGCTGCTGCGCGCCCGCGCCATCGAGAATCTCTGCTACGTGATCGCGCCGGCGCAGTCCGGGATCCATCCGAGCGGACGTGAGACTTATGGAGACAGCATGATCGTCGACTACTGGGGCCGGATACTGCAGCGCGTCCCGCGCGGGCGCGGCTGCGCCCTGGCCGGGATCGACCTCAGGCGTCAGGAAAGCGTGCGCGCGAGCTTCCCGGCGCTGAGCCACCGCGCACTCGAGCGGGAGGCATCCCGATGAGCACATCCGAGACCACCGCGCCCGCCACGCACCCGAGCGCCGACCCGCTCAGCGTGGCGCGCGAGCTCATCCTCGCGCCCGGCGGGCTCGACGACCGCCGCCTCGACAACGTATTCGGCGAGGTTCTGACGCACTCGGTGGACTTCGCGGACCTCTATTTTCAGCTCGCGCACCAGGAGTCATGGTCGCTCGAGGACGGCATCGTCAAGGACGGCAGCGCCAGCATCGACCAGGGAGTGGGCGTGCGGGCGCTCGCCGGCGAGAAGACCGGCTTCGCCTACTCGGACGAGATCGTGCTGCCGGCGCTCGAGGAGGCGACGCGCGCCGCGCGCGCCATCGCCGTGCAGGGCGGCGAGCGCCGGGTGAGCGCCTGGCGCGCCACGCACGGGCACCAGCTGTATTTGCCGGCGGATCCTGCCGCCGCGCTCGCCACCGCCGACAAGGTAGCCTGGCTCGAGCGCGTCGATCGCGAGGCGCGCCGCCTCGATCCACGCATCGTGCACGTCAATGCCAGCCTGGTCGCGGTGCACGAGGTGGTGCTCGTCGCCAACAGCGAGGGCGAGCTGGCCGCCGACGTGCGCCCGCTGGTGCGCTTCAACATCTCGGTGCTGGTCGAGCAGAACGGCCGGCGCGAGCAGGGCTACGCCGGGGCGGGCGGGCGCTACTCGCTCGCCGAGCTGGTCGCTGGCGACAGGCCGCTCGAGCTGGCGCGCGAGGCGGTGCGGCAGGCGCTGGTGAATCTCGAGGCCGTGCCGGCGCCTGCCGGCACCATGACCGTGGTGCTGGGTCCCGGCTGGCCCGGGATCCTGCTGCACGAGGCCATCGGCCACGGGCTCGAAGGGGATTTCAACCGCAAGGGCACCTCGGCCTTCGCCAACCGCATCGGTGAGCGCGTGGCGGCTGCGGAGTGCACGGTGGTGGACGACGGCACGCTCGCCGCGCGCCGCGGCTCGCTCAACATCGACGACGAGGGCACCCCGACTCAGTGCACGACGCTCATCGAGAACGGGGTGCTGCGCGGCTACATGCAGGATCGCCTGAACGCACGGCTCATGGGTGTCGCCACCACGGGCAACGGCCGCCGCGAGTCCTTTGCGCACGCAACGCTGCCGCGCATGACCAACACCTACATGCGCCCCGGTCCCCACGACCCCCAGGAGATCATCCGCTCGGTGGCGCGCGGCATCTACGCGGTCAACTTCGGTGGCGGACAGGTGGACATCACCTCGGGAAAGTTCGTGTTCTCGGCCAGCGAGGCCTACGCGATCGAGAATGGACGCATCACGGCACCGCTCAAGGGGGCGACGCTCATCGGCAACGGACCCGATGTGCTCACGCGCGTCACCATGGTGGGGAACGATCTGAAACTCGACGAGGGCGTCGGCACGTGCGGCAAGGAGGGGCAGAGCGTGCCGGTGGGTGTGGGCCAGCCTACGCTCAAGATCGATGGGCTCACGGTGGGCGGCACGGCCTGAGGCGTGTCGTCTACCGCGGACGTCGTCGTTCCCCGACATTCTCCATTCTCGACACACTGCGCCAATATGTGCCCTGTGAGGGCACGCGGTGATCCGTGATGCTTGGCACCGCGGGCGGAGCAGGATCGCCCCCGCGTGCGCAGGCAGGCGCGGCCCGCAGCGCCCCAAGACATAATCGGGAGCGTTGGCAGGTTTGTGAATCTCCACACGCCCCCGAAGGAGCCGAGTCCGTAGCGTGCATCCGGCAGACACTGCCGCTGGAAGGACGACACGATGCAAGCCGAGCCCCATATCTCGATGGCTGACACTTCCACCCTGAAGCTGCCCGCGGAGCTGCTGGCGGAGCTCAAGCGCCACGCCAAGCAAAAAACCGACTTTCGCGTGGAGAGCTTTAAGCCGTCCCTTCTCGAACGGCTGCTGGGGATGCTGGGCCTGAAGTAGCGCCCGCACGGCCCGTCAGGCGGGGCGGTATGCGCCGCCCATGCCGGCAAGTTAGGATGCCGGTATGGAGCGCCGCCACCTGTCCCGTCCGGTATACGAAGGTCTGCCCTGGTTCTACATGGCCTTCGGCATCGCGGCGCTCGTCGCGAGCTACCTGCTGGCCGCTCACGGCACGCTGAGCCTCGCCGTGGGCGCGCTCGGCTTGGGCGCGCTCCTCTACGGCATCGTCGTATTGCTGCGCCGCCGCGATTACCGGGCGCTGCGCAGCCAGTACGGTAACCCCGATTCGATCAGCGACGACGAGTCCCGCTGAGGCGCGGTGAGCGCCTCAGCCGCCGGCGCGGCGCTTGCCTTTGGATTCCCCGCCGGCGTCGCCGGCCGGTGCCGCGTGCAGCTCCGGGATCTCGCTCAAGGCCGGAACCTTCGGCAGGGTGTCGGATGGCACCGGGCGACCGCGCGCCGCGCGCTCATCGACGTAGATCAGCTCGTGCTTGCCGATGAGCACCACATCGCCGTCGTTCAGGTAGTGGCGCCGCACCCGCGCCGATTTCACGTAGATGCCGTTGGTGCTGTTCAGATCCTCGATCACGCACGAGTGCGCGGTGGTGATGATCTGGCAGTGATGACGGCTGACGAAGCGGCTGTCGATGTGCACGTCGTTGTCAGGCGTGCGCCCGACGATGAGCCGGCCGATGCGCAGCGGAACCTCCTGCACGGTGCGCCCGTCGGTGGCCACCAGCAGCTTGCCGACGGGCTCCGATGCGTGCGCCGGGGCAGGCGCGCGCGCGCCGCCCTCCTCGCGCGACGGCTCGTGCATGGCATCGGCTGCGGCGGCATCGGCGGCGGCGGCCTGGGCGGCGGACTCCGCCGCCGGTGCGGTCTCCGCCGGCGGCGCGGGCCCCGTCGGCGGCGCGATCGTCGGGTGCAGCGCGGTCGCTGCGGTCGGCGGCGCGGCTGCCTCCGGGTGGCTGCGCTGCGCGTACAGCGGCCAGCGCAGCTCCGCCACCGCGCTGGCGACGTCGGCGCGCCGCACCGAGTCGCGGTTCTCCGTGTAGGCCGCCATCATCGCCGTATCGCACAGCGTGTTGATCAGCCGCGGCACGCCGCCGGTGTAGCGGTAGATCTCGTGGAAGGTGTCGGGCGCGAAGATCTCGCGGTCGCCGGCGCCGGCCACTTCCAGGCGATGCTCGATGTAGGCGCGGGTCTCGGACTCGGTCAGCGTCGTCAGATGAAAGCGCAGCCGCACGCGCTGCGTGAGCTGCTCGAGGCGGGGCGAGTTGAGCGTGTGGTTGAGCTCGGGCTGCCCGGCGAGAATGATGCGCAGCACCTTCTCCTTGGTGGTCTCGACCCCCGACAGCAGGCGGATCTCCTCGAGCACGCGCGGTTCCAGATTCTGCGCCTCGTCGACGATCAGCAGCACCTTGCGCCCGGCGGCGTGCTGCTCGATGAGGAAGTTGTTGATGGTGCTGATGAGCTCGGACTTGCGCATCTTGAAGGGCGAGAACCCGAACTGCACCAGCACCGCCTGCAGGAAGTCCGTGGCGGTCACCTGCGTCTGGTTGATCTGCGCCACGACGACGTCCGCCGGGACCTCCTTGAGGAATGACTCGATCAGGGTCGTCTTGCCGGAGCCGATCTCGCCGGTGATCACCACGAAGCCGTCGGTGAACCAGACGGTCGACTCCATGTACGCCTTGGCGCGGGCGTGCTGCTTCGACAGGTAAAGGAATTGCGGGTCCGGGCTTAGGCGGAACGGCAGCTCCTTGAGTTTGAAGGGCTCGAGGTACATGCGAGTTGGACTCGCAGGGGATGTTACGGGATGCGCACCCCGCCGGCCAATTCCGCGGCCAGGCGCCGCGCACGCGCGTCCCGCCGGGCGGCGCTCGGCTCGACGACGGTGCAATGCCCGACCTTGCGCCCCGGGCGCGGCTGCTTGCCATAATCGTGCAGGTGCACCCCCTCGAGCGCCAGCAGCCGCGCGCGCGGCGGGATGCGCCCGATCAGGTTGATCATGACGCTGTGGCCGAGCGCGCGCGTCGATCCGAGCGGCAGCCCGAGGATCGCGCGCAGGTGATTCTCGAACTGGCTCGTGGCCGCGCCCTCGATGGTCCAGTGGCCGGAGTTGTGCACCCGCGGGGCCATCTCGTTGGCGATCAGCCGGCCGGAGCGCACGAAGAACTCGAGGGTGAGAATGCCGCGGTAACGGAAGTGCGCGAGCACCCGCTTCAGATAGCGCGCCGCGAGCTGCTGCCAGCGCACGGGTCCGTAGGGGGCGCAGGTGAGGCGCAGGATCCCGGCACCGTGCACGTTACCGCACAGCGGATAGATCACCACCTCGTCATGGGCGCCGCGCGCGCCGATCGCCGATACCTCGCAGTCGAACGGCACCCACTCCTCGTAGAGAAGCGGCGCGGCACCCAGGCGCGCCCAGGCGCGCTCCGCGTCCGCGTGCGTGCGCACCAGCGCCTGGCCCTTGCCGTCGTAGCCGAGGCGCCGCGTCTTCAGCACGCCTGGCAGGCCCACCGCGCCGATCGCAGCCGCCAGGTCGCCGCGCGAGTCGACCGCGCGCCAGCGGGTGGTTGGAATCTCGAGCTGCGCGAACAGCCGCTTCTCGCTCACGCGGTCCTGGCCGCAGGCGAGCGCCGCCGGCGGCGGGGCGATGCGCACCGCTCGCGCGCCGCGCTGCATCGCATGCAGGCTGGTCACCGGGACGTTCTCCCAGTCGAAGGTCACCACCTCGCAGCGTCGCGCCAGCTGCCTGAGGAGCCTGACGTCGGTGAAGGCGCCGGTGAGGAGCGGCGCCACCTGGCCCGCGGGCGCATCCCGCGCCGGGTCGAGGCACAGGAAATCGAGGCCGAGCGGGTAGCCTGCCAAAGCGAGCATGCGGCCCAGCTGGCCGGCGCCCACGATGCCGACGGTCATGTGTGCTTGGGTGGGCGCGGATCGGGGTTGCCGAGCACGCCCGCGGTCTGCTGGTGGCGGAATGCCTCGAGCGCTTTCTGCACTGCGGGGTGACGGTTGGCGAGGATGGCCGCGGCGCACAGCGCGGCATTGGTGGCACCGGCGCTGCCGATCGCGAAGGTCGCCACGGGAACGCCGGCGGGCATCTGCACGATCGACAGCAGGGAATCGAGACCGCCGAGGCTCTTTGACTGCACCGGCACGCCGAGCACCGGCAGGGTGGTCTTCGCCGCGGCCATCCCGGGCAGGTGCGCCGCGCCGCCCGCACCGGCGATCAGCACCTCGAGCCCGCGCGCGCGCGCGCCGGAGGCGTACTCGAACAGCAGGTCGGGCGTGCGGTGCGCCGATACCACGCGCACCTCGTAGGCGATGCCGAGGCGATCGAGGGCATCGGCGGCGGCCTGCATGGTCTCCCAGTCGGAAGAGGAGCCCATGATGATGCCGACGAGGGCTTGCATCACGGCATTGTATCGAACAATGCGCGCAGAGCGCGAAACAGCTCGCGGGAGCGGCGCGAGCGGCCTGCGCGTCGCGCGCGCTCGCTCTGGGCGGCGCTCACGCGGCGCGCCCACTCGGTGGCATCGATGCCGGGGTGCGCGCGCACGAGCTCGGCGAGCGCCACACTGCCGCCCGCGATCAGCCGCTCGCGCCATTCCTCCACGCGGCGGAAGCGCTCGGCCTCGCGTGCGCTGACCGCGCCGCGCGCGGCGAGCGCTGCGCGGATCGGCGCCGAATCGAGCGTACGCATGAGCTTGCCGATGTACTGACGCTGGCGCGCGGCGGCGGCGCGGCTGGTGATGCGGCGCGCGGCACGCACCGCTGCGGCGAGCTCCTCCGGGAGGGCGAGCGCGGCGAGCTCGCCGTCGGGCAGGCCGATGAGCGCCTCGCCGAGGTCCTGGGCGGCGTGCGCGGCGCGCTTGAGTGAGCTCTTGCTGGGCCGCCCGGTCGCGGCATCGTCTGCGTCGCTGTCGCGCCCTGATGTCATGTGTGCATCGCCCGGCTGCTACAATTTACGCCCGATCTCCTCTTCCCTTCACGCATCATGCAATCGACCTCCGAGCTCTCTGGCGGCAGGCAGCTCCCCGACCTGGTGAGCTTCACGCTCGAGGAGGCGCGGCGCCAGGGGGCCACGCAGTGCGAGGCCGACGCATCCGTGAGCCGCGGCCTCTCGGTGAGCGTGCGCCTCGGCGAGGTCGACACCGTCGAGTATCAGCGCGACCGCGGCCTGTCGGTGACCGTGTACTTCGGCAAGCGCAAGGGCTCGGCCAGTACCGCCGATCTGGGGCGGGACGCGGTGCTCGAGACGGTCGCCAAGGCGTGCGCGATCGCGCGCTACACCGCCGAGGACCCGTACGCCGGGCTCGTCGAGCCGGAGGCGCTGGCCCGCGACATTCCCGACCTCGATCTCGACCATCCCTGGGACCTCCCTCCCGAGCAGGCCATCGAGCTGGCGCGCCGCTGCGAGGCCGCGGGGCTCGCGGTCGATGCGCGCGTCAGCAACTCCGAGGGCGCCTCCGTGGGCACCCAGCGGCACAGCGGCGTGTACGGCAATTCGCACGGATTCCTCGCCGGCTATTCCGCCACCAGCCATTCGCTCAGCTGCTCGCTCATCGCGGAAGAGCGCGGGGAGATGCAGCGCGACCACTGGTACAGCGTGGCGCGCGATCCGGCCGATCTCGAGGACGCCGCCCACATCGGGCGCACCGCCGGGGAGCGCGCGCTGGCGCGCCTCGGTGCCCGGCGCCTGAGCACGCGCAAGGCGCCGGTGGCCTTCACTCCCGACATGGCGCGCGGTCTCATCGGGCACTTCATCGGCGCCATCCGCGGCACCAGCCAGTACCGCAAGGCCTCGTTCCTGCTGGATGCGGCCGGCTCGCAGGTGTTTCCCGCCTTTCTGCAGATGCACGAGCGGCCGCACCTGAGGAAGGCGCTCGCCAGCAGCCCCTTCGACCAGGAAGGCGCCGCCACGCACGATCGCGAGCTGGTGCACGACGGTGTGCTCGATGGCTACGTGCTCGGCAGCTACTCGGCGCGGCGGCTCGGGCTGAAGACGACCGGCAACGCCGGCGGCATCCACAACCTGATCGTGGCGGCAAGCGATGGCGGGCTCACCCCCGGGCAGTTCCTGGCGCGTCTCGATCGCGGACTCCTCGTGACCGAGCTCATGGGGCAGGGCGTGAACGGCGTGACCGGCGACTACTCACGCGGGGCGAGCGGCTTCTGGGTCGAGGACGGGGCGATCCAGCACCCGGTGCACGAGGTCACCATCGCCGGGAACCTGAAGCGCATGTATCTCGACATCGCCGCCGCCGGCGCCGATATAGACGTGCGCGGCGCCATCCGCAGCCCCTCGCTCCTGATCAGCGAAATGACGATTGCCGGTGAGTGAGCTGCAGTGCCGGGCGCGGCGTCTCCTCGACCAGCTCGCGCAGCGTGAGCTCGCCGCAGCGGCCGCGGCGGGCCTCCTCGAGACCCGCGAGCACGCGGTCTACCGGCGGCACCGGCAGATCGCGCGGCGCCACGTGGCCGCTGCGCTCGCCGCGCGCGAGATCGAGGATCTCGTGCACCGGGATGTGACCGATGTCGCGTCCGGGACTGAGCTCGTCCTCGTCGGTCACGATCAGGAGCCCGGCGCGCTCGAAGGTGGCGGCCATCTGCGCCACCGCGATGCCCGGGAGGCCGAGCTCGTCGGCGAGGCGGTTCACGCTCCAGCGCGCCCCGCCCGCGACGTGCGCGCGGCCCACGAAGTACATGAGCTTGAGGGCGAGCTCCTCGAGCTCCACGGCCGAGAGACGCAGCTGCTGCAGCCCGAGGCGCAGGTAGGCCGGATTCTGCACATAGAAGGAGAGCTGCGCCCCGGCGAGCAGGATGAGCCAGCCGAAGTAGGTCCACAGCAGCCCCGCCACCACGAAGGCGAATCCGGCGTAGACGATGGTGAGGCGCGTCGAGTAGACGACGAAGGCCGTGAATACCTTGCCGACCGCCGCCCACAGCACTCCGCCGACGACCGCGCCGGTGAGCGCCGCGCGCCACTGCACCCGGGTGTTGGGCACCATGGTGTAGAGCGCCGTAAAGAACGCGCTCACCATGGCGTAGGGAGCGAGCGCGATGCCGGCGGCGCGCAGCCACTGGAGCGGCGGCAGCCGCAGCCGCGCCACCTCCTGCATCGGGGCGCTCGCGAGCGCGTGCTGGGTGAGCCCGATGAAGCCGACCAGCAGCAGCGGACCGGCCACCAGCAGCGCGGAGTATTCCGCCAGGCGCCGCGCAAAGCTGCGCGGCTGCTCGACGTGCCACAGGAAGTTGAAGCTGTCCTCGACCTTCTTGATCGTGCCGATCAGCGTCCAGGCGAGCAGCGCCAGTCCCACCGATCCGACCACTCCGCTGCTCACGTGGTTGGCGAACTGCACCACCCGGGTGGTGAGGTCGGTGGCCGCGGGCTCCCCGACCGGGGCGAAGAACTGGTAAACGACCGGCACCAGGTCGCGCTGCCCGCCGAAGAACTTGAGGATGGCGAAGCTGAAGGCGAGCAGCGGAATGAGCGACAGCAGCGTCGTGTAGACCAGGCTCATGGCGCGCAGGTTGATCTCGCCGCGCGACAGGTCGCGGATCACGGCGTAGGGGTAGCGCAGGAAGCGCAGCGCGCCCGCGGCGACTCCCGTGCGCTGCGAAGCGGGGCCGAAGAAGCACCAGTCGAGAAAGCGCCAGATGCGCAGCCACATGTCTCAAGGATACCGTGCCGGCGGCCGCGCCGGTGGTGAGATGACCGCGAACCCGCGATACCCGCAGCGCATCGTCTGCCTCACCGAGGAGACCACCGAGACGCTGTACCTGCTGGGCGAGGACTGGCGCATCGTCGGGATCTCCGGCTTCACCGTGCGCCCGCCGCGCGCGCGGCGCGAGAAGCCGCGCGTGTCCGCCTTCACCAGCGCCCGCACCGCGCGCATCCTGGAGCTCGCGCCCGACCTGGTGCTCGGCTTCTCGGACCTGCAGGCGGAGATCGCCGCCGAGCTCACGCGCGCCGGCCTGAACGTGCACGTCTTCAACCAGCGCAGCGTCGAGGAGATCCTCTCGATGATCTGCATCCTCGGAGGCATGATCGGCTGCGAGGCGAAGACCGTGGCTCTCCTCGAGGAGCTGGAGGCGGGACTCGCCGCGGTGCGCCGCGCGGCAGCAAGGCTCGTCAGGCGGCCGCGCGTCTACTTCGAGGAGTGGGATACGCCCCTGATCTCGGGGATCCGCTGGGTGTCGGAGCTCATCGGGCTCGCCGGCGGCGAGGAGTGCTTTCCCGAGCTCGCGCGCGAGCCGCTCGGGCGCAACCGGATCATCGCCGACCCGCTCGAGGTGGTGCGCCGGGCGCCTGACATCGTGCTCGGCTCCTGGTGCGGCAAGAAGTTCCGTCCGGAGCAGGTCGCGGCGCGCCCCGGCTGGGACGCGATTCCCGCCGTGCGCACCGGGTTCGTGCGCGAGATCAAGTCGGCCATCATCCTGCAGCCCGGCCCCGCGGCGCTCACCGACGGGGTACGAGCGGTGCAGTCGGTAATCGGCGAGTGGGCTAATGCATCCCGCGCCGCGCCCGGATCAGCTCGTAGGCCTCGATGATCTGCTGGGTGCGCTGCTTGGCGTGACCGAGCATCGATTCCGGCAGCCCATTCGCCTTGAGCTTGTCGGGATGGTGGCGGTTGAGCTGCCGGCGGTAGGCCTTGACGACCTCGGCATCGCTTGCGCCCGCTTCCGTCTCGAGCACGCGGTAGGCCTGCGCCAGCGACTCGGCCCCTGCAGCGCTGCCGCTGTCGTGCCCGTTGCCGGGGCGCTGCTGATAGAAGCCGCCGCGCTGGATGCGCAGCACCGTCTCGATCTGCGCGAGCTCGAGGTCGGAGACGCGGGTTGCCACCGCGATGCGCCGCATGATCGGCCGCACGGGCCCTTGCAGGTTGTTGCCGGCGAGTGCGGCACGCACCTGGATCTCGAGGAAGATGCGCAGGATGTCCGCTCGCCCGCGGCACGCGGCGCGCAGCTCCGCGAGCTCGCCCGCGAGATCGAAATCCGGCTGCTTGCCGGCGGTGAACAGCGCGATCGCCTCGCGCACCTGGGCCGTATCGAGCCTCAGGTCCGCCATCACACCGCGCGCCGCAGCGATCTCCTGCTCGGACACGCGGCCGTCGGCCTTGGCGACATAACCCATGACGCGGAAGGTGGCGCGGAAGAAGCGCTCAGCTGTCGCCGCGACCTCCCCGGGCGGCGCGCCGGTCTCGGCGTCGTGCTCCTGCGCCTGGTCGAACTGGTGTCCGAGCATCACCCCGATCGCGACGCCGATCGGGCCGAAGGCGAGGCCGATGAGCCCGCCGGTCAGCTTGCCGATCCATTTCATGCCCGCCGCCATGTCAACGTATAGTACCAAGCGCATGCCAGCGCCCACCGTGTACCGCACGCAGCTCACCGGGCTCGAGCGCCTCCATGAAGGCAAAGTGCGCGACATCTACGCGGTCGACGCCGAGACGCTGCTCATCGTGACCACCGATCGCCTGTCGGCGTTCGATGTGGTGTTGCCGGATCCGATTCCGGACAAGGGCCGCGTGCTCAATTCCATCTCGAATTTCTGGTTTGCGAAGCTCTCCCATCTGGTCCCGAACCATCTCACCGGCCGCTCCCTCGAGGGCGTCGTCAAGGATCCCGCTGAGCGTGCGCTGCTCGATGGGCGCGCGGTGGTGGTGCGGCGCCTCAGGGCACTGCCGGTCGAGGCGGTGGTCCGGGGCTATCTCATCGGCTCGGGCTGGAAGGACTACCAGAAGACCGGGGCGCTGTGCGGCATCGCGCTGCCTGCCGGCCTGCCGCTCGCCGGTGAGCTGCCGCAGCCGCTGTTCACGCCCGCCACCAAGGCGGAGGCGGGCGCTCACGATGAGAACATCAGCTTCGCGACCATGGCCGAGCGCATCGGCGCGCCGCTCGCGGCCGCGGTGCGCGACACGGCGCTCGCGCTCTACCGCTTTGCGGCCGCGCACGCCCGCGCGCGCGGCATCATCATCGCGGATACCAAGTTCGAGTTCGGGGTCGACGCCGCCGGCACGCTCACGCTGATCGACGAGGTGCTGACGCCCGATTCCTCGCGCTTCTGGCCCGCCGACACCTACCGGCCCGGTATCAGTCCCCCGAGCTTCGACAAGCAGTTCGTGCGCGACTATCTCGAGACCCTCGACTGGGACAAGCGCGCACCGGGTCCCAGGCTCCCGCCGGATGTGATCGCGCGCACCAGCGCCAAGTACCGCGAGGCGCTCGAGCGGCTCACCGCGCCATGAACGCTCCGGAGCAGGGCGGCGCGGGCGCGCGCCGCGGTGGGGTAGACTAGCCTTATGCAACCGTGGATCGCCCCCTCGATTCTGTCCGCGGATTTCGCCCGCCTCGGCACCGAGGTCGAGGCCGTGCTGGCAGCTGGCGCGGATCTCGTCCACTTCGATGTCATGGACAATCACTACGTGCCGAATCTCACCATCGGGCCGCTGGTGTGCCAGGCGCTGCGCAAGCACGGCATCGCCGCTCCCATCGACGTGCACCTCATGGTGCGCCCGGTCGATCGCATCGTGCCGGACTTCGCCGCCGCCGGGGCTACCTTCATCACCTTTCATCCGGAGGCGACCGAGCACGTCGATCGCACCATCGCGCTCATCCGCGAGCACGGCTGCCGCCCGGGCCTGGTGTTCAATCCCGCCACCCCGCTCGACTATCTCGACTACACGCTCGAGCTCCTCGACATGGTGCTCATCATGTCCGTGAATCCCGGCTTTGGCGGCCAGCAGTTCATCCCCAGCAGCTTGCGCAAGCTCGCCGATGCGCGCGCACGCATCGCGGCGTGCGGACGTGAAGTGCGCCTCGAGGTCGACGGGGGAATCAAGACCGATAACATCGCGGCCGTCGCCGCGGCCGGGGCCGACACCTTCGTGGCGGGCTCGGCGATCTTCGGCAGCCGCGATTACGCCGGGACCATCCGCGAGATGCGCCGGCAGATTGCGGGCGTCAGCGGCGGGGGCAGGGGTGCCGCGACTCCGATCGGCGACCGGCGTTCGGGTGCGCGCCGGGCTCGTTAGCTACTCTTCGTCCTCGTCGTCGTCATCATTGTCCTCGTCGTCCAGCGCGACCTGGCCGCCGGGCTTGGCGGTCGCGGCGCTCTTGGCGGGCACGATGACGGGGCGGGTCTTCATCTTCGGGCGGGCGTTGAACACGACGATGGTCTTGCCGGTGGCGCGCAACAGCCCCTGTTCCTCGAGCACCTTGAGCACGCGGCCGGCCATCTCGCGCGAGCAGCCGACCAGACGCGATAGCTCCTGGCGACTCACCTTGATCTGCATGCCCTCGGGATGAGTCATGGCGTCGGGCTCACCGCACAGGTCCATGATCGCGTGCGCCACCCTGCCCGTGACGTCGACGAAGGCGAGGTCGCCGAGCTTGCGGTTGGTGCGATCGAGGCGTGTCGCGAGCTGCGTGGCGAGCTCGAACACCAGTCCCGGACTCTCGGCGGCGATCTGCCGGAAGCGCGGGTAGGTCATCTCCGCGAGCTCGCACTGGTTACGGGTGCGCACCCAGGCACTGCGGGTGGGTTGCTCGTAGAACAGGCCCATCTCGCCGAAGAACTGGCCACGGTTGAGGTAGGCGAGCACCATCTCGTTGCCTTCCTCGTCCTCGATCATCACCTCGACCGAGCCGCTGATGATGTAGTAGAGAACGTCCGGCAGGTCGCCGGCGTGGATCACCACGGTCTTGGACGGGACCGCACGGATGCGGCAGTAGCTCAAGAAGCGATTGATCGCCGGAATTTCGCTCAGCGGCTTGATGTTCTCTTCCATACCGGCTCCCCCAATCACTTCTAATATACAGCCTTCACGGCGCGTCAGACCCAGTAGGCGGTGCCCGTCATCACGCGCGCCGTTTGCCGCATGAGTGCGCGTACCGGGGCCGGCAGCGGTACGCCGCCGGCGGCGGCCGCCGTTGCGCCGTGCTCGATCTCCTCCGCCCTCATAGTCTCAAGTATGGCACGGCTGCGGTTATCGCCCACCGGGAGCCTGCCGAGGTGATCGTCCAGGTGCCCTTCCACCTGGCGCTCCGTCTCGACGACGAAGCCGAGACTCGCCCGGTCCCCGGCCAGCGCCGCCAGCGCGCCGATGGCGAAGGAGCCTGCATACCAGAGCGGGTTGAGAAGGCTCGGGCGTGCGCCGAGCTCCGCGAGGCGGGTCTCGCACCACGCCAGGTGATCGGACTCGGCGCGCGCGGCTTCCAGCAGCAGGGCGCGTGTCGGCGCGGAGCGGGTCACCAGCGCCTGGCCGTGATAGAGCGCCTGGGCCGCGAGCTCGCCGGAATGATTGACGCGCATCAGCGCGGCACTCTCGCGCTGCTGCGCAGCGCCGAGGGGAACGGGAGCCTCCGGGGGGCTCCCGGGAACCGGCCGGGAGGCTCGCGCCGGGGCAAAGACCGACCGCAGGGCACGATCCAGGGCGGTGATCGCCGCGTCTAAAGAGAGGCCGGGCTCCATATACAGGGGCTCTATTATAGGTGCGGAGCCGCTGCTAAGGCCTCGAGACCCACCCCCGAGGCCGGGACCTCGAGCCGGGAGCCGATGCTTTGCATTGCGGCACCTGCTTGAGTAAACTTCCCCGCCTTTTTTTGGCCCCGGCCGTGATAGGGGTTTCCTTCGGCGGCGGGCCTGCAGCCACGAGTGACCTATGAAGACCGTATTTGCCAAGCCCGGGAGCGTCCGCGGCGACTGGTTCATCGTCGACGCCAGCGACAAGACGCTGGGCCGCCTCGCCTCGCAGATCGCCCATCGCCTCAAGGGCAAGCACAAGGCCGACTACAGCCCGCACGTCGACATGGGTGATCACATCGTGGTGGTGAACGCCCAGAAGATCCGCGTCACCGGGCGCAAGCTCAGCGACAAGATCTACTACCACCATACCGGCCACATCGGTGGCATCAAGTCGATCGCGCTCGAGAAGCTGCTGGCCGAGCACCCGGAGCGGGCCATCGAGTTTGCGGTCAAGGGCATGCTGCCGAAGAACCCGCTGGGGCGGCGCATGTTCAAGAAGCTCCATGTGTTCGCCGGCGGCGAGCATCCGCACCAGGCACAGCAGCCGAAGCCACTCGAGATTCAATAGGACCTACGCATGCCAGCAACCCCGAATCACTACGGCACCGGCCGGCGCAAGACCGCCACGGCGCGCGTCTACCTGAAGCCCGGTAGCGGCAAGATCACGGTCAACGACCGCTCGCTCGATGAGTTCTTCGGCCGCGAGACCGGCCGCATGATCGTGCGTCAGCCGCTCGAGGCCGTGAAGCTGCAGGCGCGTTTCGACATTTCCGTCCAGGTCGACGGCGGCGGGATCACCGGCCAGGCGGGCGCGATCCGCCACGGCATCACCCGCGCGCTCGTCGAATATGATGAGAGCCTGCGCAAGCCACTGCGCGACGCCGGCTTCGTGACCCGCGATGCGCGCGAGGTGGAGCGCAAGAAGGTCGGCCGGCGCAAGGCGCGCCGCGGGACGCAGTACTCGAAGCGTTAGTAGCTTGCGCGCGCGGGCAAAAGCCCGTGCGCCAGCCTTACTACCAAGTGCTCGGCTGCTGAGGTGAATTTGATTGCTGCGCATCGAGCCCCGCCTTTTGCCCGCGTCCCGAACGGAGCTACGATGCCCGATCTGCGAAGAGCGCCGCAGGCGCCTTTTCGCCAATCGACGATGGGGGATCGTCTAGTGGTAGGACAACGGACTCTGACTCCGTTTACCTAGGTTCGAATCCTAGTCCCCCAGCCACTCATGGAAAGGGCCCGTCGATGGACGGGCCTTTTCGTTTTCCCCCAGCCAAGCGGCTTGCGGGCACTTCAGCGACGCGTCGCGGTCCAAAGCTGGCGCCGCACATCCACGGATGGCGCACCGTGATGCCAGGAGGTACCGGCTATGGCGACTACCGAGTCCAGGATCACTCTTCCCCCGCTGCCTTACGCGCGTGAAGCCCTCGAGCCGTACATGTCGCGCGAGACCCTCGACTACCACTACGGCAAGCACCACAGGGCCTACATCGACAACGTGAACATGCTGATCCGCGGCACCCCGCAGCAGCAGGCGACGCTCGAGGAGCTGGTGCTGCGCGCCGAGGGCGCGCTGTTCGACAATGCCGCGCAGGCGTGGAACCACGCGTTCTTCTGGAGGTGCCTGTCACCGCGCCGGCAGACTCCGGGCAGGGAGCTCGAGGGCGTGCTGCGCAGCTTCGGCGGACTCGAGACGCTCGAGAGCGAGTTCACCCGGGCGGCGCTCGCGGTGTTCGGCTCCGGCTGGGCCTGGCTCGTCAAGGACCGCAGCGGCGCGGTGCGGGTCGTGACGACGGCCAACGCACATACGCCCCTGCGCGATGGACAGGTCCCGGTGCTGGTCTGCGACATGTGGGAGCACGCCTACTACGTGGACCATCACAACGACCGCGGTGCATACCTCAGGAGCTTCTGGCAGCTGGTGAACTGGGACTTCGTCGCCAGCAACCTGCACTGAGGATCAGCGGGTCTCGACGCCGCGCGCGGTGCCGATGATCAGCACGTCCGCCGGGCGGACGGCGAACAGGCCGACCGTGACCACGCCGGTGATCTGGTTGAGCTCACGCTCGAGCGCCACCGGGTCGGTGATCGTCAAGCCGTGCACGTCGAGGATGTGGTTGCCGTTGTCGGTGACGAATCCCTCGCGCCACAGCGGCCGGCCACCGCGCGCGGCGAGCTCGCGGGCCACCAGCGTGCGCGCCATGGGGATCACCTCGACCGGCAGGGGGAATCTCCCGAGCGTGCGCACCAGCTTGCCGTCGTCGACGATGCAGACGAAGCGCCGCGCGGCCGCCGCGATGATCTTCTCGCGCGTGAGCGCGCCTCCGCCGCCCTTGATGAGGTGCCGGGCTGCGGTCGCCTCGTCGGCGCCGTCGACGTAGAGCTTGAGCTCGCTCACATCGTTCAGATCGCGTACCTCGATGCCGGCCGCTGCGAGCCGCGCGCTCGATGCCTGAGAGCTCGAGACCGCGAGGCGGGGGCGATGGGGCCGCCGCGCGAGCTCTTCGATGAAGAGGTTGACGGTCGAGCCGGTGCCGATGCCGATGATGGTCTCTGCGGCGACCAGCTCGAGCGCAGCTTGTGCCGCGCGTCGCTTCTTTGCGTCACCGTCCGCCGTCATGCACTCCCCCTTGTCGGTTTTTCCGCAGCCAGAAACGACTGTGCCCGCTATGGCGAGCGGGCACAGTCCTCGAATTCGACTCGGCGGCCACTTGCGCGACCGCCGAGTTAAGGCCTATTTCTTCTTGCTGGCTTTCTTCTTGGCCTTCTTTTTCGCCTTCGCCATGTTGGCTCTCCAAGTGTAACGGGTTAGTCCGGGGTCCGAGTATATACACGCGCATCTAAATTACAAGCGAGCGCGAGCGAAGTGTGCTAGGTGAAGCGCGCACTGCGACTCATCGAGCACCGCACGCGACGCGCGTCATGCGCCACTCACGCCGATGGCGCGCGCGACTCGAGCGAGAGAATGAACTTCCAGTGCGCGCTCTCGAGCGGCGTGACCGACAGGCGGTTGCCCGGGCGCAGCAGCACCAGACCAGCGAGCTCCCGGGTCGCATGCGCGCGCAGCTCCTCGAGCGTGATGGTGCGCGCCAGGCGGCGCTTGAGCTGCACATCGACCATGAACCAGCGTGGATTCCTGCGGTCGCTGTCCGGATCGTAGTGCTCGTGCTTGCGATCGAAGGCGGTAGGGTCGGGATAACCCTCCCGGACGATCTCCATGATGGCGACGATGCCCGGCACCTCGGTGCTCGAGTAGTACATGAACGCCTGGTCGCCCTTTTTCATCTGATCGCGCAGCATGTTGCGCGCCTGGTAGTTGCGCACTCCGTCCCAGCCGGTGGTCTGGCGCGGTGCCGCCGCGAGCTGCTCGACGCCGAACGTGGTCGGCTCGGTCTTCATCAGCCAGTAGCGCATCGCATGAACCCCTCGTCGGTCACCACCGCGTCCAAGGCCACGTCGTGCGGCGCCTTGGTGAGGTGCTCGACCTGCTGGAATGCGTAGCCGAAGCCTACCAGGCGCGGCTTGTGCCAGACGCGACGCAGCTGGCGGAAGGCGAAAGCGCGGTCGTAGAACCCACCGCCGGTGCCGAGGCGAACGCCGCCGCGGTCGAATCCCAGCAGCGGCAGGAACACCAAATCCAGCCAGCGTGCGGCGATGGTCGCGGAGCCCTCGGGCTCATCGATCCCCAGGCGGTTTTCGCGCAGCGTCGCACCCAGCTCGACGAAGCGCATGCCGCGCGAGCGCCGCCGCCGGTCGATGCGCGGCAGGAAGATGCGGCAGCCGCGCTCGCGTGCCAGGGCGATGAGCGGCGCGGCATCGAGCTCCGCGGGCAGCGCGGCGTACACCGCAATGCGCTGCTGCGCGCTGAGGCGCAGGGCACGGTCGGCCTGGAGGGCGGCACGCCGTGCGGCACGGACACGTTCGTCAGTGCTCACGGCGCGGCGCCGCGCGGCGAGCTCGGCCCGCAGCGAACGGCGGGCCGCGCTCAGGCTGGAATCAGGCAGCGCCACCCGCATGTGCCGGTGCGAGCCGTTGCTCTCGAACCAGAGCAACAGGTGGGACGAGCTGCAGCAGGTAAGGCTTTCCGCTCACAGGCGGACCTGCACAATGCTGCCGCAAGCACTGAGTCCCGAGGGTGTTTCAATTAGGGTCCGAGGTAACCCGGTCCGCTGTCGAACACCGCAGGCGACGCTGCGGGCACTGTACACCAAGCGCGGGGCGCGCGCTTGAGACCCCCGTCGCATCACAGATCGAGCTGCTGACCCTTGCCGAGGGCGCCCTCGACGCGTTCCCGCAGTGCGCGCACCCGGTGGCCGGCGCTGCTGTCGAGCTTCGATTCGCGATCGCGCACCTTGAGGAACTCGTGCGCCAGGTTGAGCGCAGCCATCACCGCGATGCGGTCGAGGCCCACGACCTTGCCGCTGTCGCGGATCTCGCGCATGCGGCTGTTGAGGAACTCGGCGGCATCCAGCAGCGCCGAGCGCTCCTCGTAGGCACAGGCCACCACGTATTCCTTCTCCATGATGCGCACGCTGACGCGTGCCTGGTCCGGCGGGCTCACGCGCCGTGCTCGAGGGTCTTCAGGCGGCCGATCATGGCCTCGACGCGCGTGCGCACCTGCTCGTTCTTGTGCATCAGCGCCGCGCGCTCGCCGGCCAGGGACTCGTGCCGCGCCTTGAGCGCGCGGTTTTCTTCCTTCAGGTGCTCGAGCGTCGCGAGCAGCTCTTCGACGCGTTTGGTGAGACGGGTGAGCTCGAGATCGAGTTGTGTTTTTGTCGTGTCGCTCATGGCCGGGGACTATAGAGCCGCGCTCTTCGTGCGGTCAATTGCACTCAACTATAATAGGGCGGCCCCATGAACCAGCCCGACTACGCCGAGATCGAGCAGCTGCTCAGCGCGCAGCGCTCCCTCACCGAGGCCGCCGAGGCGCACGGCACGCTCACCGGCTGTCTGTGCGCGCTGGCCGATTACGGCTTCCAGGACTGGCTGCGCGAGATTCTGCCCGAGGGGCGGGCCGAGCCTGCGGCCGCCGACACGCTCTATGGGCTCTACAGCGCAACCGCCGCGGCGCTCGAGCAGACCGACATGGAGTTCGAGCCGCTGCTGCCGAGCGATGCGCAGCCGCTCGCGGTGCGCACCGCGGCGCTGGCAAGCTGGTGTCAGGGCTTTCTCTACGGGCTCGGCTCGGGCTCGATCCCCGATGCGAGCGGCCTGCCGGGCGACGTCGGCGAGATCGTGCGCGATCTCGGCGAAATCACCCGCGCGGGCGTCGACGAGGAGCAGGGCGAGGACTCGAACGAGGGCGCCTACGCCGAACTGGTCGAGTTCGTGCGCGTGGGGGTGCAGCTGCTCTACGAGGAGCTCGCGCCGGTGCGGCACGCACCGCTCCCGGCCGCGGCCCCGCTGCACTAGGACGCCGCTCAAGGCCATGGCGAGAGACGAGTTCGCGCGCCGCCGCCGCCAGCTGATGCGCCTGATGGGCCGTGACTCGATCGCGGTGCTGCCCGCGGCCCCCGTACGGCACCGCAATAACGACGTCGAGTACCCCTACCGCCAGGACAGCGACTTCCACTATCTCACCGGTTTCGGCGAGCCCGAGGCGGTCGCGGTGCTGGTTCCGGGGCGTGAGCAGGCGGAGTACGTCCTGTTCGTGCGCGAGCGCGACCCCACGCGCGAGACCTGGGACGGACGGCGCGCGGGCCCGGCCGGCGCGGCGCGCGAGCATGGCGCCGACGACGCCTTCCCGATCACCGATATGGACGAGATCCTGCCGGGACTGCTGGAGAACCGCACGCGGGTCTACTACACGATGGGCGCGTACGCGGACTTCGACCAGCGCGTGGTCGGCTGGGTGAACGCCTTGCGCACCCAGGCGAAGAACGGCCGCCACCCGCCGCAGGAGTTCGTGGCGCTCGATCACGTGCTGCACGACATGCGGCTCTACAAGTCACGCGGCGAGCTCGACCTGATGCGCACCGCGGCGCGCATCAGCGCGCGGGCGCATCTGCGCGCCATGCGCTTCTGCCGCCCGGGCGCCACCGAGTACCAGGTGATGGCGGAGCTGGTGCACGAGTTCCGCCGCCACAACGCCGACACCGCCTACCACCCGATCGTGGGCGGCGGCGGCAACAGCTGCATCCTCCACTACCGCGACAACGATCAGCCGCTCGCCGATGGCGAGCTGCTGCTGGTCGACGCCGGGTGCGAGTTCGAGTGCTACGCATCGGACATCACCCGCACCTTCCCCATCAACGGCCGCTTCACGCCCGAGCAGCGCGCCGTCTACGAGGTGGTGCTGGAAGCCAACTGTGCGGCCATCGCCCGCGTGCGTCCCGGCAATCACTGGAACGATCCGCACGAGACGGCGGTGCGGGTCATCACGCAGGGCCTGGTGAAGCTCGGGCTGCTCAAGGGCCGGGTGGCGGCGCTGATCAAGAGCGGCGCCTACCGGCGTTTCTTCATGCACCGCACCGGACACTGGCTGGGACTCGACGTGCACGACGTCGGCGACTACAAGGTTGGCGACGAATGGCGGGTGCTGGAGCCCGGAATGACGCTCACCATCGAGCCGGGTATCTATCTGCCGGCGGGCGCGCGCGGCGTGCCGCGGCGTTTCCGCAATATCGGCATCCGCATCGAGGACGACGTGCTGGTGACGCGGCGCGGCGCCGAGGTCCTGAGCGCACGCGCGCCCAAGGACCCCGAGCAGATCGAGGCGGTGATGGCGAACGGCTTCGGTGCGCGCGAGCCCTCTCAATGAGCACGGCTCTCCCTGACCCGCTCGACGTCGACGTGGCCGTGGTCGGCGGCGGGATGGTGGGCGCGAGTCTCGCGGCAGGGCTGATCGATACCGGGGTGCGGCTGCTGCTCATCGAGACCGTGCCGTTCGGAGCGAGCAGCCAGCCGAGCTTCGACGAGCGCACGACGGCGCTCGGCAACGCGAGCCGGCGCATCTTCGAGGGTCTCGGCGTATGGGACGCGATCGCACCCGAGGCCGCGCCCATCCGCGTCATCCACATCTCCGATGCCGGCCGCTTCGGCTGCGCGCGCCTCACGGCCGGGGAGCAGGAGGTCGACGCTCTCGGTTACGTGGTGCCGAACCGGCGGATCGGGGCGGCCCTCTGGGGCCGTCTGTCGCAAGGTGCGCAGCTCCTGCTGCGCGTTCCGGCTCAAGTGGAGGGCGTCGAGATCGGCGCCGCGGGTGTGCGCTTCACGCTGACGAGCGCGGCCGGGCGTGAGGCGGTCGCGGCACGCCTCGTGGTGGCCGCCGACGGCGCCCACTCGCAGATCCGCACCGCCGCCGGCATCTCAGCCACGACCGAGGACTACGACCAGGTGGCCGTCGTCGCCAACGTCGCCGCGGACAGGCCTCATCACGGGATCGCCTACGAGCGCTTCACGCCGGCAGGACCGCTCGCCGTGCTGCCGCTCGCGGACGGGACTCGGAGTGTCATCTGGGCATGCCGTCGCGAGGATGCCGCCCGAGTGCTCTCGCTCGATGACGCCGCCTGGCTTACCGAGCTGCAATCGCGCTTCGGCTGGCGCGCCGGGCGCCTGCTACGGGCCGGACGCCGCGCGTCCTACCCCTTGAAGCTCACGCGCGCCGCCACCCCGGTGGCAGCCCGCACGGTGCTGATCGGCAACGCGGCCCAGGCGCTGCATCCGGTCGCCGGCCAGGGCTTCAATCTCGGCTTGAGAGACGCGGCGATGCTCGCGGAAGTCCTCGCCAACGCGTCCGGGGATCTCGGCGCGCGCGAGCTCACCGAGCGCTTCGCCGCCTGGCGCGCCGCCGACCGCGGCGGCGTCACGCGCTTCACCGACGGACTGGTGAAGCTGTTCGGTGATTCGCGAGCGGGCGTCGGCCTGCTGCGCAATCTGGGGCTTCTGGCCTTCGACCTGACGCCGCCGGCCAAGAGCGCGCTCGCGCGCGTGAGCCTCGGCTTTGGGGGTCCGACGCCGCGGCTCGCGCGCGGACTGCCGGTGCGTCATGCCTGAGGCGGCGCTGTTCGATGTGGCGATCGTCGGCGGCGGACCGGTGGGCGCCTGCGCCGCCGCGCTGCTCGTGCGCCCCGGGGCCGGCGCCGGACGGCTGCGCGTGGCGCTGCTCGAGCCGAACATCCCCGCGCCACCCGCCGCCGACGCCCCGCCCGATACACGCGTGGTCGCCATCTCGCGCGCCAGCGAGCGGCTGCTGCGCTCTGCCGGCGCCTGGTCGCGGATCGCCGGACCGCGCGTATGCGCGTACGAGCACATGCGCGTATGGCACGAGAGCGTCCCCGCGCGCAGCGACGGCGTGCTGGCCTTCGATGCCGCCGACGTCGGCGAGGCGAACCTGGGCTGCATCCTCGAGAGCCGGCTGCTGCAGTCGGCGCTGCTCGGCGCCTTCACCGAGGCCGGCGGGCAACTCGAGGCGGGACAGTTTGCCTCGCTCACGGTCGGCGACGACGCCGTGAGTATCGAGAGCAGCCGCGGCACGCTGCGCGCGCGACTGGTCGTGGGCGCCGACGGAGCGCAATCGGCGCTGCGCCGCGCGGCGGGGCTCGGCGCGGAGCTCAGCGACTATCGGCAGACGGCCATCGTCGCCACGGTCGCCACCGAGCGCCCCCACGAGATGACGGCCTGGCAGCGCTTCATGAGGGGCGGCACGCTCGCCTTCCTCCCGCTGTTCGATGGCTCGAGCTCGATCGTCTGGTCGGCTGACGAAGGGCTCGCCGCGGCCCTCTCCGGGGCCAGCGCCGCGGATTTCGCGCGCGAGCTCGACCGGGCCTCGGACCTGGCGCTCGGAGCCACACGCCTCCTGAGCGAGCGCGCCACTTTTCCGCTGCGACGTCTCGCGGCGCCGCGCTACGTCACGCGGCGCATCGCGCTGATCGGTGACGCGGCCCACGTCGTGCATCCGCTCGCCGGCCAGGGCGTGAACCTGGGGCTGCTCGACGCCGGGGCGCTGGCGCAGCTGGTGGGCTCGGCCGTGGCGGTGCGCGAGGATCCGGGGTCGCTCTCGGTGCTGCGCGCTTACGAGCGCTGGCGCAAGAGCGAGGTCGCCGTCATGGCAACCGCGATCGAGGTCTTTGACCGGCTGCTGTCTCATGGCACCGGGCCGCTGGCGCGGCTCGCGCAGCAGGGACTGTCGTGGGTGAACCGCAGCCAGGAGCTCAAGCGCCTCTTCGTCCGCCGGGCGCTCGGGATGACCGGAGAGCTGCCGGAGGCGGCGAGGCGGGCCTCCTGAGGGCGACCAGATGAGTGAGCAGCCCCAGCTGGACCACCGGCTCGCTCTCGGCGGCTTTGCGCTCGCCGCCGGACTACTCTCGCTGTTGCTCCTCGCGTCCGTGACCCCTCCGGTGCCGCGACATCCCGAGGAGTTGCTGCCCTACCTCGCCGCTCACCGGTCCGCCTACGTGCTCGCGGCGGTCACCGTCCTGCTATGGACCACCGTGTCGGTGCCTTTCACCGTGTCCCTCGGAGCGCTCCTCGGTGCGGGTGCGCGTGCGCTGGCACTCGCGGCAACGCTCTTGTCTGCGGGCGGGGTGCTGCTCCTCGGCTTCGCCACTTTTGCCTCGGTGGGCGCGCTGCTGTCCATCGCGGCGGCGAGTCCCGCCGCTCGGAGCCCCGCCGATGCCGCCTTTCAGGCGGTCCTCTGGAGCAACCTGTCTTTCTTCCTGTCCGATCCGGGTCTGATGACGCTCGGTCTCGGTCAGCTCCTTTTCGCCCACCTGGCCTGGAAGAGCCGGCTATTGCCCAGGCTCGTCTCCCTCACAGGGTATCTGGGAGGCCTGGCCGGCCTGCTGACGCTGGTCGTCTATCAAACACCGGTGCTCGCCGTGGCGCAGCTGGTTGCGTTTGGGGTTTGGGGCATCGCCACCGGCGCGGTGCTGGTGCGGCGCAGGGAGCTCAGCTCAGGGGAATGAGATCCACCTTCGCCGCGCATACGAAGTCGTTCTCGGAGAGCCCCTTCACGGCGTGGGTCGTGAACTTGACGCGGCAGTAGTTGTAGCCGACCTCGAGGTCGGGGTGGTGATCCTCGATGTTGGCAAGATGCGCGAGCGCGTTGACGAAGCTCATGGTGCGGTAGAAGTCGCGGAAGGCGAATTCGCGGCGGATGGCGCGCGCATCGTCGCTGAGCACCCAGTCGCGCGAGACCTGCGTCAGGAGCCGGGCAGCCTCGGCCGGCGTGAGCGGCGGCACGCCGCCCTCGCAGGGCCTGCACTTGCGTGCGGAGAGCGGCTCGCTCATGCGTCGCCTCGCTCGCTGAGGCGGGCGTAGCGGCGCGCGACGTAGCGCTCGACGATCTCCTGGAATTCCTCGGCGATGCGCTCGCCCTTCAAGGTGACGGTCTTCTCGCCGTCCTCGTAAACGGGTGCCACGGGACGCTCGCCGGTGCCGGGCAGGCTGATGCCGAGGTTGGCGTGCTTGCTCTCGCCCGGGCCGTTTACGACACATCCCATGACGGCCACCGTCATGTCCTCGACGCCGGTGAACTCGCGCCGCCACTGCGGCATGCGCGCGCGCAGATGCGCCTGGATCCGCTGGGCCAGCTCCTGGAAGAAGCTGCTGGTGGTGCGGCCGCAGCCGGGGCAGGCGATCACCAGCGGCATGAAGGCGCGCAGCCCCATGGTCTGGAGGATCTCCTGCGCAACGATCACCTCCTGGGTGCGATCGCCTCCCGGCTCGGGCGTCAGCGACGCGCGGATGGTGTCGCCGATGCCTTCCTGCAGCAGCACCGCCATGCCGGCGGTCGATGCCACGATGCCCTTGGAGCCCATGCCCGCCTCGGTGAGCCCGAGATGCAGCGGGTAGTCGCAGCGCCCCGCAAGATCGCGATAGATGGCGATGAGATCCTGCACGCCGCTCACCTTGGCGGAGAGGATGATGCGGTCGTGCGGGAGCCCGAGCTCCTCGGCGCGCTGCGCGCTCCCCAGGGCCGACAGCACCACCGCATTGCGCATGACCCCCTGGGCATCGAGCGGCTCAGGCAGCGCCGAGTTCTCGTCCATGAGCCGGGTCAGCAGATCCGAGTCCAGGCTCCCCCAGTTCACGCCGATACGCACCGGCTTGCCGTGGCGGCAGGCGATCTCGATCATCTCGGCGAACTGTGGGTCGCGCTTCGCTCCCCGCCCGACGTTGCCGGGGTTGATGCGGTACTTGGCGAGCGCCGCGGCGCAGTCGGGATGTTCGCGCAGCAGCTTGTGGCCGTTGAAGTGAAAGTCGCCGATGAGCGGCACCGTGACGCCGGCGCGATCGAGCCACGCACGGATCGGCGCCACCGCGGCCGCCGCCTCGCTGGTATTGACCGTGATGCGCACGAGCTCCGAGCCTGCGCGGGCGAGCGAGCGCACCTGACGCGCGGTGCCCTCGACGTCGGCGGTATCGGTATTGGTCATCGACTGCACCACGATCGGGGCCCCGCCGCCGACGCGGACCGGTCCGATCGAAACCTGCACTGTGGTGCGACGCGGGGGGCTCATGCGGCGCGAATTCTACCGTTGCCGAGCGGCAGACATCACCCTGGCCGGACGCAAGCGTCTTGGGCGGCACATACCGGCGCTGGTATCATCCCACGGCCCGAATCGGTCTGTCCGGAGAGAGTCCGGCACGAGCCGGAACGCCGAAGGCGCAAATTCCGCCCGGAAACGCTCAGGCACAAGAACGGCAGACGGCGGAACGCGGTCTCAGAGCGCGCTCCGCGGGGCTTCTGGAGAGCGGTGGACGCAAGTCCACCCACCGAAGGGGAGCGGCGCCTCGAGGGTGCCTGATCTCTCAGGTCACAGGGACAGAAGGGCGGCAGGCGCCTCGCGTGGTGAGGTTGCCGGTCGCCTTTTTTGCTCTACGGAGGCTCCGTGGGAAGACAGACCCCGTTGTTCAGCCTGCACCAGGAGCTTGGCGCCCGCATCGTCGATTTCGGCGGGTGGGACATGCCGGTGCAGTACGGCTCCCAGATCGGCGAGCATCACGCGGTGCGCCGTGCCGCGGGGGTCTTCGACGTCTCGCACATGTGCGTCGTCGATCTCAAGGGGCCGCGGGTGCGCGCGCTGCTCGCACAGCTCCTTGCCAACGATGTCGGCAGGCTGAAGGCCGCCGGCAAGGCGCTCTACTCCTGCATGCTGAACGAGCGCGGCGGCGTCATCGACGATCTCATCGTGTATTTCCTCACGGAGAGCTGGTTTCGCGCGGTCGTGAACGCCGGCACCCGCGACAAGGACCTCGCCTGGATCCGCCGGCACGCGTCGGCCTTCGGCGTCGAGGTCACCGAGCGTACCGATCTGGCGATGCTCGCCGTGCAGGGCCCGGAGGCGCGTGCCAAGGCCGCGCAGCTGCTCGCCGCCCCCGAGCGGGAAGCAGCGCTCGCGCTCGGCGCGTTCGTGGGGCGCGAGCTCGGCGGCTGGTTCGTCGCCCGCACCGGCTACACCGGCGAGGACGGCTTCGAGATCATGATGCCGGCGGCGGCTGCGGTCGCGGCGTGGCGGCGCCTCAACTCTCTCGGGGTCGCCTCGTGCGGCCTCGGGGCGCGCGACACACTGCGACTGGAGGCCGGCATGAACCTCTACGGCAACGACATGGACGAGAGCACGCATCCGTTCGAGTCGGGACTGGCGTGGACCGTGGCGCTCGAGCCGCAGGAGCGCGCCTTCGTGGGGCGCGCGGCGCTCGAGGCGATCCGTGCGCGCGGCCCGGGACCGAAGCTCGTGGGGCTGCTGCTCGAGGACCGCGGCGTGCTGCGCAGCCACCAGCGGGTCGTCGTGGCGGGCGCCGGCGAGGGCGAGATCACCAGCGGCACTTTCTCCCCCACGCTCGAGCGCTCGATCGCGCTGGCGCGCGTGCCCGCGGCGACCGCCGGCCATGTGCAGGTCGAGATCCGCGGCAAGCTCCTCAGCGCGAGAGTGGTCAAGCCGCCGTTCGTGCGTTTTGGCAAATCCCTGGTCACATGAGGACCCATTCATGAGCAATGTTCCCGCGGACCTGAAATACACCAAGTCGCACGAATGGGTGCGCAGCCTCGCCGACGGCACGGTCGAGATCGGCATCACCGATCACGCGCAGCATGCGCTCGGTGACATGGTGTTCGTCGAGGTGCCGGAAGCCGGACGCACGGTGAGAGCGGACGAGCCATGCGCGGTGGTGGAGTCGGTGAAGGCCGCGTCCGATGTCTACGCGCCGCTCGCCGGCGAGATCACCGCCGGGAATTCCAAGCTGGCGGATGCGCCGGAGACGGTCAACTCCGACCCCTACGGCGAGGGCTGGCTGATGCGGCTGCGTCCGGCCGCCGGGGCGCTTGCCGCGGCGGGCCTGCTGTCGGCGGCGGACTACAGCCAGGTGCTGGCAGCGGAGGGCGGCTGATGGCCTTCATTCCCCATACCGCGGCCGACGTCGCGGCGATGCTGGCGACCATCGGCGCGCGCGGCATCGAGGATCTGTTCGAGGAGATTCCGCCGGCCCTGAGGGTGGGCTCGCTCCCCGGAGTGCCCGAGGGGCTCAACGAGATGCAGGTGGGACGGCTGATGAGCGAGCGCGCCGCCCTCGATGGCATGCCCCTGAGCTTCATCGGCGCCGGCGCCTACGAGCATCACATCCCCGCGGCGGTGTGGGCCATCACGACGCGCGGGGAGTTCTACAGCGCCTACACGCCCTACCAGGCCGAAGCCAGCCAGGGCACGCTGCAGATGATCTACGAGTTCCAGACCATGATCGCGCGCCTCACCGGCATGGAGGTCGCCAACGCCTCGATGTACGACGGCGCCTCCGCGACCGCGGAAGCGGCGCTCATGGCCGTGCGCGCCAACCGTAAGTCGAAGTCCGCGCGCATTCTCGTTCCGACGACGCTGCATCCGCACTACCGACGCGTGGCGGTCGCGATGGCGAGCAACCAGGGGCTCAGGTTCGAGGAGCTGCCCTATTGCACGGTCGAGGGAGTGACACTGCCCGCCTCGCTCGGCAAGTACCAGGGCGAGGACCTGACCGCGCTCGTCATCCAGCAGCCCAATTTCTTCGGCCGGCTCGAGGACGTCGATGCGCTCACCGACTGGGCCCACCAGCGCGGAGTCCTCGTGATCGCGGTCGTCAACCCGACTTCGCTCTCGCTCCTCAAGCCCCCGGGCGAGTGGGGCCGCCGCGGCGCCGACATCGCCGTCGGCGAGGGCCAGCCGCTCGGTGTGCCGCTATCATCGGGCGGCCCGTACTTAGGCTTCATGACCACCCGCATGGAGTACGTGCGGCAGATGCCCGGCCGCATCGTCGGCCGCACCCTCGATGCCGCGGGACGCGAAGGATTCACGCTCACGCTGCAGGCGCGCGAGCAGCACATCCGCCGCGCCAAGGCGACCTCCAACATCTGCACCAACCAGGGCCTGCTGATGACGGCGGCGACGATCTATCTGTCGCTCATGGGGCCGCAGGGACTCGAGCGCACCGCGGCCGCCGCCCACGCCCGCAGCCGCGAGCTCCTCGCCGCGCTCACGCGCGTGCCGGGGGTGCGGCCCGCCTTCAGCGGTCCCTGCTTTCACGAGACGGTGCTGCTGCTCGACCGCCCGGTCGCGCCGGTGCTCAAGGCGCTGGCCGCCCGCGGCATTCTCGGCGGGCTCGATCTCGCGCCGTACTACCCGGAGCTGGGTCCCGCGCTGCTCGTGTGCGCGACCGAGACCAAGACCGCCGCCGACATCGAGCGCTACCGCGCCTCCCTCAGCGAGGCGATGCAGGCGGCGCGCGCTGCCTGATGAAGGATCGACAGATGCCCAACCGCGAAAAAGTGATCTTCGAGTACTCGCAGCCCGGACGCGGCGCCAGTGACCAGTGGCCGCAGGAGGTCGCCCCCGCGGCCCTCGCCGATCTGCCGGCGAAGCTGCGCCGCGGCCGCGCTCCCGCTCTGCCCGAGGTCGGCGAGCTCGAGGCGGTGCGGCACTTCACCCGGCTGTCGCAGCTCAACTTCTCCATCGACACGCACTTCTATCCGCTCGGCTCGTGCACGATGAAATACAACCCCAAGGCGTGCAACCAGTACGCGATGCTGCCGCAGTTCCTGGCACGCCATCCGCTCGCGCCCGAGTCTCACGGCCAGGGCTTCCTCGCCTGCATGTACGAGCTGCAGGAGATGCTGAAGGAGGTCACCGGCATGCAGGGCGTGGCGCTCTCGCCCATGGCCGGCGCCCACGGCGAGTTCGTCGGCGTCGCCATGATCCGCGCCTATCACCGCGCGCGCGGGGACCTGAAGCGCAACGAGATCATCGTCCCGGAGGCCGCCCACGGCACCAACCCCGCTACCGCGACCATGTGCGGCTGCGTGGTGCGCGAGATTCCCGTCAACGCCTCGGGCGACGTGGACCTCGCGGCTCTGAAGGCCGCGGTCGGCCCCAACACCGCGGGCATCATGCTCACCAACCCTTCCACGCTCGGCGTGTTCGAGCGCGGCATCGAGGAGGTGGCGCGCGTGGTGCACGAGGCCGGCGGGCTGCTCTATTACGACGGCGCGAATCTCAACGCGATCCTCGGCAAGGTGCGCCCGGGTGACATGGGCTTCGATTGCCTGCACATGAACCTGCACAAGACCTTCTCGACGCCGCACGGCGGCGGCGGGCCCGGCGCGGGCGCGGTCGGTGTCGGGGCGCGCCTCCTGCCGTTCCTGCCGATCCCCGTCGTCGGCAAGGACGGCGAGCGCTACCGCTGGCTCGGCGAGGCCGATCTGCCGCAGTCGATCGGCCGGCTGTCGGCCTTCATGGGCAACGCGGGCGTGCTGCTGCGCGCCTACATCTACATGCGTCTCCTCGGACGCGACGGCATGCGCGCCGTGGGCGAGTACGCCACGCTGAACGCCAACTACCTCCTCAAGCGCCTGCGGGATGCGGGCTTCGAGGCCGCCTACCCCGAGCGCCGCGCCAGCCACGAGTTCATCGTCACCCTGAAGCGCCAGGCGCGCGAGCTCAACGTGACCGCGATGGACTTCGCCAAGCGGCTGCTCGATCTGGGCTTTCACGCCCCGACGACCTACTTCCCGCTGCTGGTGCCCGAGTGCCTGCTGATCGAGCCGACCGAAACCGAGAGCAAGGACGTGCTCGATGCGTTTGTGACGGCCATGTCACAGATTCAGAAGGAGGCGCAGCAGGAACCCGAGCGCGTGCGCACCGCACCGCATACCATGCCGGTGCGGCGCCTCGACGATGTGCGGGCCGCCCGCCACCTGGACCTCACATGGACGCCAACGACGCAGCCCTAGACCGATACAAGCCCCGGGGTCTCACCCGCGTGCTGCGTGCGCTCGGCGCGAGCCTCCGCGGGCTCACGGGCGCGTTTCGCGACGAGGCGGCCTTTCGCCAGGAGCTCGCCTTCGCGGCGGTCGTCATCCCGCTGGGACTCTGGCTCGGGAGGAGCGGCACGGAGCGCGCCGTGCTCATCGCGCCGGTGCTGCTCATCCTCATCGTCGAGCTCGTCAACAGCGCCATCGAGGCGACCGTCGACCGCATCGGTTTCGAGCGGCACGCGCTCGCCGGCCTTGCCAAGGACATCGGCTCCGCCGCGGTGCTGATGTCTTTCGTGCTGCTCACCGCGGTGTGGCTGCTGGTCCTGCTCGGACGCTAGGCAAGTAGAGTGTCGCTGCGCTGCGCGCGCCTGCTGCTGCTCACCGCCATCGCCTGCTGCGCCGCGGTGTGCGCTGTCGCCGATCCGGCGCGCGCCGCCCCGCAGGCGGCGCCGGCCCCGGCGCCTCCGCCGGGGACACCCGGCAATGCGCTCACGGAGCCGACGCCGACGCCGCCCGCGGCGCCGGTGCCCGTTCCGGCGGGGGCGAGCCCTCCGGGTGCGGCGCCGCAGATTGCCCAGCAGGCCGCCGCCGTCGAGGCCAACCCCGACTGGGCCGTCACCCTCGAGCGGATCGCCGGGAGCGTCGTGTCGATCGACATCGACATGGTGCGGGCCTTCGACACCGAGTGGAACACCACGGCGCAGGCGACCGGTTTCGTGGTCGACGCCGAGCGCGGCCTGATCCTCACCAACCGTCACGTGGTGACGCCCGGACCGGTGACCTCCGAGGCGACCTTTCTCAACCGCGAGGAAGTGCAGCTCTATCCGGTGTACCGCGACCCGGTCCATGATTTCGGCTTCTACCGTTACGACCCGCGCAAGCTGCGCTTCATCAAGCCGAGAGCGCTGCCGCTCTATCCGGAGGGCGCGCAGATCGGGCGCGAGATCCGCGTCGTCGGCAACAACGCCGGCGAGCAGCTGTCGATCCTCGCCGGCACGCTCGCCCGGCTCGACCGGGATGCGCCGGAATACGGCCTCGCCAAGTACAACGACTTCAACACCTTTTACCTGCAGGCGGCTTCCGGCACCTCGGGCGGCTCTTCCGGCTCTCCGGTGATCGACATCCACGGACGGGTCGTGGGGCTCAATGCCGGCGGCGCCACCGGCGCCGCCTCGAGCTTTTATCTGCCGCTCGGGCGCGTGCGGCGCGCGCTGACCCTCATCCAGGAGGGCAAGCCGGTGCCGCGCGGTACGCTCTACAGTGTCTTCAACTACATGCCCTACGACGAGCTCGATCGCCTCGGGCTCGATGCGCGTACCGAGGCCGAGGTCCGGCGCACCTTTCCGCGTTTCACCGGCATGCTGGTCGTGACCGAGGTGCTGCCGGGCTCGCCCAGCGAGAACCTGCTGCAGCCCGGGGATATCCTGGTGCGCGTCAACGGGCGCTACGTGACGCAATTCGAGCCGCTGGAGGAAGTGCTGGACGACTCGGTCGGGCAGCAGGTGGAGGTCGAGCTCGAGCGCGGCGGCAAGCCGGTGTCGGCGCGGCTTCCGGTCGGCGACCTGCATGCGATCACCCCGAGCGCCTACGCCGAGTTCGGTGATGCCGTCGTCAACACCCTGTCGTACCAGCTGGCGCGGGCCTACAACGTACCGACCCGCGGGGTCTACATCGCCAGCCCGGGCTATGTGTTCGGCGCGGCGGCGATCCCGCGCGGCGCGGTCATCCATGCGCTCAACGGCCACGCCACCGACACGCTCGCCGACCTCGAGGCCAGCATCGCGCAGCTCGGCAACGGTGACTACGCCACGGTGCGCTACATCACCATCGACGATCCCAACGGCGGCCAGCTGCGCGCCGTCCGCATGGACCGCCTGTGGTTCCCCGCGCACCACTGCGATCGCGACGACGTGCGCGGTCTGTGGGACTGCCAGGATCTCGCTTCCGGACCTGCGCCGAAGCCGCCGGTGGCGAGCTCGACGGTCTTCCCGCGCTTCAGCGACGCGCGCCAGACCGCGCTCGCAGCCTCGCTCGTCATGGTGACCTTCGACATGCCGTACTCGGTGTCCGGCATCACCGAGCGCAACTATCACGGCACCGGGCTGGTGGTCGATGCGGCGCGCGGACTCGTGGTGGTGGACCGCAACACGGTGCCGGTGGCCCTTGGCGATGTGACCATCAGCTTCGCCGGCACGGTGCAGGTGCCGGGGCGCGTGGTCTACGTCCATCCGCTGCACAATCTCTCGGTCGTCGCCTACGACCCGGCGCTGATCGGCACGACACCGGTCAAGTCCGCGCGGCTCACGGTGCGCGAGTTGAGCGCCGGCGAGCCCGTGTGGGTCGTGGGCCTGAGCGGCGACAGCCAGATGCGCGCGCGCGCCACCGAGATCGCCAGCATCGAGCCGCTCGAGCTGCCGCTGTCGCGCACCATGCGCTTCCGCGACAGCAACCTCGAGACCGTGCAGCTGGTGAATCCGCCGGCCGACTTCGATGGCGTGCTCTCGGACAGGGACGGCAACGTGCTCGGCACCTGGTCGAGCTTCGCCTACGAGAGCGGCCGCGAGCTCGCCCAGGAGAATCGCGGCGTGCCGATCGACCTGGCGGCCGACATGCTCGAGCGGGTGCGCACCGGGCGCGCGCTGCACTCGCTCGAGGCCGAGTTCGGCGTGCTGCCACTCGCCGGCGCCCGCGAGTTCGGCTTGCCCGAAGGCTGGACGCAGCGCCTCGCGCAGCACACCCCGACACGCCGGCAGGTGCTGTCGGTGGTGCGCCTGGTGGGCGGCTCGCCGGCGGCGCGCGTGCTGCAGCAGGGCGATCTGCTGCTCGCGATCGACGGCAAGGTGGTGACCCGCTTCCGCGAGGTGGAGCAGGCGGCGGCCGACAAGGATGTGGTGCACGTCAGCGTGTGGCGCGGTCAGGGCGAGCAGACCCTGGAAGTGCCGACGGCGGAGCTGTCGGGGAGTGACCTCACGCGCGTGGTGCAGTGGGCAGGCGCGACGCTGCAGGCGCCCCACCGCTCGATGAGCGCACAGCGCGCCATTCCGCCGCGCGGCGTGTACGTCGCGTACTTCGCCTACGGCTCTCCGGCCACGCGCTATGGACTGTTTCCCGGGCGGCGCATCATCGAGGTCGACGGGGCTCCTACGCCGGACCTCGACACCTTTCTCAAGGCCGTCACCGGCCGGCCCGACCGCTCATCGGTGCGCTTGAAGACCATGACCTGGAACAACGCCCCGGAAGTGATCACTCTCAAGCTCGACAAGCACTACTGGCCCGCGTACGAGCTCACGCACACCGGCGGCGGCTGGGTGCGAACCGCCCTGGAGTAATTCTCCCGAAAGCCCTCGGGAGGTTGCAGCGGGCTGATGCTTTGCTGCAACAGCCGGTTCCGCCGCCCGCGGCTTGCTAGAATTCATCCGATCCCTATGGTCCGCGTCGTCAGAGCCACTCAGGTCGAGATCGAGACCGCCGTGCAGGCGCTGCGCAACGGCGAGCTGGTGGCTTTCCCCACGGAAACCGTCTACGGGCTCGGCGCCAACGCGCAAAATCCCGCCGCGGTGCGCCGGATCTTCGAAGTCAAGGGCCGGCCGGCCGGCCATCCGGTGATCGTGCATCTCGACAGCCCCAAGTACCTGCATCGCTGGGTGCGCGAGGTGCCGCAGGGGGCGATCAAGCTCGCCGAAGCCTTCTGGCCGGGGCCCCTCACCATGGTCATGCCGCGCGCCGCGCACGTGCACGACGTGGTGACCGGAGGACAGGACACGATCGCGATTCGGGTGCCGGCGCATCCGATGGCGCAGCAGCTGCTCACGGCCTTCGGCGGCGGCATCGCCGCGCCGTCCGCCAACCGCTACGGCCGTCTCTCGCCGACGCGTGCCGAGCACGTGCGCGAGGAGCTCGGCGATGCGGTGCGTGTGGTGCTCGACGGCGGCGAGTGTCAGATCGGGCTCGAGTCGACCATCGTGTCCTTCGAAGGCCCGATCGTGCGCCTGCTGCGTCCGGGCAGCGTCACCGCCGCGCAGATCCGCGCCGTGGTCGGAGATCTCGCCATCGGCGCGGCGCACGAGTCGCCCCGGGTCCCCGGCACGGGCCCGAGCCACTACGCGCCCGTGACGCCCATGACGATCGTGCCGGCGGGTGAGATCGATGCCCAGGCCGACGCGGCTTCCGGCGGGGGCCGGCGCATCGCGGTGCTGGCGCAGCGCCTGCCGCTGCGCTCGCACAAATACGTCACCTGGATCAACGCGGGGCGCCGGCCGGAAAGCTTCGCGCACGATCTCTACAACAATCTGCGCACCCTCGACCGTGCCGGCTGCCAGCGCATCCTCGTGCAGGACGTGCCCGAGGGCGAGCGCTGGGACGCCATCCGCGACCGCCTGCTGCGCGCCGCAACCAGCATCGCCCAGAGCGACGACGGCAGCGGCACGATGGCCGTGCTGCCTTAGAGCCCTCGCAGCCCGCCCCGGTGGCCCGCCCGCGATTCATCGACCCGTTTCAGCCCGCCGAGGTAAGACGCCTGGTGCGCGAGTTCGGCTCGCCGCTGCTGATCCTCGACTGCGAGCGCGTGCGGCTGCAGTACCGCAAGCTCCGCAAGGCGTTGCCGCACGTCGATCTGCACTACGCTCTGAAGCCCCTGCCGCACCCGGCGGTGGTGCGCACGGTGATCGAGGAGGGCGGCTATCTCGACCTCGCCACCAGCGGCGAGGTGCACCTGGTCGAGCACCTCGGGGTCTCTCCCGAGCGCTGCATCCACACCCATCCGATCAAGCGTCCCGCGGACATCGCCAATGCGCTCGAGTTCGGCGTACGCGTTTTTGTCGCCGACAATCCGGACGAAATACGCAAGTTCGCCCGCCACCGCGAGGTGGCGCAGCTGCTGCTGCGCGTCTCGTTCCGCGCACCCGGCGCGGTGTGCGACCTGTCGCGCAAGTTCGGCTGCGACCCGGAAGGCGTGCTCGACCTGGCGCGGATCGCGGCCGGCCTCGGCATCGGCGTGCGGGGACTCTCGTTCCACGCCGGCTCGCAGACTCCGGACGCGACCAAGCACGTCGAGGCGCTCGAGGCCTGCGCGCGGCTCATGGCGGCGGCGCGCCGCGAGAGGCTCGGCATCTTCGATACGCTCGACATCGGCGGCGGCTTTCCCATCGACTACACGCAGCCCGTGCAGGACATCGGGCGCTTCTGCGCGCCGCTGCGCGCCGCGCTCAGCGCGCTGCCGAAGCGCGTGCGGGTGATCGCCGAGCCGGGGCGCTACATCGTCGGGCCCGCCGCGATCGGCGTCGCCTCGGTCATGGGGCGTGCGCAGCGCGAGGGCCACTGGTGGTATTACCTCGACGACGGGCTCTATGGCTCCTACAGCGGCCAGCTGTACGATCACGCGCGCTACCCGGTCGAGCCGCTGCGCGACAGCCCCGAGCGGCTGCCTTCGGTGCTCGCCGGCCCCACCTGCGACAGCATCGACGTGATCGCCGAGAACCTCATGTTGCCGCAGCTCGAGGCCGGGGACCTGATCATCGGACGCGCGATGGGTGCCTATACGCGCGCCAGCGCCACGGAATTCAACTTCTTCCCGCGCGCCACGGTGGTCGCGGTCAACACCCGGCCCGGCGACGGCGGCAGTGTCGACCCATTGGCGCTGTAGCGCGCACCGCTCATGAGCGAGTCCACGATCCGCAACGTAGTCTTCGATATCGGCTGGGTATTCGTGCGCCTCAAGTACCAGCCGCTGCTCGGGTTCCTGAGATCGCACGGGGTCGAGACCGACGACCTGCACTCGGTGCTCGCGCGCGCCGCACTCGAGGATCACGAGTCCGGCCGGCTGCACGGACTGGGGCTGCTCGAGCGGCTGGCGGCGCTGACCCCCGGCCCGGTGTCGGTCGAGGAGCTGTATGCGTACTGGACCGACATGTTCGAGCTCGAGCCGGAGATGGTGGAGCTGGCCCACCGCCTGAGCGGGGCCCATCGCGTCTACCTGCTGTCGAACATCGGCGATCTGCACTGGGCGCACCTGTCGCGCGAGTACCGCTTCCATCGCATCGGCCATGGTGCGCTGCCCTCGTACCTGGCCGGCGTCATGAAGCCGCATGCGGGCATCTACGCCGAGGCCGAGCGGCGCTTCGCGCTCGAGCCGGCCGCCACCGTGTTCATCGACGACCGCGCCGACAACATCGCCACCGCCCGCGCGCGCGGCTGGCACGGCATCGTGCACGGCGGCTATGAGAGCACGGTGCGCGCGCTGCGCGGCCTCGACGTGGCCTGCTGAAGGGAGCGTGTGGTGACGCCGGTGCTTTCGGCAACGCTGCTGCTGATGGCGTCGAACGTCTTCATGACGTTTGCCTGGTATGCGCACCTCAGGAACCTCGCCGACCGTCCGTGGTACCTGGCGGCACTCGCGAGCTGGGGCATCGCCTTCTTCGAGTACCTGCTGCAGGTTCCCGGCAACCGCATCGGCTACTCGGAGCTGAGCCTTCCGCAGCTGAAGATCCTGCAGGAGGTCATCACGCTCGCGGTGTTCGTGCCGTTCGCGCTCTTCTACATGGGCAAGCCGCTGAAGCTCGATTACCTGTGGGCCGCGCTGTGCATTCTCGGCGCGGTCTACTTCGTGTTCCGTTCGCCGGGCCATTCATGAAGAACGATGAGGCCGCCGAGCCGCTCACCGCGATACACCGCCAGGTGCACGAGGCGCGCGCCGGACGCAACCCGCGCGTCATCGCGCGCCTGTTCTCGGGGTGGGCGGTGTTCGGCGAGCGGCAGTTCGTGCGCGGTTATGCGCTGCTGCTGCCCGATCCGGTAGTCCCCAATCTCAACGCGCTCGGGGCGCGCGAGCGCGTCGCGTTCCTCACCGACATGACCCGCCTGGGGGACGCGCTCCTCAAGGTGACCGGGGCGCTGCGCATCAATTACGCGGTGTTCGGCAACGAGGAGCCGGCGCTGCACGCGCACGTGATCCCGCGCTACCTCGACGAGCCGGAGGCGCTGCGCGCCGCGCATCCCTGGGCGTACGACTGGAACGCGGCGCCCGCATTCGAGCGCGCCGCCTGCCAGGAGCTGGCCGGGAGTCTGCTGCGCGAGCTCGAGCGCCTCGGGGTGACGAAACCGATGCGTTTCGCGCCGGGAGCGAACGCCCCCGGGCCCTGAAGCGCTCGCCGCCGCGCGCTACTTCGGCGCCGGCTGAATCGTCGCGGGCGAGGGTGAGTTCGGGCCGTTGGGTGGATTTATGGGCGCCGTGCCCGTCGGCTTCGGCAGGGCCGAGGCCGGCACGCTCGCGGCCGGCTTAGCTTGCGGCGCCGGATTCGCCGACGCCGGTGGAGTCGCGCCCGGCGCGGCCGGCTTCACGCTCACCAGCTCCACCTCGAACAGCAGCATCGAGCCGGGTGCAATTCCCGAGCCCGGGGGCGGCCTCAGGTCGTAGGCCAGCTGCGGTGGAACGTAGAGCTTCCACTTCGCGCCGGGCTTCATCAGCTGCAGCGCCTCGTTCCAGCCGGGGATGACGCGGCCGACCTCGAAGGTCGCCGGCTGGCCGCGCTTGTAGGAGCTGTCGAACTCCTTGCCATCGAGCAGCGTGCCGCGATAGTTCACCACCACCGAGTCGCCCATCTTGGGCGAGTCGCCGCTTCCGGCTTTGAGCTCCTGGTACTCGAGTCCACTCGCGGTCGTGACGATGCCCGGCTTCTTGCCGTTCTCCGCCAAGAACTTGCTCGCCACCTGGTGGTTGGCATCGCCCGCGGAGGTGGCGAGCGCGCGGATGTTCTGACGGTCCTCATCCGACACCGCCGCCTTGCCGCTGATCGCATCCTGTATTCCCTGGGCGACGCGTGCGGTGTTGATGGCGTCGGGCGTGACGCCGGTATTGCGCAGCTGCTCGCCCCACATGAGGCCGAGGCTGTAGCTGCGGGCGTTCTTCGGGCTCTGCGTCGCCTGCGTCGCGCCGCTCTTTGCCGGGGCTTTCTTCTGCGCCGCAGGCGTGGCGGCGGAGGAGGCGGGCGCGCCGGCGGGGGTCGATGCGGAGGAGGGCGGCTGCTGCGCCCCGGCCTGCATCGTGGCCGCGAGGAGCGCGGCGGCCGCCGCGCTGACGGTGAGCTTGAGCCGGCCGCGGCATCGCACTGGCAATGTCATGAGTTTCCCTTTATCTGCCTGCGGGCCGTGCACGGCACGGCTTCTGGAGGACCGCGGCGGGGCGAGAGTGTCGCCGATCCGGCGCGGTCGTGCCAGAGACGCCCGCGCTAGCGTGCCAGTTGAAATTTCCCGCCCGCCTCGAGCGCCCGCCGGTAGGCGGCCCGCTCGTGGATGCGCTCGAGAAACCCCCGCACTCGCTCGCCGAGCGGGATCCCGGCGCGCGCCGCAGCCGCTTCGAGCGGAAAGCTCATCTGCACGTCCGCCCCGGTGAGCTCCTCACCGGCGAACCAGGTGGACTTAGCGAGCTCGCCCTCCCAGTAGTCGATATGAGTCTTCAGCTGCGGATCGATGAAGCTCTGCTGCGCGCGCTGGGCGACCGCGCGCACGATCGGGCGCAGGAGCGCCGGCGCGCTCCTCGGCAGGCGCAGGAACACCAGCTTGAGGAGCAGCGGCGGCATCGCCGAGCCTTCCGCATAGTGCAGCCAGTAGCTGTAGCGCAGCCACGTGTCGCTCCCCGGAGGCGGCCGCAGCCTTCCCGCGCCGTAGCGCTCGATGAGGTACTCGATGATCGCGCCGGACTCGGCGAGCGTGTGGGCCCCGTCGGTGACCACCGGGGACTTCCCGAGCGGGTGGATGCGCCTGAGCTCCGGCGGCGCGAGGAGCGTCTGCGGATCGCGCTGATACTTGACGACCCGGTAGTCGCAGCCGAGCTCCTCGAGCAGCCAGAGGACGCGCTGCGAGCGGGAGTTGTTCAGGTGGTGGACGGTGATCATGCGGCTCTCCTCGACCTGGCGGGCGCGGCTTGAGGCGGCTGTACGGTGCCAAAGGCGGGAAGTTTCTACAATGGCGCCGACGGCTCCAGTCCCGAGAGGGCAGGCGTGCTCACGATCCGGCAACTCTCCCGCAGCTTCCGCGAAGGCGCGCGCGTGCACCGCGTACTCGATGAGCTCGAGGCGCAGGTGGCCTCCGGCGAGCGCATCGCCATCATGGGGCGGAGCGGCTCCGGCAAATCGACGCTCCTCAATCTCATCAGCGGCATCGACCGCGCCGACGGCGGCACGGTCGAGATCGACGGGGTCGAGGTGACCGGGCTCGCCGAGCCCGCCCGCACCCTGTTCCGCCGGGCGCACATCGGCTTCGTGTATCAGTTCTTCAACCTGATCCCGACGCTCGACGTCGCCGAGAACGTGCGCCTGGTGCTCGAGCTGAACGGCGTGCGCGGCACGGAGGCACGCACCCGCACGCTGGCGGCGCTTGCGGGCGTGGGGCTCGCGGGTCGCGCGCACAGCGCGGTCGATCAGCTCTCCGGGGGCGAGCAACAGCGCGTGGCCATCGCCCGCGCGCTCGTGCACGAGCCGCAGCTCCTGCTGGCCGACGAGCCCACGGGCAACCTCGACGATGCAACCGCGGCCGAGCTGCTGCCGGTGCTGCTGTCGCTGACCCGTGCACGTGGGGCGACGCTCATCATGGTCACGCACGACGAGGCGCTCGCCGGCACCGCCGACCGGGTGCTGGAGCTGCGTGACGGGCGGCTGCACGAGCGGCACGTGCCGCGGGCGGGTCAGGCCCGATGAGCGCGCTGCGCGCGGCCAGCCTCAGGCACCTGCTGCGTCATCGGGCGCAACTCGCGCTGGCGCTGGTCGGACTCGCGCTCGGGGTCGGCACGATCGTGGCGGTCGAGGTGGCGACGGCGAGCGCGCGGCGCGCCTTCGAGCTCTCGCTCGAGGCGGTGAACGGCGCCGCCACTCACCAGATCGTGGGCGGACCCGGCGGGATCGACGAGCAGCTGTACGTGCGGCTGCGCAGCGCCCGGGGCGACGGGGCCGCCCGGCTCGGGCGATTCGCGCCGGTCGTCGCCGGCTACGTGACCGCCGGCGGCTCGCTCTTCGAGCTCATCGGCGTCGATCCGTTCGCGAGCGCGGAGCTCGACGAGGGAACTGCGGGGCCGGCGGCCTTCGCGGTGCACGGCCGGGACGCGGCGCGCGCCTGGTTCACGCAGCCGGGCGCGGTCGTCATGAGCGCGGCCGCGGCGCGTCAGCTCGGCGTCGCCGAGGGCGTCAGCTTCGAGCTCGACGTCGGCGGCGTGGCGCACCGCGCCACGCTCATCGCGCGCCTCGCCGAGCGGCAAGCCGGTCTCGACACGGTGATACTCACGGACATCGCCCAGGCGCAGGAGTGGCTCGAGTCGATCGGCCGCCTGTCGAGGATCGACGTGCGGCTGCCCGCTGGAGCCGCGGGCGCGGCGCCGGCCCGCCAGCTCGCCGCGCTCCTGCCCCCCGGCCTCATGCTGCGCCCGATGCGCGCCCAGGCGCGCGAGACGCTGGCGATGACGGACGCGTTCACGACCAATCTCAAGGCGATGAGCCTGCTCGCGCTTCTGGTCGGGACACTGCTCATCTACGGGGCGGTGAGCTTCGCGGTGCTGCAGCGTCGCGCGATCATCGGCGTACTGCGGGCGCTCGGCGCGACGCGGCGCGAGGTGCTGACGCTCGTGCTGGGTGAGGCGGCGGTGCTCGGGCTCGCCGGCGCCGTCTGCGGCGTGGCGCTCGGGCTCCTCATCGGCCGGGGCCTGGTGGGCCTCGTGTCCCGGACCATCAACGACCTCTACTTCGTGGTGGCGGTGAGCAAGGTGAGCGTGCCGCCGGGCACGCTGCTCGCGGCGCTCGCCGCCGGAATGGCGACCGCACTCGCGGCGGCCCTGCTGCCGGCGCTCGAGGCGGCGGCCAGCGCTCCGCAGCTCGGGCTCGTGCGCTCGGTGCTCGAGGGACGCGCGGCGCGGGTCGCGCGGCACCTCGCGCTCCTCGCGCTCGCTCTGGCAGTGGGCGCGGGACTCACAGTCGCGCTCTCGAGCCGCAGCCTCCTCGCGGGCTTCGTGGCGCTGTTCCTGCTGCTGCTCGCGGCAGCGGCGGTGACGCCCGCGGTGCTGCGCGCACTCGCCCGGGCCGCTGCGCGCCTCGCTGCGCCTTTCAGCTCCGTCGCGCGCCTCGCCTGCGCGGACGTGGGCGCCTCCCTGAGCCGCACCGGGGTTGCCATTGCGGCGCTCGGCATGGCGCTCGCGGCCATGATCGGCGTTGGGGTCATGGTGGAGAGCTTTCGCGAGTCGCTGCGCGAGTGGCTGGCGCAGACCATGCGCGCTGACGTCTACGTGAGCGCACCCGGCGTGACCGAGGGTCTCGAGCGGCGGCTCGAGCCGCAGGTCATCCAGGCGATTCTCGCGTTACCGGGTATTCGCGCCCACAGCGAGGGACGGCGGGTCACGGTACCGTCGCCTCTCGGGGCGGTGGACCTCAACGCCGTGAGACTCGCTCCGCCGAGCTACGCGGGCTTTCGCTTCACGGCCGGCGACCCGCAGCAGGCCTGGCGGGAGTTTGGGCGCGGCGCGATCCTCATCTCCGAGCCGCTCGCCTGGCGGCTGTCGCTGGCTCCGGGAAGCCCGCTCACCCTCGTCACGGCCGTCGGCGCGCGTGCCTTCGTGGTGGCGGGCGTTTACCGCGAGTACAGCAACGACCGCGGCGAAGTCCTGATCGATCTCGGTGAATACCGGCGCTGGTGGCGCGATGACGCCATTGCCGGGCTCGGCCTGTATCTCGCGCCCGGTGTCAGCGACTCGCAGCTGATCGGCGCGCTGCGCGCCGCGACCGGCACCCAGCAGGCGCTCTTGGTGCGCTCGAACGCCGCGATCCGCGAGCTTTCGATGCGAATCTTCGAGCGCACGTTCGTCATCACCCGGGTGCTCTACTGGCTGGCCGCCGGTGTGGCCGCGGTGGGGCTCCTGAGCGCGCTGCTCGCCTGGGAGCTCGAGCGCTCGCGCGAGCTCGCGCTGCTGCGCACCCTGGGACTCACGCCCGCGGCCGCCGCGGGACTGATCCTGGCGCAGACGGCCTTCATGGCGCTCGTGGCGCTCCTCGCGGCGATCCCGGCGGGGCTCCTTACGGCGCTCACCTTGACCGAGGTGATCAACCGCCGCGCCTTCGGCTGGCACATCGATCTACACCTGACGCCGGCGCAGTTCAGCAATGCCCTGTGGCTCGCGCTCGCGGCGGCGCTGGCCGCGGGCGTGTACCCGGCGTGGCGCAGCGCCCGCGGCGCACTCGCCGGCGGGCTGCGGGAGGAGTGAGCGCATGGGCGGTCCGCGGGCGATGACACGCGTCGCGACGCTGGCCGGCATGCTCGGTGCCATCACCTCTGTCACGGCCGGCGCGGCGCCGCCGCCCGATCCGGGAGTGCTGCCCGCCGCGGCCGCACCCGGCTTCGCGCAGGCGCTCGAGCCGCGTGTCTTCGTGTTTCCGCGCGACCATGGGCCGCACCCGCAATTCCGCCAGGAGTGGTGGTACCTCACCGGCAACCTCGATGGCGCGGGCGGCCAGCGCTTCGGGTTCGAGCTGACCTTCTTCCGCTTCGCGCTCGCGCCGCCCGCCGGTAGCGGCGCGGAGGAGCCAGCTCCGCCCGGGACTTCCGCGTGGCGGTCGCGCGAGATCTACCTGGGGCACTTTGCCATCACCGATGTAGCCGCGCGCCGCTTTCGCTACGCCGAGCAGCTCTCGCGCGGCGCGTTGGGACTAGCGGGCGCGGAGGCGCAGCCGCTGCGCGTGTGGATCGGTGACTGGACGCTCGGCGCTGCGGCCGACGGGTCCCAGGACTTCAGGCTCCAGGCCGCGCAGGAGGGCTACGCCCTCGAGCTCGAGCTGCACCCGCTTACGCCGCCGGTGCTGAACGGGGAGGCGGGGCTCTCGCGCAAGTCGGACTCGCCGGGCTCCGCCAGCTACTACTACTCGATTCCGCGCCTCGCGGTGCACGGCAGGCTCGTGCGCGAGGGCCAGCCGCTCGCGCTCGAGGGGCTCGCGTGGTTCGACCGCGAGTGGGGGAGCGGCGGCCTCGGCCCCAACCAGGCCGGCTGGGACTGGTTCGCCCTCCAGCTCGATGACGGCACGGCCCTCATGTTCTACGCGCTCCGGCGTCGCGACGGCAGCCGCGATCCGCACAGTGCCGGGACCTGGGTGGAGAGCTCGGGCGAGACGCGCGCGTTGGCGAGCGCGGCGGTCGGCATCGATGTCACCGATCACTGGAGCCAGGCGGATGGTGTGCGTTACCCCACGGCCTGGCGAGTGCGCGTGCCGTCACTCGCGCTCGATGTCGCGGTGCGTCCGGTGCTGGCCGACCAGGAGCTCAAAGTCAGCCCGCGTTACTTCGAGGGCGCGGTGGATGTGAGCGGCGCGCGCGCGGGGCGCCCGCTTCGCGGGCGGGGCTACGTGGAGTTGGTTGGCTATGCCTCCGGACGCTGAACGCCCGGTGTCCGCTTGCGACCCGTCTGAGACAGTGGCCATTCTCCAGAGCGGTCACTGGGAAATGGGGAAGCAGCCATTCAGGAGCGAGGATACGGGCAGGTCATTGATGCCTCCAGAGTGACTAGAGTCCCGGACCGTCAGCGACGAAGCCATGGGTTAGTGATGAAAGTCGACGGGCGACGATGACGCTCTCGACCTTGGGCCTCGTCGGGAAAGATCGACCAGCGCAGCGTCATTGTCATGTGTGTCACAAATCGACACACACTGCGAGACAGGCAGGTCGCTCGGACCGAACCAGCGGCGAAGCACCCGAAAGTGCTGTTACGCTTGCTTGGTTGTTGGGAGTGCTGCGGCTACGGGTTGCCAAACTGAGCAACCCGCGCGAGGCTCGGTGCTCGCGCCGCAGAAACCTTGGACGCTCAACGAGATCAGGGAGATCGAATGAAACCAGACGGAACAATCAGTCTTGCTGCATGTAGCGGGGTCCTGGCATGCAGCGCATGCCTTTGTCTGCTTACCTTCACAGATGCACGAGCCGACAACGATCTACTCGGACTCTATGCAGGCGCCGGGGTGGGGTACGCGAACCTAAACGACCGCTTCGCCTATGCACCCGCCGGCGGCCCGATGTCATTTCCGAGCAATTGGACGAGTTGGAAGCTATTGGTGGGTATTCGACCCCTCTCGTGGCTTGGGTCTGAGCTCGAATACATAGATTCCGGAAGCGACATCGGTCCCCGGACCCCGGTGGCCGGCTTACCCGATCAATTTTACGGCGCCAACAGCCAAGTCCGCGCCGGCACTCTGTTTGCCGTCGGCTATCTTCCGCTCCCATCCTGGATCGACGTCTTCGGAAAGGTCGGCATCTCTCACGCGTGGACCTCGGCCAGCTTTGCCGGAAACTTTCCCAACACGTACGTCTGTGCTCAGCCCCCCACGTGCGTGCCTCTCGGGCAAGTATCCGTCTCTGAAAGTGATCACAGCACAGGGTTCGCCTATGGGGGCGGCATTCAGTTCAACTACAGTCAGCTTTCCGCGCGATTGGACTTTGAGGGTATGTCTTGGAAGAAGACGGGCGGCCCTTACCTCTACATGGCGAGCAACCCTTACTTCGCGTCCTTTGTGGTGACGTGGAAACTGCGGCCTCGCTAACCGGACGAGGTAGCGTGCAGTTCTGCGTCCGAAATCGCGGAGTCTACCTGCCCCTAGTCTGCAGAACCTTCTCCCAGCTCTCCGCATGCCGGCCGGCACTCAGTCCATTGGGATGAGCTTGCTCTAAAGCGGTAGCATTAGGATGGGTCACTTCAAAGGGGAAAGCTATGAGCGTCTGGCAGGATTTCATGACCCATGACGGTTCCCCAATGGACAAGTGGGTTCACTACTTCCCGATCTACGAGCGGCACTTTTCCTGGTACAAGAACAAGTCCTTGACCCTTCTGGAAATCGGCGTCGCGAGAGGGGGGTCGCTGCAGATGTGGCAACGATTTTTTGGCCCGCTCGCAAAGGTAGTCGGCATCGACATCCAGGAACGGAGCAAGTCGTATGAGGTCCCTGGCACTTTCGTGCGGATCGGCGATCAAGCCGACGAGCGGTTCCTGCAAAGCCTCATCGACGAGTTTGGTGTTCCAGATGTCGTGCTCGACGACGGCAGCCATCGAATGGAGCACATCTCCAAGACGTTCAACTTCCTATATCCGAAGCTGCCGAAGAACGGCGTTTACATGGTCGAGGACTTGCACACGGCCTACTGGGACGAGTACGGCGGCGGAGTCTCGAAGCCAGACACGTTCATCAACATCTCGAAGAACTTCATCGATCGCCTGAATGCCGATCATAGCCGTGGTCAGGTTGTGCCCGATTTCATCACCCGTCAAACCTTTGGAATCAGCTTCTATGACAGCGTAGTCGTGTTCGAGAAGGGTGATGTCTGGAACAAGCAGGTCGTGCACAGAGGTCACAAGCCTCTCTTGGGGAAGTAGCCTCTTAACTGCAAAGAGGCTGCCGGGCTGCCGCGCGGATGTCCGCAATGCGGAAGCATGCAAACCGACTGGGGAAGTCCGCTTCTGGCCGTCAGCGAGCATCGAAGCACTGAGCGCCCCCGCCCGCGTCGGCGCCTTCTAATCCTGAGGACTAGGCTTGAGTGCCGAGGCCAACACCGCGGCAAATTGCGCAGGCTCTTCGAACTGTGGCCCGTGGCCGGCCCGTGGAATGACCACCAGACGCGACCCTGGAATGAGCTGCTGCAGGTGTGTTCCTTGCGATAACGGGGTGATTGTGTCGGTCGCGCCCCAGATCAGGGTGACCGGGAACCTCAAACCCGCGTAGGCGTCGAGATCGTCGCTCTTGTCGTGCCCCCTGCCGGCGAGAACTTCCGGCAGCCACTTGGCCATGGCGGCTGATGAGTTGCGGTTCGACATCGGACGCCGATAGATCGCGACGAGCTCCGCAGTCGCACGGTCCTTCTCCGAGAGCACCCGCCGCACCAGCGATGGGGTCAGCCAGGGATGAGTCAACACTTGGGCTATCGGCTGTGCGATCCAGTCATGGCGCAGCAGCTGCTGCAAGCGCGAGTCGCTGCCATCGGTCTGTGAGCTGTCCAGTCCGAGTGCCGGATCGATCAGCACCAGAGCGGTGAATCGCTGCGGTTGACTGAATACACTCTCCATCACCGGCGCTGCACCGATTGAATGCGCAACGATGGTGACCTTCTGGAGATTGAGCGCGTCCATGACCGCAAGCAGCCGGCGGCCCTGTTCGGATTTTTCGTAACTTCCGGGCGCCGGATACGAATAGCCGAACGGGGGCATGTCGACGGCGACGGCCTGGTACCCCAAGGCGTTCACTTGCCGCATTGAGCTCTGCCACAAGCCGCTCCATCCGGCGGTGCCGGCAATGAAAACCACGGCCGGGAGGCCCGGATCCCCGCTGCGTTGAACGAAGACCCACGTGTCATAGGCATCGACGAACATGCCGCCGGCGGGGTGGTGTTGGGCGCGGTCGTCCCTTTCGCGATAGCCGGCGCTGAGGATCATCAGTGCCAGAACGGCGAGCAAGACACCGACCACCAGCACTGCAGCGCGTAGCGCAATACGCACCATGACCCTTTGCTTAGTAGTCGAACACGTGCTCGAGAGTGAGGCCGCCGGGCTGCACATCTCTCAGCAGACTGCCCAAACGATCCAGCGGGACGATCAGCACCAGCCGCTCGAGTCCCGGTTGCGTGATGATCGGTTGCCGCGTCATCACCGACAGTCCGAGTGGCGGGGCGCGACCGAGCGGACCCAGCACGCTGGTCAGGATCACCGTGCGGTTACCGGCGATCTCTTCGAACTCAGCGCCGCACCGCGCCAGCGCGAGAGCCGAGTCGGTGAAAGGCGCATACCGCGGGAGCGCGAGCAGTGCTCTGGTCTCGGAGATCGGCTGCAGCACGCGAAAATTGGCTTGCCGTGCATCGCAACGCGACCAACTTCGCGCAACCACACTGGTGGTCTCGATGGGGGTATCGTAAACGGAGTTGGATGCTTTGTTGATCACCCAGCCGTAGAGGGCCTTGACGGTGTACTCGGTGGTCAACGCGTACTTGCGCTCCCACTTGCGCAGCATGTGCGGGCCCCAAAGATCGGTCTGCGTCCACAGACCGCGCAAGCGCGCCCAGAAGTCGAACTCGTACCACGGATGCAGGCGGATGAAGTCCACATACTCTTGCGCGGCCTTGGCCGCGTAGGCGTCCTCCTGCGTGTCGCCACCTGCGAGCGCCGCTGAAATCCTTCCAATGGTGGTCTCGTAGACCGACCGCATTGCGTACTCCACCGTCGTGCTGACGCCGATCACGACGATCATGAGGTGGTAGCCCCAGTTGGTGGGCTCGTGGCGCTTGGTAGTTTCACGAATGACGCCCGAATAGGCCTCCCACAGCTGTCCGATGTGCGCCCAGAAAGGGAACCCGTCGGGCGTATGCCCCTGCACGTACTTTGCGTATTCGGCAGGGCTGAAGACCAGAAACCATTCCGGGAACGTCAGGAATGTCTGTTCTTCGCCGCGCCGGTCCTGAGGGGCGGCATAGATTTGCGGCTCGGCCGCGCGCGCGTCAGCCGCAAGTAGTGTCAGAGCACAGGTGATCAATAGCCCGCGCACTCTCACGCCGCACCCGCCTCGCGCACGAAGGCCATCAGCACGTTCAATGACGGATCGTGAGGTTGCAGGAGCCGCGCCCCCTGATCGACGAGCCCGACCGCGCGCAGACGGCGCACCCACTCGTCGATCGACGTGAAGTAGCGCAGCTCGGCGTGATTCTGCTCCCAGCTGGCGCCGGTTCCGGCATTGAAGATCGTGTGGATGAGGCTCACGAAGCGAAACATCTCCGGCGACCCGACGTCGTGGTCGCGTAGGACGAAGATGCCGCCTGGCCGGAGGACGCGGATGATCGAGCGGACGAAGCCGTCTAGCGTTTGCGGGGTCATGTGGTGCAGGCCCACATAACAGGACACGAAGTCGACACTGGCGTCCGGTAGCGCGGCGGGCGGCAGCGCCTTGTACCCGTCCAGCGGCAGCCAGGTTCCCGCCTCGCGCAGGCCACCGCGCTCGAGAATGTCGACGGGTGAGTTCGTGGGTGCAACATCGTTCACGAGGTATGTGGCACCGTTAAAGCGAATGTCCGACCGCAAGGCACTGACGTAGCGCCCCGTCGAGCCGATCTCGATGTAGCCATTGAACTCGCGGCGAGCCCCGAGCAGCTGCAGTGTCTGGCGCCTCATCTCCTGCTTCTGCTTGGTGAGGGCCGGAATCGCTAGGCGCAGATCGCCGAGGAACGGCTTGATTCCGGGTAACTGTTGCTGCACGTGCCGATAGATGGCCTCATCGTCCGCGTAGCGTTCACAGGCTTCCTTGATCAGCAGGAAGAAGCGATCTTCCGGGTAGAGGCGAAACACGTTGTGCAGGAAGGCGTAAACGCGGTCGTGCCACTCGGTATACGCCATTACCTGGTGAAACTCGGAGGCCGTTTCCGTGAGCGCCGCGCTGCTGCGCAACGGTTCGCCGGCCGCGGCTCCGATACGGGGCGGATGCGCGATCGCGGCTGCGATGCTTGGCGCGTAGTACTTGTCCCACAGCGAGTTGCGCAGCCGGTAAGTTGGGTCGAGGCGACGCTTCAGTGCGAACAGCTCCCGCGCGCGTGGGTAGGCGCGATGAAACTGCTCGTGCGTGGCGTGCAATTGATAGGGCAGATAGTACGTGCCGCCGTGCGCCAGCACTGCGTCGATGAGTTCGCGCGTCCAGATCCCCACACGGTCGCGGGCGTTGTCGCGCGTGCGCTGCTTGTAGTAGAGAACCAACGCGAAGCTCTCGCCCCGCGCCCAGGCGAGCAGCGTGCCCGGATCCTGCTGGGCGTGGCGGATCGAGATATTGATGACGTTGACCCGGTGGCGCTGCAGGATCGACGCGATATCCGCCACGCAGGCCTCCAGCCGCTCGGGCGCCACGAAATACTCCTGCAGGACGTACGTCGAAGCCGTGCGGCTCAGAGGCTCGAGCTCGGCGACGCTGTAGCCCGCCTCATAATTGCGCCAATGCACCGGTCGACTGGCATAGACGAGGGGGTCCACCAGATGCTCGCGGCGCCACTTACCAAACGGTGTCTCGGTGATGGCCCAGAAGAAGTACTTTTCGAGCAGATGCCTGTGGCGTTGCCACTGCAGGCGCGTCGACGTCGTCACCGGTCGCGTCGTCACGCTCCATGTGACCGCGCGCACCCTCTTGAAGTCGGGCGGGTAGATATCTGCGTTGTGAAACAACGCGTCGGGTGAGTTGCGGACGGTACGCTGAAAGAATTGCACGTAGTCGCGCAACAGCATGGGCACGTCGCGACGTTCAATACGGGTGTTCGGCGCGAGTTCCAGCTCGGCCTCGACGATCACGCCGAGCGCGCCGTAACCGCCGATGGCGCCATAAAAGATCTCGGCATTTTCCGTGGGGCTCGCATCGACGACCGCGCCGCTCGGGAGCACGAGCCGGATCGAACGCACCGACAGCGCCACGGGACCGAGGCCCATGTAGCGGCCGTGCACGTTCACACTCAGCGAGCCGCCGACCGTGAAGTTGGCATAGGTTTGCATGATCTTCACGGACAGGCCGTGCGGATCCACGAACTTCTGGATGTCGCACCAGCGGATGCCGGCCTGCACACGAATCGTTGCGGCTTCGGGCGAGAAACTCAGCACGCGGTTCATCCGGCGCATGTCGAGATGCAGGCTGCCGGGGCTCGCGGTCTGGCCACCCATGCTGAAATGGCCCCCACCCACAGAGAGCGGTACCTCCATGCGCGCGATCGCGGTTTGCACCTCGGCGATGCTCGTTGGAGTCGAGACACCGAGCACCGGGATCGGGTTCAGCCCGGTGACATCATTGATGAAGAGGCCCGCGCTCATGGAGTTTTGACCGTCAGGTAGTCGATATCAACGAGTCGCGGATCGTCGCCGTACTGGTTGCTACCCTCGGTGCCGGCGCGAAAGCCGAGCGTGATCAACAACCACAGTGCTCCCAGCACCGGCAACAGGATCCACAGCAGGTTGGCCGCGTGCATGCCCCGGTCGTGCAAGCGCTTGACCATGAGCGCCAACAGGATCCAGAAGAAAGGCGGGTAGAGTATCCAAGTGGACGCGCGGCCCAGACTGCTACTGAGAAAAACGAAGAGAATCGCGAAGGCTGCCCAGGCGACAATCGACCACCACCAAAAGGCCTGGCGGGTCAGACGATGCCTGAACCCGAGCAGCGTCTCGACTACCCCGCCTGACATTGCAGCGCCCTTTCACGTTGTTTCTTCAGCCGATACAGCCACAAGCACACGATCACCACCGACAGTGCGCCACCGAATCCGGCGGCCAGTCCCTGCACCGGCAGGCCGCTGCGGCTCAATCCGGTATAGAGGCTCAGCATCAGTAGCATGGTGAGATTCTCCATGCCGTTTTGGACCGCGACGGCATGGCCGGCTCCGACGGTTTCGTGGCCTTTCGTCTGCAGGAGCGCATTCAGGGGCACAACCAGGAAGCCGCCTCCGGTCCCGACCACCAGCAGCACGGCATAGGCTACATGCACGCTGGTAGTCCTTGAAAGAGCACAGACCGCGAGCCCCAGAACGATGCCGCCGGCGAGTGCACGGTTGATGCTCTTGAGGGTCACGAGCTTGCCGGCGAGCCCAGCTCCAACCACGACTCCAACAGCCACCAGTGCGTTGAGGTAGGCCGGTTCGCCATTGTTCGAGATGCCGAGCGCGACCGGCGTCCAGGCGATCAGCAGGAAGCGCATCGTCGAGCCCGCACCCCAGAAAAGACTCGTGCCGGCGACCGCGAAGCGTGCATCCACGATGCCGTAGAGGCGCCGAAACGCATGAGCGAAGTCCACCAGCATCCCGGGCACCGACATCTTCGCGAGCGGCTGTGCGGGGGCGATCCTCGGAATGAAGAGATTCGCGAGCGCGGCCAGGGCATAGCACCCGACGACCATCGTCAAAGCGCTGCGGACGCTCCAATCCGACAGAGTGCCGCCAACGATCGCACCGATCAGGATGGCCGCGATGGTGGATGACTCCATCAGACCGTTGGCCTGTACCAGTCGATTCGGTGAAGTGAGCTCGGAAAGGATCCCGTACTTGGCAGGCGAATAGGTGGCCGCACCGATTCCGACGACGCCGTAGGCGACGAACGGGTTGACGCCCAGGAGTATCCCCAGCGCCCCGAGGAGCTTCAGGCCATTCGAAAGCAGCATCACGCGGCCCTTCGGCCAGGTGTCCGCGAGCGGACCGGAGAACGGAACGAGGAGAATGACCGCTCCGACGAAGAACTCCTGCAGCAGCGGGTCAGTCCAGGCCGGGTAGAGCCTCTGCTTCAGCAACGCAAGCGTTCCGAACAGCAACGCGTTGTCCGCCATGGCGGACAGGAACTGGGCGACGAGCACGGCGAACATGGCTCGCGTCCACAGCGGCATGCGTGTCAATCGCGCCTCGGACACCAGGCACTCTCCGCCACCGGAAGCGGCCGATACTCACATCAACGCAGCAGGCGGGCTACCGCGCGACACCGTGCGTGTGACTTAGTCGACATTCGCCGACCGCGGTCAGTGTTTGATGCTGCGGACGAACTCGTAGGCTTCGTCACCCAGCGCGCGGCGGATTTCGGCGTCCTTCTCCCCCGAAGGCGGTGGCAGCCAGCATTACTGTTGCGACCGCCCGTATTGACACTCGGGCTCAACTCGCCAGCGACTGCTTTCGGGAAGTCTACCCCACGAGTGCGAACGGCCGCTTCTGGCCGATGGCACCTGTTCCCGGCGTTCGCTAATTCAATCGACGCAGTTTGTTCACGTCGTCCTCCATGCCCAGATATTCCCATCGCTGCAGGGCGATTGGCACGTTGCCGTTCAGCCATAAA
>Ga0187776_10000017_pt1 | contig 96690 bp, 85 predicted proteins | sample 0216_BV02_MP12_2_FD_132426 | JGI IMG/M metagenome (GOLD analysis project Ga0187776, IMG submission 132426) | Tropical peat soil microbial communities from peatlands in Department of Meta, Colombia - 0216_BV02_MP12_20_MG | ecosystem: Environmental > Terrestrial > Soil > Wetlands > Peat | place...
ATTACCTGACGATGCGAGGTTCACTGGAAGACGAGGCAGCTGCGATTCTGGGTGAAATCGAGCGCCTGGAAAAAGCTAAAGCTGGTTAGTGGGATGTGTTTCGTCCAGCCGGCCTGATCGATCAAATTCTGGAGTTCAACTTGAAATTCCGCGTTGCACTGTTTGCATGTCTGTTGCTTCCGGGTGGGCTTGCGTCCGCCGAGACGCTCACCGGAACTGTAACCAACGAAACCACCGGTAAGCCCGCGGCTGGAGACGATGTCGTACTGATGGCCCTGTCGCAAGGCATGAGCGAGGTCGGACGCACGCGCACCGACGCTCAGGGCAAGTTCTCATTGAATATAGATGACGCAAATGTTCCGCATCTGGTGCGCGTCAATCATCAGGGTGTGAACTATTTTCCTTCTGGCGGACCGGTGCGGCCGGGAGTGAATTCGGTAGAAATCAAAGTCTACGACGCAGCGAAAAAACTGGATGGCATCACCACCAACGTCAACGTGATGCGCATGCAGGCGGACGGCGGTCAGCTGCAAGTGTTGGAATTGATTTCTGTAAAGAATAATTCCAAACCGCCGCGCTCCTTAATGTCGGACCGAACTTATGAGTTTTACTTACCGGAAGGCGCACAGATCGATCAGTCGCTGGCCTCAGGTCCCGGAGGTATGCCGGTAAATTCGGCCGCTGTTCCGGCAGAAAAGGGGAGGTACTTTTTTGTCTTCCCCCTGCGTCCGGGCGAGACGCGCTTCGAAATTGCCTACCATCTCCCCTACAGCGGTGAGGCGACCATCACGCCAAAAATAACCAGCGATATGCAGCACTTCGTGGTAGTGCTTCCCAAGTCGATGAATTTCGAAGCCAAGGACTCGGCTGCCTACTCGCCGATGAACGATCCTGGTGGGGGGCAATCGAACGTCGAGGTAGCGAGCGGCGTAGTTCCCGGCAAGGATCTTGCATTCCGGGTGAGCGGTACGGGAGTGCTGCAGGAAGAAGGCGAGGCGGGAGCGCCGGCCGGCGCGGCCAATCAGCAGGCACAGGCGATGGGACGGGACAATCGCCCCGGTGGCGGGCTTGGACCTCCCGTGGATGCGCCTGATCCGCTCCATCAATACCGCTGGGCGATTCTGGGAGGAGTCGTGGCAGTCTTGGTTGCCGGTGGAGTGTACATCGCAACCCGGCCGGGTACAGGTAGGGCTCGGGCAGCGACAGCTGATCTCATAGAACCGGCCCCTGTTCCAACCGCTGCTGGTCGTTCCACCCAAAGCTCCAAGCTTTCGACGGGCATGCCAGTGACACTAACTTCGAAAGCTACCGCAGCTGAGAGTACAGCTATAGCGCCCCCGAGCAGCCATCCGGCGATGCTGCTGGCAGCGCTTAAAGAGGAGCTGTTTCAACTGGAGGTCGATCGCCAGCAGGGACGCGTCAACCAGCAAGAGTACGAAGAGGCGAAGTCCGCACTGGACCAGACGCTGAAACGAGCCCTGGCGCGCACGCAACGAGGATGAGCTTCCGCTAGGCTGTCGCAATCTTCCCTCGAACCGCAGTGATCGTAAATGGCTCTATGGTTGGAATAGCTAACGTCTCATCAAGCATCTGAATACTACGTTTCTCGACAGCAAAAGCTCTTGCTACGTCAAACGGCAAGGAGGATCAACGTGTACACCAAGATCGTAACCCTTGCGGTTGTGATTCTGCTGTTGGCCCCCACTATGTCTCTGTCGGCCGACCGGACCTGTGGCCCGGCCACGCAAGTGAAAATCATGACGCCATTTCAGGCCGGCCGCCTTGCTCCTGGGCTCACCGCAAGCTCGCGCGGAAATGGAAAGTGCTTCGCCGCCTCGGCCGCATCCGCCGGCCGGCCCGACGCCTGGCGGTGCAGCATCGAGAACGCAATTCATGACCCTTGCTTTCAGAATGTCATGGGAGATCCGAATCTCCTTGCCTGTCCGGAATCGCCCTGGAGCACGAATGTGGTTCTCGTGACACTCACCTCTCCGCTGCCGACGGAGCATTCGTCGCGAGAGTGGAAGAAGGACACTTTGCCCTGGGCACTCGAGCTGACAAATGGCGAGCGTTGCAGCCTATTCACCGGCGCCACCGCTCCCATCGCCGGCATGCGTATCAATTACGGCTGCCCGGGAGGATTCATCGTGGTTGGCGATATCGACCGCAGCGAGTCTGCCTGGCGCGTCTTTTTTCAGGGAGAAAAATCCTTCAACCTGGAGCAGGTGGAAGTGGCGGTGGCTTGGTACTAGGCGGTCGGCGAAACTTGGTAGCGCTACCGGGAATCGAACCCGGGTTTTGAGATTGAGAATCTCACGTCCTAACCCCTAGACGATAGCGCCACTTGAGGTCATCGAAATTATAACAAAGGGTCCGCAGGGCCCAGAGGTCCCTCGGCCGCAGGGGCGGCCTTGGGATTTCACGAGCGGGTTCCCGGTACGCTGACGCCCGCTGAACGGCTCAAGCGCGATTCCAGGTAGCGCTAAGAGCCCTTCCTGATACTCTCTCTAGCAATCAATAATCCGTGAGAACCCGCTAGTGAGAGCCACTCATGAGCTTTGATAGCCTCCAGTCACCACTGTCTTTTCTGCAATCGGTCGTGAGTGGCTTGCGCATGCCGGATTGGCTGCAGGAATACACATCGTGGTGGGAGACGGAAGGACAAGGTATCTCCGATGCGGTAGACCGCGCGGGCACTCCGTGGCTACGAATGTTCGATCGTTCCAGTAACCGGGTGGATGAGATTCTGTACTCACCCGATTACTGGCGAATGCTGAAACAGGGTTACCAGAGCGGCGTTCTCTGGCGTGTTTTCGAAGAGGACACTCTGTTCCCCGCCGGTTTGGGGACCTACGTGACATCATTTTTTGATCCCGGGCTGGCGTGCCCTTATACCGTTTCCCTCGGCACCATCGTCCCGCTGATCAAGTACGGCGATGCCGCGCTTCAGCAGCGCTTTTTAGCCAGGTTGCTGCGGAAGGATGACGCTGTCTGGCAAGGAGCGACGTGGATGACGGAGATCAAGGGCGGCTCCGACCTCGGCGCGACGGTCGAGACTACGGCGAGGCTCGTGGGAGATCAGTGGTCCTTAACTGGGGACAAATACTTCGCCAGTAATGCCGGGGCTGAGCTGGCGGTGGTGGCGGCACGGCCCGAGGGCTCTGGGGCGGGCGTGCGCGGATTGGCTCTCTATCTTCTTCCGCGGCAGCGCGAGGACGGCCGCCTCAATTACTCGATCCGTAGGCTGAAAGACAAGATCGCCACGCGATCCGTGCCGACGGGAGAAATTGAGTTGCGGGAGAGCGAGGCTTGGCTCCTGGGTCAGGCTGAACATGGCATTTACCTCATCCTTGAAGTCCTGAATCTCTCGCGGGTGGCTAACAGCCTGGGCAGCGTGGCGCTGGCGCAGCGGGCGATGGCCGATGCCCTATCGTTTGCACAGCAGCGGATAGTCTTTGGCAGGGCGCTGATCGAGCAGCCCCTGATGCGGCGTCAGTTTGAGGATCGGCTGCGGCAACTCCGGGCCGCTTCAAAGCTGGCGTGGTGGGCACTCGAACTGTTGAACGAAGTGTGGCAGCAAAAGCCTCCATATTCGGATCGCTATCATCTTTTCCGCCTTGTGGCGCATCTCGCAAAATACTGGACTGCGGAATTCGCCGTGCAAACCGCGAAGTGGGCAATGGAGGTGCATGGGGGGCTGGGTACCCTGCATGAGTTTCGCGCGGAGCGCTGGCTGCGGGAGGCCATGATACTCGCCATCTGGGAGGGACCGGCGCATCGCCAGATTCTGGATGGCTGGGAAGTGATGGAGCGCAAGCGGGCGCACGAGCAGCTGTTTGAGTCTCTGCCGGTGAGCCCGGCAGATCCGACTCTGGAAAAAATCAAAGCCCAGATCGAGCGACAGCTTGCGCTGCCTCGCGAGGAGAGAGAAGCGGGAGCAGAGGCACTGTTCGCCGAACTGGCAGCCTTCACGGCGAACGCGCTATCAGAACATGACTAAGAAGCTTTTGTTCACAGCAGTCTTGCTGGCGGCCGCCGCAGCGGCTAGCGGTCAGAATCCGGCTGGCACTCCGCGCCCGCGAACTTCGAGCCTAGGGTTAAAGATTGGCATCCTGCCGGCTGGGCCGCTCGATGCGATCAGCGATGTCGCTGGAGTTCAGGTTGGGCACGCAACCATAATTCGCGGGAATGATGTCCGCACCGGCGTAACCGCGATCCTGCCCCATGGCGGCAATCTGTTCCGCGAAAAGGTACCGGGCGCGGTTTTCGTGGGCAATGCTTTCGGCAAGCTGGCGGGGTCAACCCAGGTCAACGAACTTGGCGAGATCGAGACCCCAATCCTGCTCACCTCCACCCTGAGCGTGCCGCGTGTGGCCGATGCTCTGATCGACTACATGCTGGCTTTGCCAGGGAACCTGGACGTCATGTCCATAAACCCTTTGGTCGGCGAAACCAACGATGGTTACTTGAACGACGTTCGCGGACGACACATCACCCGCGAGGACGTGTTTGCCGCTATCAAGAACGCCAGGAGCGGGCCGATCGAAGAAGGCTCGGTGGGCGCGGGCACCGGAACGGTAGCGTTTGGCTTCAAGGGCGGGATCGGGACCGCATCTCGGCGCCTGCCGCCGAAGTTGGGTGGGTACACGGTCGGGGTTCTGGTGCAGACGAACTTTGGAGGTGTGCTGACGATTGCAGGTGCTCCGGTTGGCCGCGAGCTGGGCCGCTACTACCTGCGCGATGAGCTTCAAGTGGGAAGTGCCGCTACGGATCGCGGCAACGGCTCGGTGATGGTGGTGGTCGCGACGGATGCCCCGGTAGACGCGCGCAACCTGAAGCGCCTGGCAGCGCGGGCGATGCTCGGGCTTGGACGCACCGGCTCTGCGGGCTTGAACGGCAGCGGCGATTATGTGATCGCCTTCTCCACTGCTCCTGAGCTGCGGATCCGGCCCGAGGATGCCTCGCCCCGGCGTATTCCGGTGTTATCGAACGATGCCATGTCTCCGCTGTTCCTGGCGGTCATCGAGGCCACTGAAGAGGCTGTGTACAACTCGCTGTTTCAGGCAACGACCATGACCGGACACGGGCACACGGTCGAGGCACTGCCATTGGATAAAACCATCCAGATACTGAGAAAGTATGGAGCCATCGAGTGAAGCGAAAGCGGTCAGCGATCGCTCCTAGTTCTCACGTGACAGGTTTGGTCGGCCGCGCGTTTTGCTTATTCAGCTTCGCACTTCTGTTGCGGGCAACCGTGGGGACGACGAGGATGACTACTGCGACCGTCTCGCCTGTAGGTCGGGATCCATTAGCGAGTAAGGCTCCAGAGGCACTCGCGTGTCCGGCTATCCTGGAGACAGAGCTACGGCTGCCTCGGTAGTAAGCAGCAAAAAAGTAAAAGTCTCCTGCAAGTAGAGCTGGACCACGCTATCGGTGTGGTTGAGATAGCCGATAGAAGCATCCTGGCCAATGTGAAGTTCGAAATCGCCGCCGCGGGTGGTCATAACGACCGCGCCGGGGATCGCAGGCGCCCAGATGATCTTGTCTTCGACCAATCGCTTGACGTGCTCCAGAACCGGATACCCGTGATCACTGGTCTCGGCCAATGCAGTATAAGCATCGGCGCCAAGCAGCACGGTATAGGGCCCGTTGACGCCGACAAGCCGTAACTGGCTCAGCGCTTGGGCAATGGCCTCCGGATATGCACGTACGTCGCCGGGCAGCGTTCTTTTCGGGTTGCTCGTTCCCTGGAAGATGCCCACGATCCCGGCAGCGCTATAGCCCGAAAATATGGCACCGTCCTCAGCAAAGGCTAGCCGGCGCGCCGCGATCTTGGCTGGTCCCCAGTCGGCATCGTTTGCGCCACGATCAACGTCGTCGATCGTCTGCCGCTGCAGCTCGAATGGAATCCGCAGCTCGACCAGGGCCTTCACCTCCCGTTGGCGAGCCAGGATTCCGTCCCCCGGCGTCTGGATTGCCTGTAGGTGGCCGGTGCCGACAGCGGAGAGGCCCGTACCCGCCGGCCCACGCACATCAATCGCCCGCCGCCCTCCGAGGTGGCGCTTGAACGTACGTGTCATTTCCTCTTCAATCTGGGCCCAGGCGGCGTCGGAAATCGGCGCAAGCTCACGATGCAGGTTATTCATGTTCGACCTCTCCCTTCAGGGAACCGACACGCAACGACCCATTGCTCTCATGCCCCTTGGCCGGCGCGGGCTCCGCCGGCGACACGGCAGGTGGAACCGCGACTGCATCTCCCTCTTCGGTTATGTCGTCCAGAAATGTCGCCGTCGGCACGAAGAAAAGATTCCCGCTGACGGCGCGGCTGAAGTCGAGCAGGCGGTCATAGTTGCCAGGCGGCCGCCCGACAAACATGTTTTCAAGCATCTGCTCAATGGTGCGGGGCGAACGGCTGTAGCCAATGAAATAGGTCCCAAATTCAGCAGAGCCGGGACGCCCGAACGGCATGTTATCGCGCAGGATTTTGATCTCCTTGCCATTCTCAACGATGGTCGTAAGTGCGTTGTGGGCTGACGTGGGCTTAACCGAATCATCCAATTCTATGTCGGACAGTTTTGTGCGCCCGATGATTCGTTCCTGTGCCTCAGTGGACAAAGTGTTCCATCCGGCGAGATCGTGCAGGTACTTCTGCACGATCACATAGCTTCCGCCGGCGAAGGTTGTATCTTCGTCCCCGATTAGGGCGGCCTCCGCCGCGTCATCGCCCCTGGGATTCTCAGTTCCATCAACAAAGCCTATGAGATCACGGTCATCGAAGTAGCGGAATCCATGTACCTCGTCGGCTGTCGAGACCGCCTCACCGATCCGCGCCATGATCTGTGTCGTCATCTCAAAACATAAATCCATCCGCTTCGCGCGGATGTGGAACAGCAAATCGCCCGGGGTCGAGACGGCATGGCGTCCTCCAGCGCGAATCTCTCGAAACGGATGCAGCTCCGCCGGACGCGGCGCGCCGAAAAGCTGGTCCCAGGCGTCGGACCCAATCCCCATGACGCAGGAGAGCCCGGCTTCAATGTCGCGGAATTCAACCGCCCGAAATATGGCTGCCAGATCAGCGCAGAAGGAGCGAATGACTTTTCGCTTGCCGGAGTCCGGCTGTAGCGTCACGACCAGAAAGATGGCAGCGCGAGTGAGCGGAGTAATGACAGCTTGCGCGACGGCGCGCCTGCCGTCCGCCAGTTGTGGACCGCCGATTGGATTGGTCGCCATCGGAATTTATCTTGTAACCTTGGCCGGTGTTCCGATCGCCAGATGTTGGTACGGTCCTGAATGTCAGCAATGCGTGAGCCACCTTACCATTGCCTTCCGATGAACGTCCACATCTGACGGAGCGCTGGCAAAAAAGCGGAAGAAAAAGGAGCCCTCCTGGTCGAATGCATACTTCTCGCGCGCACGTACAAGGTCTCTAGCAGGAATTACAGCAAGCTGAGCGGCATCGTCGCGGCACAGGCCAGCACACAATCAGATCGATTGCGCGCAATCCAAAAATCCCACCGCGGCCGAAAAGAAAGCCGGGTGGGATCACACTTTGAAGCACTCCTGAGTCTCGATCTACCCCTTGGGTTGGGGCACGATGCGCAGATACGGCCTCGGGGCCTTCCATCCCTGCGGGTAAGACCTCTTCGCCTCTTCGTCCGAGACCGAGCCGGCAATAATCACGTCGTCGCCTTGCTGCCAATTGACCGGGGTTGCCACCTTGTGCTTCGCTGTGAGCTGCAGCGAGTCGATGACGCGCAAGACCTCATCGAAGTTACGGCCGGTGGTCATGGGATAGACGATGATGAGCTTGATCTTCTTGTCAGGGCCCACCACGAAGACATTGCGCACGGTCTGGTTATCGGCGGAAGTTCTGCCTTCACAAGTTCCCTCAAGCGCCGCGGGCAGCATGCCATAGAGCTTCGAGATCTTCAGATCGGTATCCCCGATCATTGGGTAGTTGGGCGCGAATCCTTGGGTCTCTTTGATGTCATTGGACCACTTCTTATGGTTGTCCACCGGATCGACGCTCAGGCCGATGATCTTAGCCTTGCGTTTGTCGAACTCTGGCTTCATTTTTGCCATATAGCCGAGCTCGGTCGTGCACACCGGGGTAAAGTCTTTGGGATGCGAGAACAAAACCGCCCATGAATCGCCGATCCAGTCGTGGAAACGAATGTGGCCTTCTGTAGTTTCAGCTTCGAAATCGGGAGCAACATCGCCAATCTTGAGAGACATCCAAATCTCCTCCTCCACTGAGAGTGGATAAGCTGGGAATATCGGAAGATGACGGGGAGACCCGGCCCACCCGCGCCGGGCGTCACTTTTGTAAGCGTGCCAGCAGGCAAGGCAACTGTCAACTGTAGCTCGTGTGAGGTTAGCGACCCGGCGCAACGGGCAGTTGAAATAGTCCCATCCTCCGCAAAAGAAGGCAGAAGGCTGGGGCACTACTACTTTTCTTTTCAGGGGGGGCGCAGGGCGAGATGGCTGAAAAAGCAGGGTCCCTCCACACACGATGGGATCGCATCGAGCGATCGCATCGTTTCGTCGGGATGGCAACCGAAGGAGCGGCTCCGCGGCTCGAAACGCAAAGAAGCGTGCCCTGGTGGCTGGTTTGACGCTGCCGATGCACAATACTAGTATTAGGGCGCCAGCCCGGGTGCGATTAATAAGGGGTCAGCCACGCTTCGAGTTCGCGCCGGACTCGGTATTCAGCCGAGGCCCTTCTCATGAAGAAACCTGCCCAAAGCGACCCCGCCAAGAAGAAATCCGCTAAGCAGAGATCTGTTGTTGCGACTGCCGGAAAGGAAGTTGCTCCCGATTCTGCAACCAAACCGCGCCAGTTTCCGATTGTGGGGATTGGCGCGTCCGCCGGAGGATTGGAAGCCTTCTCAGAGTTGCTGCGCCACCTGCCGGAGAAAACCGGGATGGCATTTGTGCTGGTGCAGCACCTGGATCCTACTCACGGAAGCGTTCTGCAGGAAATTCTCGCCCGCACCACCAAGATTCCGGTTACTGAGGTCGCCGACGGAGTTGCCGTCGAGCCGGATCATATTTATGTCATTCCTGCTAACACGGACATGGCGACCACGAACGGAGTGCTGCATCTTGCGGTGCGCCGTCTGACCCGTGGGCAGCATATGCCCATCGATCATTTCTTCCACTCGTTGGCGGATGATCGGGGCGATCAGGCCATCGGTGTGATCCTGTCGGGTACGGCCTCAGACGGCACCGAAGGCTGCACCGCTATCAAGGCGGCTGGGGGAATCACCTTCGCCCAGGATGAAAAGTCCGCCAAGTATGACAGCATGCCCAAAAGCGCTATTCACGCGGGCTGCATCGATTTCGTGCTTCCCCCGAAAGGAATTGCGCAGGAGCTGGCACGGATTGGCCGTCACCCTTACGTGGCACGAGTTCCGTTATCCGAGGAAGATTCCGCCCAAATTGCCGCCAGCACACATCTGGAAACCCTGTTTGCCATGATTCGCGAAGCCACCGGCGTGGATTTCGCCTACTACAAACAAACCACGCTGCAGCGGCGCATCAAGCGACGCATGGTGCTGCACCAGTTGGAGAGTCTCAAACAATACGTACGGTACGTTAGAGAAAACCCGGCCGAACTGGATGAACTTTACCGCGAGATCCTCATCCACGTCACCGGCTTCTTCCGCGACGAAGGAGCCTTTGAAGCGCTGCGCAAGCACGTTTTTCCGGACCTCTTCAAGGAACGCAAGCACGATCCTTTGCCGATCCGAATCTGGGTGCCCGGCTGTTCCACCGGCGAAGAAGTCTATTCGATCGCCATGATTCTGCTGGAGTACATGTGGGAGCAGGGGCGCACTATTCCATTGGCCAGCGCCAGCGCGAAATCGGTGCAGATCTTCGCCACCGACATCAGCGACACTGCCCTGGACCGCGCACGCGCCGGCCTCTACACGGATGCCGGCGTGGCGGAAATTTCTCCCGAACGGCTGAAGCGCTTTTTTGTGCGCTTAGACGGAGGCTACCAGATCAACAAGGCGGTCCGCGATATGTGCATCTTCGCCAAGCAGAACCTGGTGAGGGATCCGCCTTTTTCCAACCTGGACTTGATCAGTTGCCGCAACCTGCTGATTTACCTGGGACCGGTTCTGCAGAAGCGCGTGATTCCGGCGCTCCATTATGCGCTCAAGGCGGGTGGCTATCTGATGCTGGGCGGGTCGGAGAGCCTGGGTGGTTTCACCGAACACTTCAGCCTCACGGATAAGAAGTACAAGATCTACAAGAAAAAGATGACTTCCAGCCGCCTGGTGACTTACTTCACGGCTGCGGATTATTCCCCGCGCCGGCTTGAGGAATACCGACCGCCTAAAAGTAACGGCACCGCAATAAGTATCGACAAAGAGGTGGAGCGAACGCTGGCGAGCCGCTACATCCCCCCTAGTATCGTGGTCAACGAAGACTTGGAGATTATTCAGTTTCGGGGGCGAACCGGGGCTTATCTGGAGCCTGCTGCCGGTCATCCCACCTTCAGCCTCTCCAAGATGGCGCGCGAAGGATTACTGGTGGATCTGCGTACGGCGCTGAGCAAGGCAAAGAAGGAGAACACGGTTGTCCGTAAGGAGGGTGTTCACGTCAGATCGAACGGCGGCACTACAGAGGTGAACCTGGAAATCGTACCCATTCAAGGGCGCGAATCCGGAGAGCGCATGTTTGCCGTGGTCTTCCAGGATGTTGCCCGCGAGGTTCGTAAGCCAGTCGAAAAAAGAATCTCGGAAAAGGAGGCGCGCAAAAAAAGCGGTGTAGTACAGCAGAACGAGAGATTGCAGCGGGAGATAAACCAGCTTCGGGAACAGCTGCAGGCGCTGATCGAGGAGCACGAGACCACGACGGAAGAGTTCAAGGCGGCCAACGAGGAGGTGCTGTCAGCCAATGAGGAATTGCAGAGCACTAATGAGGAACTGGAAACCGCCAAAGAAGAGCTGCAATCGAGCAACGAAGAGCTCACCACTCTCAATGAAGAACTGCAGAACCGCAACGTGGAGCTTAGCCTGGCCAACAACGATCTGCTCAATCTGCTGGCGAACGTAAACATCGCTGTGGTGATGGTGGGCAATGATCTGCGCATTCGCCGCATTACCCCTCCAGCAGAAAAACTGATGAACCTGATTCCCGCCGACATTGGACGGCGGTTGGATGAGATCAAACCGAATGTTCAACTGGAGAATCTGGAAGAGGTTGTCCGCGACACCATGGATCGCGCCATATTGCGTGAGAGTGAGATTCGCGACAAGCAGGGGATCTGGTATGCCATGCGTGTGCGTCCTTACAAAACCTGGGACAGTAAGATCGATGGCGCGGTGATCAGCTTCCAGGATATTGACGCGTTGAAGCGCACGCTCGATCAAACCCGCAGTCTTGCTCAGAACCTGATTGAGAATGCCCGGGAATCGGTGCTGCTGATGGACGCCAGCTTAAGAGTCACTGTTGCCAACCCCTCCTTTTATCATACCTTCCAGGTCTCGCCGGAAGAGACCGAGGGACGTCTGATCTACGAGCTAGGAAATGGCCAGTGGAATATTCCGAAGCTCCGGGAATTGCTGGTGAACATGTTGCAATCGGAGGAGCAGGTACAAGACTTCGAAGTGAGCCACGAGTTTCCAACTCTGGGGTATCGAGTAATGCTGTTGAATGCGCGCAGCATCGAGCCCCAGCCGCAACGGGATCGCATCCTTCTCTCCATTCAAGACATCACCGAGCAGCGGAGACAGCTGGATGACCTAAAGAGACAGGCCGCTTTGCTGGAAATGGCTCGCGAGGCGATCCTGCGACGCGATTTGGAGGGCAAAATCCGCTTCTGGAATAGCGGCGCCGAAGAACTTTATGGCTGGAAAAAGATGGAGGTGCTGGGAAAGAAAACTCATGAAATCCTGCAGACCAGGTTCCCCAGGCCATTCGAAGAGATTCAAACCGAGTTGCTGCGCACCGGACACTGGGAAGGCGAACTCATTCACACCCGCCGTGATGGCGAACACAGAACGGTAGATAGCCGTTGGGCAATTCTCGGCGCCAGCGATGGACACGAGATTTTAGAGATCAACACCGACATTACGCTCCGCCGCCGTTCCGAAGACAGCCTCCGCCAGCTCTCCGCCCGTCTCATTCGTCTGCAGGATGAGGAGCGGCGGCGAATCGCCCGCGACCTGCATGATTCCGCTGGGCAGAAGCTGGCGGCTGCCAAAATGAGCCTGGACACGCTGCTGAAAGATTCTCCCAAGCCTGAGCGGAAAACCGCTCTGCAATCCTCCACCAACCTGGTGGACGAAGCCCTGCAGGAGCTTCGCACCGTGGCCCACTTGCTACACCCGCCGTTGCTGGACGAGGCGGGACTGGTTTCGGCTACGCGCTGGCTGGTGGATGGATTTTCCAAACGCTCGGGATTGGAAGTGGAACTGGTGACCCCTGCCAAGCTTGATCGCCTGCCCGAGGACATCGAGATCGCCTTGTTCAGAACCGTTCAAGAAGCGTTAAACAACATTCGCCGCCACTCCGGCGCCAAGACAGCACGAGTGCAAATCGCTTCCAAGGGGCAGGGAGTGTGGCTGGAGATCAGCGACACTGGAAAGGGGCTTCCTCCGGAAATGCTGTCCGCACCGGGAGCCAACCCCCGCGTGGGAGTGGGAATTCTCGGCATGAGGGAACGCCTGGCGCAATTGGGAGGAACCCTGGAAATATCCTCGAGCAAGAAGGGAACGACAGTCAAAGCTTTCGTTCCAATTTCCGAAAAGTCCTAGCGGAGGCGCTGCGGCTGGGGAAGCCGAATGCTGCGCCTTGGGATGCCGAAAAACTCAATGCGAATTGCCTGGCACCTTCCGTAGAGTGATGGCCTGAAGATCGTTCAGAGCCAGCAGCGCGTCGCGTAATGCGTACTCTTCGGTTCCCCCAAGCCCATTTTGAGTCAGTTCCCTGACGCGCGCGTCAATTGCCGCTCGGGCAGCCTCGATTTTTTGCGCCAGCTGCGTTTGGTCGATCTCCAAAACCGCCGCTTCAAAGAGTCTCCGCCACTCGGGCTTGGATGGGATGTTCTCGCTTCCGACGCCAATCATTGAAGCACTCCACAGATCAAGGTTCTTTTATAACTCAAAAAATCGGGGGGGGGGAGCCCAAAAAAAACAGCGTCGGGTATAGTATTGTACGGAGTATAAGAAGTATTCTCCCTAAGTTCCTAGCTAGGGTGCTTCCTATGGAAAATCCGCGATTTGCGTCCGTTACCAGTGCTCATGTCCGGAATGCCGCCAAAATGGTGGCGTCGGGAAACGTCCGTAAGTGGGGAGTCAGAGTGAATCAGCAGGAATATGCGGTACGTCCGCTAATGATCGCTGCAGCGAACCTGGTGCAATCGACGGCTCCGCTGGTCACCCCGATGGACTCCAACTCTCACCAGTGTGCCCGATGGCTGAAGAAGCTTGGGTTTATAATCAAGTACCACGAATCCTCAGAATAGTGGCTCCGGTTGTTGTGCCGGGGCTGATATTGCAAACCATCGAAACTCTGGCCTAAGCACACCCTTCGTCAACATTCACCATAGGAGCATCTGCCCAGCGCGCATAATCACGAACGCAAATTTCAGTTCGCCGGAGATTTTGATCGGACCTCGGCACAAGAAGGCTAGAACGCCCGTAAGGATGGCTATGGAGCAAGACAAAGACACGCAAGAGAAAGACACACTAGAGAAAGAGAATCAAACCACTGCTGAGAAAAAAGCCGCAGTCACCCTTCCCGGGGTGGTGGAAAAAATCATTCCGCCGCTGAGCCCGAAGGAAACTGAGAAAGCACAGATTACTGTGGAAGGCGCCGATCACCTATATCGCGAAATTCGCGTCGACAACATTCTGAAAGACTCTCAGGGCAAAAAGGTTGGCCTGAAGCAAGGGGCGCCGGTTGACGTGACCATTGCGGCTGATCAGGCTGCAATCAAGAAGCGCCCGAAGTCAGAAGAGTCAGACGAGCCTTCAGAACCTTTCTCCAAAAAGAAGTGAGTTGTCCCGCTGCGTTCGGGTTCAGTTTGTAAGCCTTCTGCCCGGATGCCGAATTCCTTAGGTGCACGCTCGATAGCCAGATAGAATGGCGCCAATCCACAGGTTTTTCGATCTAAATTGTCCTCCCCTGCAGGAGATGCCATGCCGTTAGCCAGTAATTTGCCTCCTCGCCGCCTGGGTGTGCAGGTGCAGAGGCAGGAAGATGCCACGATTGTCAGGTGTCGGGGTAATCTCACGGCCGAAGTCACTGATTCTTTCCGGGAAGAGATCAAAGCACTGATCGCGCCAGGCAAGTGCCTGGTGCTCGATCTGACGGAAGTGCGTCGCATGGACAGCTCGGGCCTGGGGACGGTGGTGAAGCTTTATGTCTCTGCGAGAAAGGCCGGCTGCGATCTGCGGCTGATCAACTTCAACAAGCAGGTGCGGCAACTGCTGGGACTTACGAATCTGCTGGCTGTCTTCGAAGCCTGCGGCGAATTTCGCATCCGGCTGCCCTAAGCAAAAACTATAATCGGGTGAATTGTAATCGCGTAATCGGTATTTATTTGCACGCCGTCGCTCAATAACGGCAAGTCGCCTGACGAAAGCGAAATACATAGATGCTTCGCCCGACCGCGCCGGCTCAGCACGACGCAGATTTGCTGATTACGATTCAGCCGCCTCCAACTTTATTGTTAACCACTTTCCCGCTTGCAATTTACTGAATGCGCTCGAAAACGTAGTTCTCTGCCGTCAACGCCAGCAACAATTCTTCCACGTGCTCGGCGCCGCGCGTTTCCATGGTCAAATCAATGGCGGTGTCGCCAATATTGACGCCGAAATAAGCGCGGTCGTAGGAAGTCTCGACAATATTCGCGCGATGATGCGCCAACACTCCGGTGAGGCGATGAAGCGCTCCGGGGTAGTCGGGCAAATGGATCCGCAAGCGAATCAGGCGGCCATCCTTAACCAAGCCGCGCTCGATGATGCGGGAGAGGATGGAGACATCCAGATTGCCACCTGAGATGATAGCCGCCACGCGCTTACCCGCACACGCTGCCTTGTGATAGACCAGTGCGGCTACGGCTGCAGCGCCAGCACCTTCCACGAGGGTCTTCTCCCGTTCCAGGAGCAAAAGGATCGCATTGGCGATCTCCTCTTCCTCTACCGTGACGATCTCGTCCACATACTTTTGCACCATAGGAAAAGTGCGGTCACCAGCTCGCCGGACGGCGATGCCATCGGCGAGGGTGTAAGAAACCGGCAGCGTGACTGGCCGACTCTCGGCGAGTGCGGCCTTCATCGATGCAAGCCTTGCGGTTTGGACTCCGATGACACGAATTCGAGGATTGCTTTCCTTCAAAACGCAGGCCAGTCCCGCAATCAGACCGCCGCCTCCCACTGAAGTCACGACCGCTTCGAGACCAGGAACCTGCTCCAGCAATTCCAGACCGATGGTTCCCTGGCCGGCGATGACGGCATCGTCATCGAACGGATGTATGAAGGTAAGGCCAAGTTCGGCGGAGCGGCGGCGGGCCTCGTCGCAAGCCTCGTCATAGTTTGCCCCATGGAGGACAACCTCTGCCCCGAAGCGCCGGGTGGACATCACCTTATTTAGGGGGGTGGGAAGCGGCATACAGATCTGCGCCGGGATTCCCCGCTTGGTTGCGTGATAGGACACCGCCTGTGCGTGATTGCCCGCAGAAGCAGCGATCAGCCCTCGCCCTACCTCCTCCGGCGTGAGGTTCAGGATTTTGTTGAGCGCCCCGCGCTCCTTATAGGAGCCGGTCATCTGCAGATTTTCATATTTCAGAAAGAGCTGGGTATCGGTAAGTTGCGAGAAGGGGTCGGAAAGCGCGCAGCGCGAAACGAACACCGAATCTCGAATTTGCGTGCAGGCTCTCCTGACGTCGTCCGCGGTGATCATCGCAAGCCTCAAATATGGCCATCACTCTGCATAATCAAAGGCTTAGGCTGAGATTAGGCAAAATACAAACTGCTGCGTGGATTGAGCATACATGATGCCTCAGCCTAAAGCTAAATCTGGGTTCTGACGCGATGTACACATTTCGAGGCTACCTTTTGAGGCAGGAAGCCGTGACGAATCGAGACGCGCTTCATCAACTCGTCTACAAATCTCTGTATGTGCCTTCTGAAGAATTCCAATTCCGGTAGGTTCTCCCAGTGGCACTCTGGGATAAGTGGTTCAATGAGGATGGTCGTGCTGCTGGCAAGGCAATTGCACCGCCATCAGTGAGGATGGGGTTGAAACAGATCTTCTGTCAGCCCCGAAAAACGGTGCATATGAAACGTGTATTTCGACCAACCCCGGAGCAGATGAAGAAGATCGTCAGCTTGCGCGAGATGGGCATCACGGCGGCGAATGTTGCGCAGAGATTTGGGGTGCGCCGAGCGGTGATCAGCAAGATCGTAAGCGAATACCGCGCGGCCCTTGAAGCCCAGTCCGCGACTAAGGGTGAAAGCCGTACTTAGAATCCGCGGACTCCGGTCCGCGTCACAGGTCAGAGGATAGGTTTTTCTGCGACACAAACGCGTGACATTGTCCCTTTCCTTCCAGCGCAACAGTTATTTTCAACCTTTGTAAAACTCCAGCGCAGCAGTCTCCGAAAGCCACAGGATTCACAACTCGCAGCAAACCGCTGGTAGCGGGAACGGGACCATTCCGCAGAGTCTCCCAGCACAGCTTCTCCGATCGGTGAAGCCCCTTCCGGCATTTCAATCTGTAAATCGTCAAGATCGTCGAAAACCCAGGGCCGCAGGCTGAAGACGAGAACAGGAAAGTGAAAGGCCGCTTTCCTGAGAAAGCGGCCTTTTTGAGTAGTCTTGATCGCTTTTCGCTCAGCTACTACGGGATGTAGTAGCGCAGCGAAGTGTAGACCTGGTTCTCGCTTCCAGAAGGTGCGCCACCTACACCACGCCACAGGGAGCGGTTGCTGTAGGAATACTGCACGCCCATCTGCACGGTTCCCGCCGGTCCACGGTAGAAGCGGTACCAGAACCCTGGGGAGAGTTCGTAGGCATAGCGGGTCTGGTTTCCGCAGGCCGGTGAGGCAGTGCTGGTCATCTCCACTCCGCAGCCGGTGTTGTTGATCGTGGGGGCACCGTATCCAACGTTAGCAGTTGTGGCCGGCGCTACCACCGGCGAAATGGTCGTGAATACGCGCTGGTAATACTCGTAGCCGCCGTAGAAGTAGATATCGAGTTTCTTGCCGACGTGAGCCTCAGGTCCGAGCAGGGCATGGTAGGCACGAACCGGGCGAACAGTGCCGTCCGGCCGCAACGTTACGTCGAAGCCGCCACCGGAGCCGTAGCGCCCAATGCCATTGCCGAAGAGACCCTCGGCGATGAAATCAAGCTTCGTCTTTACAAGGGGTAAAATCGCTGCTGCGCCAAGGCCACCGCCGGTATTGGTGTCGCTGTGACCATTGAAGCGGTCGCGGAAGAAGCGTGCCATTCCCTTGATTTCCCAGTGTCCCCAGCCCGGCTCAAAGACAAGCTTCCCCATAACGTCGGGAGCAACGTTGGTAGAAACTCCGTTGGCGCCCGGTGTATTGCTGAGAACAAACAGCCCGTTCGGCGACTGTGCATTGGGGCTGGTATTGAAGCCGAAAACCGGTGGAATACTGCCGGCGGCTCCTGTTCCCACGCCTGGAATGGTAACTCCATTGACGTTGACGACGGTTTGCGGTTCCTCAATAGAGAAAGCCGCCCACGTCTTGTTGTGGAAGTTCTTGGTCAGGCGGAATCCCGGCTGACGAGCCCAGTCATAACCGATCATGTACTGAGCGTTGATGGTCATGGGCAGAAATTCGGAACGGGGAGCCAGGCCTCTGCGGTTCAGAGTGAATAAGGTCCACTGCTGGCCGCCAACGATCGACACGCCGTTGGCAAACTCCACCTGTCCCCACAACTGACGCTGGCGCAGGTTGAAGCTGTTGCTCTGGTTCTCATTGGCGGTGGGAGCGGCGCCCAGAAAGTCCATTTCCCAGTAGCCGCTGGCCTTCGTGGTTCCGACCTTCCCTTCAGCCAAAACCGACAAGCGCGACTGGCGAGCGTCAAAGCGAAACTCGCTCAGGTTCGCGTTGGTGGTTCCATCGAGCGGAATGTTGAAATCACCCGAGGCGCTGTTGACGCTGGCATTTTCATTCCGCGTCCGGTAAACGGTTGCGAATTCGATGAAGCCGCCCGGGGTAATGGTGATTCCCTTGTAATGAATCGCTGCCGGCGACTCCATGTCGCGAATTGTCTTTTGCGTCTCCTGCAGCGACAAAGCCGTGCTGGTGCTGTTGGCTTTAAGGTCAGCCACATCAGCCTGCAGAGCAGTCAGATCGACCGGCTTTTGCCCAGCCGATGCTGCTGCAGCCGCCTCCGCACTTGCCTGAGCAGCACTGGCCGCGCTCTGCGCCGCGCCGGCCTGCTGTTGTGCCTGCTGCAGAACCTGATCGCGTCGTTGGACTTCCCGCCGCAATTCTTCGATCTGCCGCTGTTGGGCTTCGAGCGCTTCTCTGAGTTGCTGGACTTCCGCAGAGATGCTCTTTGCCGGTTTCTTCGCCGGAGCTGCTTGTGGATCAGGCGGATCTCCAATGGCAAATGCTCCGGTCACTAACGCAAACGAGAGCACACAAACCATTCCTCGCTTCATTGCCTCTCCTGAATAGACGTAGATTGCTGGGCTAAACTCTGCCCTTGGGTGCAGACAGATTTCGGGTCGGCGCGATGCTAGAGAAGCAATGTTAAAGTCATATGAACGTCGCATGAATATGCGGTTAACGACCAGAATGGAACCGCGATTCACATCGTCTCATCATTTCGATTCAGGAAAGCAGGATGAAACATTCGCGCTCTGCTCGATGGAAGCTGATTGCTGGACTACTGGTGTGTATGTTGTTCTGCCGATCTGCCCGAGCGGAAGAAATACTGGTTGCCGCCGCCTCCGATCTGAATTTCGTACTGCTGAAAATCGCTGAACGATTCGAGCGTGAGACCGGCAATCAGGTAAAGATCTCCTTCGGCTCTTCCGGCAATTTCTATGCGCAAATACAAAGCGGTGCTCCGTTCGACGTGTTCTTCTCCGCCGACGTTGATTTTCCCAGGAAGCTGGAAGCAGCGGGTCTGGTTCAGAGTGGAAGTTTTTACGAATACGCGAGCGGAAAGATCGTTCTGTGGGTGAGGAATGAATCGAAGCTCGATTTGTCGCGTGGTCTGACTGTGCTCGAGGACGCTTCCGTCCGCAAGATTGCCATTGCCAACCCGCAGCATGCTCCGTACGGACGAGCAGCGGTTGCGGCGCTCGAGAGCACTCATCTCTACGACACGGTGAAAAGCAGATTGGTATTCGGAGAAAACATTTCCCAAGCCTTTCAGCTGGTGAATACGGGCAATGCTGATGTGGGAATCATTGCTCTCTCGCTGGTCAAAGCGCCGGCGATGGAAAAAACCGGCAGGTACTACGAAATCTCAAGCGCCGACTATCCGCCGATCCGGCAGGGAGTGGTTGCGCTCAAACTTGGCGCGAAGAAACCTACAGCGCGAGCGTTCGTGGAATTTCTGAAGCGTCCGGAGATCATCGCGCTCTTGCGCGAGTATGGGTTCGAGGTGGATCGACAGTAAGAGTCGGTCGAGACTGCGTGGCGATCTCCCATTCAGCAAACTACCCTACTCAAGCCAGAAGAAGGCTTGAGTGGGCCACCCGACCGTTTATGTCGAGGCGAAGCCTCGACTGGCTTTAGTTCTGGCACCTGGGCGCGAGCGCCCAGGTGCCGCCTGATTCAGTTCCCCAGCACCTGTATTTCGGCAGCCGAGGTGAACGGCCCGCCATTGGCCTCGCTATCCGCTTCCAGCAGGATGAACCGGCCCGGAGCGGCCGTGAAGGTCACCTTCACCGGGTTAGCGCTGGTCGGGTCGGTAATGAGGACTCCGCTGGTTACTTGCGTAAAGTTCACGCCATCGGTGCTCACGAACAACTTGAATGCAGCGATCTTGCCGCGTTTTATCAAGTCCTGGCGCGGCGTGTAGATCATGCCAGACACGTTGTAAGTAGCTCCCATATCGATCGTGATCTTGTGCGGCAAGGGGGCGATGGTTCCACACCATTGTGACTCCCAGATTGTAGAAGTCTTCCCGTCAAAGGCGTTGGTCGCGGGAGAATTGGCGCAACTTGTCTCCTGGCTATCAACGGAGACCAGCTTCCAGTTGGTTTGCGGAATGATCCCAGGAGGTCCAGGAGGCAATGCCGTCACCGTCAGGGAGACGGTTACGGTGTGAGTGATGCCGCCACCGCTCGCGCTTACTGTCACATTCACCGGCCCGGTGGTCGCACCCGGCGCGGCGTTGAAAGTCAGGGTTGAGCTTCCACCGCCCGGTGCAGCAATCGCACCCGGATTGAAGCTAGCGGTAACACCTGTCGGCAAAGCCGATGTCACGGATAGCGAGACCGCAGCATTGAACCCGCCGCTCAAGCTTGTGCTGATGGTGGTCGAGCCGGAGCTATTCTGCAGAACGGTGACGCTGCCAGGATTCGCTCCCACGGTAAAGTCGCCCGGACTGATGTTGCTAACCGTGTACTGCGCGCTGGCGGAACCAGTCAGGCTGGAGTCGCTGGCGCTGGTTGCCGTCCCGGTTACGGGATAGAAGTTGTTCGTGGCGCTCGCAGGTGACGAGACCTGCAGCGTGGTTGATCCCGTCACTCCCGGAGCCAACGTCAGAGACCCCGTGCCCAGAGAGGCTGCGGACCAGCCGGCTGGAACGCTGGCGGAAAGGTTAAACGTGGTGGAACTGCAGGCTGCGGTGTCGTTGTTCTTGACCGACAAGGTGAACGTAACCGGAGTACCTGCTTGCACGCCTTGAGACTGATGTGGAGTGAGGTCCACGCTCGGCCCGACGTGCACGCACGCGCCTGTCGCCTGTTGCAGGACATTGATTTCGGCTGCCGAGGCGAAGTAGCCGCTACTACCCACGTCGCTCAGGGCGCGTAACCGCACGTGCGTGGCTTGTACAGGATTGAAGTCGATTTCCTCCTCGGGAGGAGGCGGACTGCCAGACTTGTCGTGTTGGAACGCGCCACTGGCAGCAATGGTGTAGTGGATCCCATCCGGGCTGGTGTAGATCTCGAAAGCAAGGATGTTGCCTCGTGTCCTGCCGTCCGATCTTGGCCTGTAACGGAGGCCAACCACGTTATAGGTTCCTCCCAAGTCGATGTCGATATAATGAGGCAGCGGCGAGAGGTTCGGGCAGAACGAAGCTTCCCAGACGGTCCCTGTGTTGCCATCAATTGCGTTGCTTGCCGGAGAGTTGGTTCCGCAACCCGCTTGCTCGCTGTCTGCGGTGGCCTTGAAGCCGCTCTGCGGAATCAGAATCGGGTTCACATTCGGCGGAGGCGGAGTGGGCGCGGTGATGTTCAGGGTCACATTCGTGCTGGTGGATTGCCCACCACCGCCTGCGGCCACCTGGACCGTCCATGAACCGGTAGGTGCATTAGCACCTACCACAAACGACAGAGTGGAATTGCCCGAACCCGGTGCCCCAATCGAAGTCGGACTGAACGTAGCTGTGACCCCTTGCGGCGCACCGATTTGTTGCAGCGTCACGACCGCATTGAATCCTCCACTGCCGGTGACCGTGATGGTCGTCGAGCCCGTGTTGCCCTGAATCACATTTACCGTGGAAGGCGAAGCGGAAACTGAGAGACCAGGATTGCCGACCGTGTAGGTAGCGTTCCCGGTTCCCGCAAACCCGCCATTCGTTGCCGTGGCTGACACATTGTATGAGCCCAAGGCAGCATTGCCGGGCGAAGTCACGTTCAGCGTCACGCTGGTGCTTCCTCCGGGGGAGAGCGTTACTGAGTTGCCGCCGGAGAAGTTCGCGCTGAATCCTGCCTGAACGTTTGCCGAAAGGGCATAGGTTGCAGACGAGCAGGGTGCGCTGTCGTTGTCAGTGATGGTGACGCTGTAAGGTACAGCCGCTCCTGCACCCACCACAGGATTCGACGGAGAGATTCCCACGGTTGGATTGTGCTGCGTGCAAACCGGGCCGGATAGCGTAACTTTCACTGACGCGGTCGTGCCGTCGGCAGAGTTGGTGGTGATAGTGACGCCGGCGCCGCTATCGGTGAACGTTTGTCCTGGCAACAAGGCCGCGTCGTTGAACCATGCGGTAGCCGGATTGGCGTCCAGCAAGTCCGTGCTGTTCAGATCGAGTGGCACGGAATGATGAATCAGGACGCCTTTAGCAGCACTGGGATAGGCGGAGATGGGGGAATCAAAGCCTACGCCCTGCCGGTAGCAAACATAATAAAAAGATGGATTGCCCGTCGCGGGATCGTTGCCGGCAGGAATCTCCAGCACTCGTATCCCCGGTGTACCTGGAGCGCTGGCGTAGGGGATTAATGTAAACGTGCCGGTACTCTGCGCTTTTGTAAGGGATGCACCCAGCCAGCCCAACCTCTCCTTCTGTGGTCCGTTGTAGTGCATGGGGTTGGTGTTGCCCATCGCGTCGAATAGATCGCCATAATCCTGCACCGTGCAGTTGTTGCCGATGGTCGTTCCATTGCAACTTTCAGCGTGGGAGTGCATCAAGCCCAGGCCGTGTCCGAATTCGTGCGCCAGAGCCAGCAAGTTCGTTCTCACATCGACGTTGACCCAGGCCCGGCTGGGGCTCCCGCCGATGGTCGAAGCACCTTCCCACGAGCACGCCTGAACCGGCGGGGCGGCGTAGATGATGTGCTTGTAATTGGCGAGATTGGCGCCATGGCTGGTTGCGGCGGCATCAGCGAGCGTTTGAATCTGGTTGAAGTCGCAGGCGGTGCTGTTGACAGCAATGGTGAACCAGCCGAAGACGTCACCGGTCACCGAGGCCTGGTTCAGCGAATTTTCTTTGATGAAATTATTCAGAGTGGTAAAGAACGCTGCTGTGGCATCGGCCACGCTGTAGGGTTGATTGTTGGGAAAGTCCTGATAGTTGACCAGGATCACGACTGTGGATTGGGCGCCAAGGGTTCCGGGAAGAGGAATGGAAGGCGCTGCGACTGGCGTCTGAACAAAATTTCCACCGCCAGCCTGCAAGAACAGGATGTCGCCGACACGTGTGCCCCGGGCCTGAACGGCAGCGCCCGTCGTTGCCAGCGGCGGGTCGGAAGCAAACTGCAATTCGACGCTCGACTGTCCCGTGTTCACGAAATATCGCGTGCGATAACTCTCGTGAGAAAACTCTTCTACTAATTCCAGCGTGCCTTTGACGGCTGAAGAGGCTTCAACCGCCGGCTGCGCCAGAGTTGCAGCTTCGCCAGGCGGGTTCAGACGAAATGCATTCGGGAGTGAACTGGCGGCCAATTGGGCATTGGCGGAAATGGCCAGCGTCAGCAGAAATACTACGAGCACGGACAGAATTGCTGTCCAGGGTAGGAGAAAGCGATGAGCACGCATGTCGAGCTCCTGAAGGTTGCGCGCCTGTGGGCAGCGTTTGAGGCCGGGCCACCTTTCGCTACCGGAAAACCGCCGCAAAACCTGACGCCGGGCGTGCAAACCTGAAAATTTTTTCGAAGCGCCCTTTACCAATTCGCGGAGTGTTCTCCCGGCAACTAGTCAGCCAGCCGGTCTGACATGCGAGTCGTCGCGCGACTGCTCCTGGGAGGGCTCCGCCTGCACTGCTTAGCCGAAATGCTGGCGTAGATACTACTGCTGTCTTGGGGCGATGAAACTAAACCACTTGCTGGTATTTGGCAGTAGCCGAAAGGATTAACCTGCAGGAGGAAGCGGGTGACGACGAGTGCGGTGATCCGGCAGAGGCGACATCCTGTGCGCAGTCACAGAACACGGACGAATGATGGGATGCGCAAGAGCCGAATGTCCGTCGCGGCGTTAAATCAACCTTTGAGGCTATGGTTTCGTCTGTAATAGAATCACGCGCTGTCAGTGACGCGCCAGTTGGGAATATCAAAGCGCAGTCTGCTGGGAGAACTTTCGTGCCTCATGCTGATGACGCCCTTCTCGATCGCCACGAACGGGCCCTCGCACTGCGCACTGTCGGCGGACTACTGCTGGTAGTCGACTTCGTGCTGATCGTCTTTATTCCTTCCGACTGGCAGGTGGGTTCCACGATGTGGTTATGGTGGACCGGCATTCAAGCAGTGCTGGGAGCAGTGCTGGTGGGAGTAGGGCATATTCAGGAACAGAAAATCAAATCGTAACGCGTCCCGCTTCCTTCGATCGATCTCCACGTCTAGCACAGAGACATTGTCAATCTCGCGCAAGAGGCTTGCAGTTAATTCACTCTCGTCATCACGAGCGGCCGCAGGCCGCGAGGGACCTCTCCAGCCACGTATCCTGCTGCCGCTATGCTGTCGTCATTTCTGCGAGCTTTGGAGCAGATCCCTCCCTTCGCCAGGAAGTTCCTTGCACTCACCTGCACCGATGTTTCCTTCGTAACCACCAGTAGTTACTAAGCCCTTACGTTTCAATTACTTGAGTCATGAACAACACGGCATGACTGTGCCCAAAAGCCGCAAACATTTTCACACCACATGTGAAAGGAATCGCGCATTCCTGCCCGTAAGGTCGGCACGCACAATCGCTTGCCGAGATAGGGCTTTTTGGGCCGTGGCGTGATCTATGTCTGGCTGGTTACCGAACCCAAAGGAATCTGGCCAATGTATCGAACCTGGTTGATTGTTCTGCTGTGCTGCTTTGTCTTTTGCGCTGCCAATGTGTTCGCAGATAGTACCCTGCCTGCCACTCTGTCGGGGGTAGGATCGAATACCCAGGGTGGCGTCTACGTTTATCCCTATTACCTCACTGTCAACGGAACCAAATACACCGTCGCTTGCGACGATTACTCGCATCATGTTTCGGTTGGGGAATCGTGGAACGTCTGGGTATCTACGATTCCCGGCTTGCAGCATGTGGAATTCAGCAGTGGTACAAACGGACTGAGTGAACTGCGTGCTTATGAAGAAGCGGCCTGGCTGTTCGACCAATTTGCCACACACTCGGGTCAGGCAGGCGACATCAACTTTGCCATCTGGGGGATCTTTGATGCGAATGTACTTCCCGGTGGCAGCGAGTACCACTCCAACGCCTATACGTCCGGAGCCACCCAATGGCGCTACCTGGCGGATCATGCGAACCTGACGAACTACGACTTCTCTGAATTCCGTATTTACACACCTGATGGTGATCCGAACTGTAAGGATTATCCCCAGGAGTACATCGGCAAAGTCCCCGAACCGGCAAGCTTACTGCTGCTGGGTACGGGTGCCTTCGGTCTTGTAGGTGTGATCCGCAGGAGAATCGGCCGCTGATCGGCACCTCAAGTAGCAGTGAAAAGCCGCCCCGGGGCGGCTTTTCGCTTTTCTAAAATGATGGTGTGGCGCGGGCGCTCTCGCTCGCGTTCTTCGCCTTCTACGTCTCGGTCTTCCCCCCAGTTCCCACGAGTCTCTGCAGCGACCACGTCGCGTGCTCCGCCACAGATTTATCTGAGTCGTTTGCCAACTCTTCCAATAGCGGAAGATATCGCCGATCCCCACTATTTCCCATGGCGATGACTGCATTGCGGCGCAGGCCGCTCCGTTTGGCGCGCTTCACGGGTGAGCCGCGAAAGGTGTTGCGATATTGTTCCTCGCTGATCGTGGCAAGCCAGTCGAGAGCTGGATTGAGCAATTCTGGGCGTGGCTGAAACTGAGCTGCCTCAGTGGTTGGCGCTTTGCGATTCCATGGACAGACATCCTGGCAGATGTCGCAACCAAACACATGACGTCCCATGGCGCTTCGCAGTTCTTCGGGAATGGCGCCACGTTTTTCAATCGTGAGGTAGGAGATGCAGCGCGCCGCATCAAGCTGGTAGGGAGCCACAAACGCATCGGTGGGGCAGGCGTCGATGCAGCGAGTGCAGCTTCCACAGCGATCGGGCGCCGGAAGATCGGACTCGAGTTCGAGCGAGATCAAGATAACTCCCAGAAATAACCACGAGCCGAGGCGTTGGTTAATCACGCAGGTGTTCTTGCCTATCCAGCCAACCCCAGCATACTTGGCGTACACGCGCTCGACCAGGGGGCCGGTATCGACGTAGCAGCGAATCTCGGCATGGGCGGAAATCTGGGTTCGCAGCTGCTCCTCGATTTTGCGCAGGCGATCCATGACAGCGCCGTGATAATCATGCCGAGACCAGGCGTAACGGGAGATCCAGCCGCGTGTAGGATCGTGCTGCGTTGTGGAGTACGGTTCGGCGGTGTTGTAGTTGGTGGCGCAGACGATCACCGAGCGTGCCCAAGGCGCTACGTGCCGAAGCGAGGCTCGCTTCAGATCGCCAGACTCGGTACGGGACTCGAGATAGCGCATCTCGCCGGCGTGACCGTCAGCGATCCATTCCGGGAAGTACTCCAGCTCGGTAAATTCCCGCACTGCGGCCACGCCCGCCACTTCGAACCCGGCCTCGGCTGCGGCTTGCTTGACCCAGAACGAAAGTGAACTCACGGCTGGCAACAATCACCCCGGTAGATGAGTTTCATTATCGCCGAAAGCGGGCTCCTGCGCGGCTGCCCCACTTTTTAGCCGTCCTTTGGCTCGGGTGGATGGTCCAGGCCTCTTGGCACTGCTCAGTATGCAGCCTTCCTGTGCAGCATCACTTGCGCCTGTGATCGAGAACACAGCCACCAGTGCCGCGCTCACGGCATTGTTCCTAGCGGGGTTGGAATCCTCATCTTCTGCCCGGTTTGCGTTTCACGTGGGCTGCACGAGGCTACAACCGTCAGACCGCTGCTGACAGGGAGGCGCAGGATGCTGCAACGCCGCCAGCGCTATCGTATTGACAAGGAGAAGCCTTCGAAGCAGGACGCGCAGTCGCGGGTGTCGAACTTCGAGGAAGTCTACCAGGGCTATACGCCCGAATTGGCGATTCAGCAGGCGCAACGCTGTCTATATTGCGACCATGCGCCCTGTGCGAAAGGCTGCCCTCTGCACAACGACATCCCGGCGGCTATGTTTCTGCTGGGGCAGGGCGATTTTGTCGGCGCTGCACTCAAGTTCATCGAGAACTCCAACTTTCCTGACGTCTGCGGCCGCATCTGCCCGCAGGAAAAACAGTGCGAAGGCGCATGTGTTTTGGCGGCGCGCGATGCATCCGTCTGTATCGGGAAATTAGAAGCCTTCGTTGTCGATTACGTACGCAAGAACTTCGGCTACCCGCATCGGGAAACAGCGCCTGCCACGGGGATGAAGGTTGCGGTGGTGGGTGCGGGGCCAGCAGGGCTTGCTGTAGCGGAGGAACTTGCGGTCAAGGGTCACGCAGTAACGGTGTTTGATATGTGGCCATATCCTGGCGGACTGCTGCTCTATGGCATTCCGAATTTCAAACTGAATAAGGAAATCGTGTTCTCCAAGATACAGGCGCTGGAAAGGCTGGGGATCAAGTTTGTCTGCAACTACCGCGTAGGCAAAGACCATCCGGTGGACGATCTGCTCAAGACGCAGGGCTTCGATCTGGTGTTCCTTGGATACGGCGCCATCAAGGGCAGTGTGATGAAAATTCCCGGCGAGGATGAACTCAAGAATATCTATCAGGCGACCGAATACCTGGTGCGCGGCAACCTGCCACGCGAGCTGCTTCCCGAATACTGGCAGGATTCCGACAATCCCAAGCCGCACGCCGGCAAGGTAACAGTGGTCGTGGGAGGTGGCGACACGGCGATGGATTGCGTGCGCACCGCCCGCCGCCTCGATCCGAATACTCACGTGATGTGCATGTACCGGCGCACGGAAGCCGAGATGCCTGGCCGCATGGAAGAACGCATCCACGCGCGCGAGGAAGGCGTGCAGTTTGAATGGCTGACGGCTCCCGTCAAGTTCATCGGCGATGAGAATGGCTTTGTGAAGGCGGCCGAGTGCATTCGCATGAGACTGGGAGAGCCAGACGCGAAGGGGCGTCGCTCGCCGGTGCCGATCGAGGGCTCGAACTTCGTGGTTGAGTGCGATACCGTGGCGCTGGCGATCGGTTACAACCCGGAAGTCGAGATTCCTGAGACCACCGATAACCTGAAGACCACAAAATGGGGCACGGTGCTGGTGGAATCGGAGGAAACCGGCCGCACTTCGCGCGAGGACATCTACGCCGCCGGGGACAATGTGCGCGGCGCCGATCTGGTAGTGACGGCCGTGGGCGCAGCTCGCAACGCAGCTGCCGATATGGACAAAAAGCTGATGGCGATGAAAGCGAAGCGTCAGGAACGAGCACAGGCAGCGTGCTGAATCACTTCAATGAGGCGGCCTAGTGGTGTGAGATGCGGGCTGCCAGGTCGCTGAGGATGTATTCGTGCTCGGTGGCTACTCCGAGTCGTTCAAAGTACCGCCAGTACCATACCGGATAGAGATGAGAAGTGATCGTGGTGGTGCGAGTAATTGCTGTTCCACGCTCTACTCTTTCCAACTCATATGCGGCACTTTCGAAACCAAGCCAATGTCGACCCGGCATGTTCGTGCGGTCGATGAGTAGCCTCATCTCCCGTGGAGGCTCCCAAGCAACGACGGTTTCTTCGATGTATCCATTCTCAAAGTAGCAAGTACGTTTAGCTCCCACACCCCCGGGCCGCTGGAATGCGCAACGGACCGGGATAGGAAGACCCACGTGCATCATCCATGGCCGCTTGGCGTGAATACTGTCGATGGAGAGAATGTCGCGCCAGACTTCTTCGGGTTTAGCCTGAAGCGTGATGCTACTAGAGATGGTCTCGTACCGAGGGCGTTGTAGCGAATTCTGTTCCGCACCCTGGCCGGCCAGGATTGTGAGCGGGATAAGCGCCAGCATCAGGCCTGCGCCGGCAGACGGCCGATGCATGCGGTCGAGAATGTATTTGCGAAAGAGAAAACCAAAGAGTACTCCAAACAAAAGCCCAGCCAGCAGCAAGGGAAAAGCTAGTAGGGCACACAGAATACCTTCGAGGCGAAATACAACCAGAATGACAAGGCTCACTGCCGCCGAAATTACAGCGGCAACTGAAGCGGCGTGCGCGGGCGACGTCACCAGGGCCGTCGCGAACCCAGCGGCGAAAGGGATCAGTAGAAACACTGTGCTCCCCATGCCTTGGCCCGCTCTGGTGCTGACGAAGAAGAAGCAGGCTAGACCTACAAGGGTGCCGGTGCCAACTCCGACTAGAATACCCTTGAAGATGATGCGACGTTTCTCTTCCAATATGTTCACCCCGTGGAAGAGTCACGATAACACGGTAAGTGTGGGTAAGAGTCAGGCGTCATCGCAATTCCGCTTCCCTTGCTGGCATAATCTTGCATCCACACTCCGATCCGCCAGATGAAGCTTAACCGCCGTGAAGCCATGAAGCTTGCTATATCGGGCGCGGTGGGACTGGCTGCGAAATCTTCCTTCCTGTCATCACAGGCAGCCGGCCCCTTCCTCTCCCGCCGCCCTGAGCCCGCGAAGCGCAACTTCACCAGTCCCGCGGTTGAAGCCAAAATCGCCGAGCTCAAGCATTTTCTCGGAGACACCGAACTCGCCTGGCTGTTTGAGAACTGTTTTCCCAACACGCTCGACACCACGGTTCGCGCCGGAACTCTCGATGGCAAGCCCGACACGTTCGTGATCACCGGCGACATTCCCGCCATGTGGTTGCGGGATTCGAGCGCCCAGGTCTGGCCTTATGTACCGCTCGCCAGGGAAGACCCGCAACTCCGGCGCCTGTTGGCGGGAGTGATTCATCGCCAGACGCATTCGATCCTGATCGATCCCTACGCCAACGCCTTCAACTATGACCGGGAAAGCAGCGAGTTCGCTCACGACCTCACCGACATGAAGCCTGAACTGCACGAGCGCAAGTGGGAGATCGATTCCCTTTGTTATCCCATTCGTCTGGCGCACGGATACTGGAAGACGACGGGAGACCTAGCGCCGTTTGATGCGAAGTGGCGCGATGCAATGCGCCTGGTGATTCAAACTTTCCGCGAGCAGCAGCGGTTCCGCAGTCTGGGCCCCTATTCGTTTCGCCGCAATACCGCGACGCCTAATGACACGCTGAACCTCAACGGCTACGGCAATCCGGTCAGGCCATGCGGCCTGATCGCTTCCGGATTTCGGCCGTCGGACGATGCCTGCATCTATCCATTTCTGATTCCTTCGAATCTGTTCGCAGTTACGGCACTGAAGACCCTGGCAGAAATTGCGGCCAGCTTGGGTGCAAATAATCTTGCGCAAGACGCGCAGTCTTTGGCGAAGCAGGTTTTGGACGCGATCGAGAAATACGGCACGGCCCAGCATGGTAAGTATGGCGTGGTCTATGCCTACGAGGTGGATGGCTTCGGCAACCAGCTCTTCATGGACGACGCCAACGTTCCGTCGCTGCTGTCGCTTCCATACCTCGGCTGCGTTTCCGCTGAGAATCCAATCTATCGCAATACGCGGCGATTGGTCTTGAGTGGTGACAATCCCTATTTCTTCCGGGGTACGGCGGCGGAAGGGATCGGCGGACCGCATGTGGGCCTTGACATGATCTGGCCGCTGGCGATCACCCTGCGCGGGCTGACCTCGAGCGATGAGGCTGAAATAGCCATTTGCTTACAAACACTGATCCGCACGCATGCCGGCACCGGTTTTATGCACGAGTCATTCCACAAGGATGACCCGGCGAAGTTCACCCGAAGCTGGTTTGCCTGGGCCAATACACTATTTGGCGAGTTGGTGCTGAAGATCTACCGCGAGAATCCAGAACTTTTGAGACGGGCAGCGCGTACTTAGCCATTAGCGGATAGTCCCGGGGAGGCAGTCGTCCTAGCTGCTTCCACATCTGAACAACCACGAGACAAGTGGAATTTCGGCAAATGCGTGTATGGTGGCTGATCGTTAGTCGCCTTTGATTCGAATGAAAATGTCGATCAAACGCGATCCGAATACGATGACGGCTTCAACTCCTCTTCCCGACAAGTTCGAGTTGCCGCGCAGCACTGCTGTGCTGGTGGGCCTGATAGCTCTCACCAAGCTCGTACTGCACCTGGCCACCGATGGCCGTTATGGATACTTCCGCGACGAGCTCTACTACATCGCTTGCAGCCGTCACCTCGACTGGGGATATGTCGATCAGCCACCCTTGATCGCGGTGGTGACCTGGCTGGAATTGCACATTGGAGGAACGTCGCTACACGTGCTTCGCTTTTTGCCGGCGATTGCCGGAACGGCTCTGGTCGTGTTGGCGGCTTTTCTAGCTCGCGAAATGGGAGCGAGAAAATTTGGGATTTGGTTTGCCTCGCTGGCGACGGCCTGCATCGGCGTCTCGTTTGTTATGGACTACCTGCTCACCATGAACGCCTTCGAGCCTCTGTTCTGGACCGGTTGCGCGTACATCCTGGTGCGCATTATCAATACTGGAAACCAGAAGCTTTGGGTCTGGTTTGGCGCGATAGCCGGGATCGGACTCCAAACCAAGTATTCGATGGGAATCTTTGGCTGCGGCATCGTAGTGGGTCTGCTGCTCACGCCAGAGCGAAAAGCATTGGCGCAGCGCTGGATCTGGATCGGGGGAGTCGTCGCCGCACTGATTTTCTTGCCGAATTTGATCTGGAATATCCAGCACCACTGGCCGTTTGTGGAGCTGATGCGCAATATCCGGGAAAGCGGCCGCGATGTGGAGCTAAGCCCGTTACGCTACGTGGCTGAGCAGCTTTTCGTGGTCACCCCGGTTCCCTTGCTGGTAGCCGTGACAGGCCTCTTGCATTTGTTCTTCAGCCGGGACGGAGGGCGTTATCGTGCCCTAGCCTGGGCATTCGTGGTGTCCCTCGCCGTCATCATCGCGATGAAGGGCAAGAATTACTACATCGTTCCGGGATACCCCATGCTGATGACCGCCGGAGCCGTCGCGATGGAAAGAGTTGGCGAGCGCAGGCACTGGGTATGGCTGAAGCCGGCGATCGTGATCCTTATGCTTGCGGTATTGGTGGTGGTGCTGCCGCTGGGAATCCCGGTCCTTTCAGCCGAAGGATTTCTGCACTATGAAACGAAGCTTCCTTTTGCGCTGCCGGTCAGCGAGAAGAGTCATCGTGGCGCCGCGATGCCGCAGTATTACTCCGACCAGTTTGGGTGGGAGGAGATGACAGCTGCGGTGGCGCGAGTGTACGGCGCGCTGACGCCCGAGGAGCGCAAGGAGGCGTGCATTGGCGCGGGCAATTACGGGGAAGCAGGAGCTGTCGACTTCTTTGGACCGAAATACGGGTTGCCAAATGCCATCAGCGGTCATCAGAGTTATTTTCTGTGGGGCCCGCGCAACTGCACGGGAAAGATTCTGATTCTGCTTGGCGAGCGCCCCGATGAATGGCAGGAGCGCTGTGATCGACTCGATGTAGCGGCGGAGCTCTATCATCCTTATGCCATCAGATTCGAGAACGGCCCCGTGCTGGTGTGCCACGGCTTCAAATCGAATGTGCAAGAGATCTGGCCGCGGGTGAAAAATTGGGACTAGCATAGCGGCGCGTTCCGCTCGAGTAGCTACGCGCTTACTGTCTTGCGGCTCATACACTCCTTGGCCAGCTTCACCCTCTCCAAGGCCTCTTCCACTGTATGTCCCACCGCAGACAGATGTCCCATCTTGCGGCCCGGGCGCGGTGTGTGCTTTTCATAAAGATGCAAGCGCACGCCGGGGATGGCCACGGCGCTGACGAAATCCGGCCTGCGGCCGTCGAGCCAGAGATCGCCCAGCAGATTGCTGATGGCCGCCGGCTGAACCAACTCCACCGAGCCTAACGGCAGATCGCATACCGAGCGCACCAGTTGCTCGAACTGGCTGGTCACGCACGCGCGCTGCGTAGCGTGAAAGCTGTTGTGCGGGCGAGGCGCCAGCTCGTTTACCAGCAGCCGGCTTTCTCGTGTCACGAACATTTCCACCGCGAGCAGCCCTTCAATCTGAATCTGTTCGGCGATGACTCGCGCAAGCTCGGTGGCGCGAGCAGTGAGCTCGTGCGAGACCGGCGCCGGCGTTACCGACCACTCCAGGATGCGGTGCTCATGATGATTCATGGCTGGCGGAAAAACGGCAGTTTCACCGCTGGGCCGGCGTGCGACCATCATGGAGATCTCGCATTCCAGGTCCAGCGTTTTTTCGACTGCCACCGTTTGTGCGCGCAGCGCTGCCCAGGCGTCTTCGGCTTCCGCTGGAGTTGACATCTCAAACTGCCCGCGGCCGTCGTACCCACCAAAAGCAGCCTTAGCGAAGGCCTTCCCGCCCAGCGATTTTGCGGCCTGTCGCAATTCAGCAGGAGACGCGGCTACTTGGTATTCGCCCACAGGAAAGCCGTGCTCGACGAGCCATTGCTTCTGCCGACCGCGATCTTGAATAATTTCCAAAATTTTCGACGACGGCCGCACCGGCGCGAACTGGGCGGCCGCTTCCAGGCTCTTGAGGCTGACCTTCTCGATTTCAATCGTGACAACATCGGAGTGCTTGCCGAGCTGTACCGCGCCGTCCAGGTCCGCGAAACTGGCAGCGATGCAGTGGTCGGCGACGTAAGCAGCCGGACAAGCCTGATCAGGATCGAGCACTTGTATGCGATAGCCGAATGACCGCGCCGCCATGGCGGTCATGCGTCCGAGCTGCCCTCCACCAAAGATACCGATGGTTGCGCCAGGGAGAATGGGGGCCACTACGGGAGCTCCTGTTTGAGTACTTCGTCGCGGCGCTCTGCCCGCCATGCTTTGAGCCTGGCGCGCAATTCGGGACGCTTGTTGGCAAGAATGGAAATCGCCAGCAGCGCTGCGTTGCTGGCTCCTGGCTTGCCGATGGCGAGGGTGGCTACGGGAATTCCCTTGGGCATCTGCACAATCGAGAGCAGGGAATCGATGCCGTTCAGCATGGTAGCGGGGACCGGAACGCCCAGCACTGGCAGTAAGGATTTCGCAGCCACCATGCCAGGGAGGTGGGCAGCGCCGCCTGCGCCTGCGATGATCACCTCCAGCCCACGATTCTCGGCGTTCTGCGCATACTCGAACATCCAGTCAGGAGTGCGGTGAGCGGAAACCACGCGCAACTCGTAGGCGACACCGAACTCGTGCAGCATCTGGGCGGCGGGTGAGAGGGTTTCAAAATCGCTTTTGCTTCCCATGATGATCCCCACCAGGGGCTTGTCATCATGAGAGTTGGTCAGGCTCATGAATAGATTCTCCCAGAAGAAGAAGGGGGAAAGATACCACTCGCTGCGGGTCCCTGTGCCAAGGACCTTGAGGGTCCCCCCCCTCTAGCCGTACGTTGGCTAGGGTGGGTGGTTGAACTTCGTTTCACATAACTCACACTTCCACTCGCGAGTACACATCCCGCGCTGCCATCACAGTGTTGGCGTGAATAGTGATGGTGTCCTGCACGTCGAGAGCATAGCCGCCGGCGTAGGTGACCATTACCGGAATGCCGCGAGTGTGTGCCACGCGGAAGACCAGTTCGTCGCGGCGCTTGAGTCCCTCGATGCTCAGGTCCAACCCGCCGAGTTGATCGTGACGATAAGGATCAGCGCCGGCAACGTAGCACAGTAGGTCGGGCTTGAACTGCCGCAGGCCCGAGCTGACTGCATTGTCGAGCCAGCCCAGGTATTCTTCGTCGCCGCAGCCATCGGGCAGGTTGACGTCAATCGAGGAGGGCGGCTTCCACGCAGGATAGTTATTCTCCTGATGAAGGGAGATTGTAAACACGTCACCAGCAGGCGATTCATTCACTGTGGCTTTACTTCCCACTCTGCTGGTTGACCATGAAGGCAGGTGATCCTTCGGCGCTGGGTGCCTGGAAGCAAAGATAACTGCGGTGCCGTTGCCCTGATGGACGTCGCAGTCCACCACGATCGCTTTCTGGATGCGGCCATCCTTTTGCAGCCGCCGGATAGCTACGGCGACATCGTGAATCATGCAGAATCCTTCGCCATGGTTTGGAAAGGCGTGATGAAATCCGCCGCCGATATTGATGCAAACCTGATCTTCGAGCGCCTTGTGCGCGGCGAGAATAGAACCTCCTGCCGCCAGCCAGAAGGCATCTACCAGTTCGTCGGAGAAGGGGATCTCCATTTCCAATTCTTCGCGCGCGGAGAGCGTGCCGGTCTGCAGTTTGTATACATATTCGCTGGTGTGGACCAGCAGAATATCTTTGTCGTTTGCCGGTTGCGGTTCGAGGAAGTCTGCCGGCTCGGCGACCCCTGTTTCGATCAGGCGTCGCTGGACAAGGCGGTATTTTTCCGCCGGAAAGACGTGCTGTCCGATGGGGAGGTAGTACTTGTCGCTGTACACCAATTTGAAAGGCAACATGCGATCACCCTCCCACTCAAGCCACAAAAGAAGGCTTGAGTGGGGCCCCGAGCCTTTCCTCGGGCGGTCTTACTCTAATCCTCTACAAACCCATGACCTGAGATGCCACTGACTGCTCTACCGGTTCCATGTGAGCAGTGAAATGCCGCAGGAACGGCGCCTCGAAAACCACTCGCATACCGCGGATTTGCTCGCGCCGGTTCCACACTTCGCCAATCACTTCGATTACATAGTCGATGTGGCTCTGCGTGTAGACCCGGCGCGGAATTGCCAGGCGCACCAGGTCCATTTTGGCGGCGTGGGCGAACATCAGCGTGCCGATTTCCACCGATCGAATTCCCCCTTCCAGGTACAACTCGTTGGCCAAAGCCACCGCCGGGAGTTGCTCGGGAGGAACGTGCGGCAGGAAGGCGCGGGCGTCGATGTAGATCGCGTGTCCACCCGGAGGCTGCACAATCGGAACACCCATTTCGCTGATGTGATGACCCAGGTAGCCGGTCGAAACGATCCTATATTTAAGGTAGTCCTCGCTGAGCGCCTCCTGTACCCCAACCGCGATGGCTTCCAAGTCCCGCCCGGCGAGTCCGCCATAAGTGGGATAGCCTTCGGTGAGGATGAGAAGATTCTTCTCTTGCGCTGCCAGCAAGTCATCGTTGGTGCAAAGGAAGCCTCCAATGTTGGCCATGCCATCTTTCTTAGCCGACATGGTGCAGCCGTCCCCCAAGCGGAACATCTCGCAGGCAATCTCCCTCGGCGTCTTGTTTTCATACCCAGGCTCACGCAGCTTGATGAAGTATGCGTTCTCGGCAAACCGGCAGGCGTCGAAGTAAAGTGGGATCTTGTGCCTGCGGCAGAGCTCGCTTAGGGCGCGAGCATTTTCCATCGAGACCGGCTGTCCACCGCCGGAGTTATTAGTGATAGTGAGCATCACCAGCGGAATGCGCTCTCGTCCTACCCGCGAGATCAACTCGGCCAGAGCGCCGACATCCATATTTCCCTTGAAGGGATGATAGATAGCGGGCTGCTTGCCTTCTGGAATCGGCAGGTCCACCGCCTCTGCGCCGACGAACTCTGCATTGGCGCGCGTAGTATCGAAGTGCGTGTTGTTAGGGACAAGGTCTCCCTTCTTGCACATGACGCTGAACAGAATTCGTTCCGCGGCTCTGCCCTGGTGGGTGGGAATCACATGACGGTAGCCAAAAATACTCTGTACCGAGTCACGGAAGTGATCGAAACTCTTGGAGCCGGCGTAGCTCTCGTCACCTTCCATCATTGCGCCCCACTGAGCGGTGGACATGGCCCCGGTACCGGAGTCAGTGAGCAGATCGATCAGGACATCGTCGGCGGGCAGCAGAAAGAGGTTGTAGTGGGCCGCGCGAAGTAATTCTTCCCGCTGCTGGCGGGTAGTCCAGCGGATCGGTTCAACGCTTTTGATACGAAAGGGCTCAATAATGGTGGTGATGGGCATGGCAGTACTCCCCAGAGTATCGGCATCAGCATATCTCTTGGGCCGGCCGCTGACGTGATGCTCGTCACCGGGGCGGGTGCGGGCTCCACAGGCAGTTAGTGGCGGGGCCTATTCCAGTTGATATGCCGACTCGTACCGCCCTGATAATAAAGGAGTCCGCCGTTGAGGGGGAATGAGATGTGTTTGATGTGCAGGGTCGGCCAGACTGGCTTCGCAGGGGTTGCTTTCGATTTGCCATCCCGACCTGTGTCTATAATCAGCGCCGATGACTGCGCTGAGCGAGAGTCCACAGTCTCGCAGAGCTTTCATGAAGAGCGCCTTAGCCGGAGCAGCAGGTTCCCTCATGCCTGACATCCACGCAACTCACACGGATACCGCTTCCCACCAAATGCGACAAGGGACAAATCTCAGCCAGTTGAGCCTCAGCGAAGTGTCTCAACTGATACGCAGCAGGAGAGTGTCACCCGTCGAACTGACCCAGGGGTGTCTGCAGCGGATAGAGCGGCTTGGGCCGAAGTTGAACGCATTTATTACTGTCACTGATGAATCCGCCTTGGCTGCGGCGCGTCAGGCAGAAGCAGAAATCCAGCGAGGCAGCTGGAAAGGTCCGTTGCATGGCATTCCGATAGCCCTGAAGGACCTGGTTGATACAGCGGGCGTGCGCACGACGGCTGGTAGTGGCGTATTCCAGGATCGCATTCCCACTCAGGATGCGGAGATTGTGCGCCGCCTCAAGCAAGCTGGAGCCGTGACGCTGGGCAAGCTCAATATGCACGAGTTCGCTTATGGGGGCAGCTCCGCGATCAGCTATTTCGGCCCGGTTCGCAACCCGTGGCACATTGCGTACAGCTCGGGCGGATCCTCCGGCGGCTCGGCAGCGGCAGTGGCGGCGCGATTGTGCTATGCGGCCATCGGTTCCGACACTGGCGGTTCCATCCGGCAGCCGTCGGCATATTGCGGTGTCGTTGGCCTAAAGCCGACCTACGGACGCGTCAGCACTTCCGGAGTGATCCCGCTGGCGTGGTCGCTTGACCACGTCGGCCCGATCACGCGCACAGCACTGGACGCTGCTTTGGTGCTCCAGGTAATCGCCGGTTACGATCCGCAGGACCCTGGCAGCAGCGATACTCCGGTTCCGGATTACGTCGAAGCGCTCGACACCAAGAGCTCTTCGTTTCGCGTTGGGATTCTGCGCGATTTCTTTTACGAGGGGCTCCACTCTGAGATTCAGACATCCATGGAGTCAGCCCTGTCTGTTCTGAAGACGCTCACTGCCACGCAGCGCGACATCACGCCGCTGGCGACTGATCGTACCTATGGCTCCATCACCGGCCCATACACCCCGATCTTCCAGGCGGAAGCTTATGCCTACCATAAAGACTATGTATCCAAGAGCCCTGAACTCTACCAGCCGCCGACACTCAGGAGAATTCAGGCCGGGGCAGATGTCACAACTTCCACCTACATTCAGGCCCGGCGTCAGATGGACCTGATGCGGCGTTCCGTTTCGCGAGTGTTCGATCAGGTCGACGTTCTGATTACTCCCACCACTACGGTGCCTCCCTTTGCGATTGCGGACCTGGAGAGCGATCCAAACAGCGCGCGGGCTAAGGAATTGCTCATGCTGCACAATACGCGGCCGATCAACTTTTTAGGGCTGCCGACTATCTCTGTGCCTTGTGGCTTTACCCAGACAGGGTTGCCGATAGGCATGCAAATCACCGGTTCAGCGGGCGGGGAAGCGACGCTTCTCCGTCTTGCCCACGCTTACGAACAAGCCACAGATTGGCACAAGCGTGAACCCCGTCTGGGCTGAGTCTGCTTTACTTCCGATGGTGAGGGGTTTTCGAATGTTCAGCTTGTCCATGCGGACACTGGCCGGGAATACAGTTCACTATTGGCGATACTGGCGTAACGAGCGAAATTACTGGTGTGGTTTGACGCCCTCATCGATCATCTCCTACGTTGGTGGGAGATGGGCTTTTGCATTCTCCTGAGAAGACACGTGAGGCATGGGACGGCCTGCCTGCTCATCTTCGCGCAGACATTCTTTGCCCTGCCGCAAGCTACCGGGCAGGATACTGATACGTCTAGCAAGAGCGCGCCTTCGTCCCCAACTCCGCTCCCATCGCAGGCTCCTCCTTCGCAAAGTCCGGCAAACGCAAACCAAGAGACTGGCCCGAGAACCAGCCAGGAAAATGGTTCTGCTGTCCTCTACTCGACCGGCTCAGTGCAGGTGAACCATACACCTGTAAGCGAGGTTTCGCTGGTATTTCCGGGTGAGATGGTCCAGACCGATGCGGATGGAAGTGCGCGCATTACAGCCGCGGGGAGCATGCTCTTACTATCCGCGGACACCGCCCTGACTTTTCAGAAATCCAAACCCGAGCTGGCCTTCGGCATGGCGCAGATCACCACCAGTTCCGGGCTGTCGCTATTGATCCGGGAGATTACAGTCTCTCCTGCCAGACCTCCGGCTGCCAAATATGACGTTTCTTCCAAGGGAGACGAAATCCGCATTACCGCTCATGAAGAAGCACTGAGGGTGACGGAAGGAGACTGCTCACAGGTCGTGCAGCCCGGGACGACACTGATCATCAACAAAACTCTACACACGAACGGCAAGTGCGTGGTTGCTGGGAAGGGTTCAAACGCCCGTTACATTATTGCCGGCGCTGCCGCTGCTGGTGCAATCGGTGCAGGAATGGCTGCCGGTGGCGGAGGCAAGCCCAAGCAGGATGCCGCCAGCCCAGTTCAACCATAAGAAGGGATGGCAATTCAGTGGCAGGCCGCTCGCGGCAGAAACCTGAGCAGCCGGCGCTTGGAAACCTGCCGGTGTGGCGCTTGCCAGTAAATTCTGTAAAGGATGTGTGAGCGCCGGTTGTGCCGCTCGAAGGGCCACCACGGTTGCCTGCCAGCAGACTTCTTAGTGCCCGGGATCCAGAAAACCGATCGACTCAAGTCTTAGTCCCTGTTTGTCACCGATATCAGCAGCTCCACCACACGCCGACCAGGCATGCGTGTCTCTGTGATGCGAAACAGCACTGCATAGAGGCCTGCGGTGAACAACGCGATGCTAATAAAGAAAGTTGACGGAAGCCGCAGGTGCGCGGGATGGCCAAACCACACCCCGATCAGCCAAAACAAGACAGCCGCCAGCGCCACAATCAGAAAATCCACTGCAACCGCAAACGGCCGCATCCAGCGCGCCAGCAGGCGCACCCGCCCAGGCAGGAGGGCTGCAGTCGAGGCGGCAGCGATGGCGCTTGCCGTCGATCCCGCTTCGTGAACGCTGCCAGTCACCCACTGCTTCAGCCGGCGGCGGTCGCTGTCGCTGATTTGATCAAACTCGACCCCTGCGCGCCCCGACGGGTCTGACCAGACCACGTGAGCACGTGCCCGAATCCGCGTCTTAGTCCCAGGAATGAAGAAGGTCAAGGGCAACATGGCCCCGGGGGCAAGCGTGTCCAGAGCCTGGAACATCATTCCGCCTTCGCTGAGGTCGATGATCACACCGGGCTCAGAAGCATCTGACAAGTTCACGTGAGAAATGCTTCCCACCGCAATCCTCAAAAAGCGGCGGACCATACGTGTAATCAGGCCCTTCGTCACATTCAGGATGCGAATGGCATCTTCAACCGATACAGGCTTACTGAGAACGAAATTCGCTCCCTGGGCGAAAGCCGACTTCATGAGCTTGTAGTCATCCACCACTCCAACGGCGATGGTGCCCTGATGGGTAGCGTCATTGCGCAGTTGCTGAAGCAGGTCCAGGCCGCTGCCGGAAGATTCCAGCTCGACAATCACGGTGTCGAACTTGCGCTTTTGCAGCAGGCGGGTGGCTCCGGTGAATCCCAGGCAGATCTCTACGCCCATGTTCATTTCGAACAGTAGCGGGCACAAAACACGAAGAACTTCGGGATCCCTGCACAACACAAGGGATTGCGAGGCCATTGCCGCCCATAGTAGAGCTACTCCAGATGCAAAAAAGTGTCAGGGTTGGTTCCGGCAAGGCTGGCTGTCTGTATTAATTTCAGTATCCGAAATCCGGATGGTGCATCTAAACTGTAGTTTCGCTCGATGAGTTCGCCAATTCGCCTAATGACGTCAACCGTACCGCAACCTCAAGCCATGCCCCATTGCAGTCAAGGGTGCTCCCAACAACCTGCGCGGCTGTACTTTGAAATTTCAGCGGAAGTGAAGGCAATTGCGCCAGTCGTCGACGCAGTCACCGAGCTCGCGCGGGCAGAAATGGGCGAGGAATCAGGCGTTCACCTCGAGGTGGCTCTGGCGTTGCAGGAGGCGATGGCCAACGCTGTGCTTCACGGTTGCAAGCACGATGAAAGCAAATCCATCCAGTGCTGGGTTGCTTACGACCGTTTTCGCGGTATAACGATAATCGTGCGGGATCCGGGGGATGGATACGATCCCAATGACCTGCACGATCCTTGCAGCGAAGAAAACCTTCATCTCACGCACGGCCGAGGGCTCTTCCTAATTCGTGCGCTCATGGACGAGGTGCATTTCCAGAATAATGGCTCCGAAGTTCACATGCGGAAGGCGAATCCTGCTTCGTAACAATCCTGCCTTGTAGTAAGCCTACTTCTTAAAAAGGTTCTCAAAGGCACGTCGCGCGTCGTCAACCCGGCTGGCAGCGGTCGAGGTCTCTCGTTCCACAGTGGTCTTGATAGAGAAGAACTGGCAATCGTTGCGTGTATCCTTGGGTGAAATCCTCTCCGGAATCGGCTGCCGGCACTCAAAACGGCTCGCGGGATCGAAGTACGTGCACTGCTTGCAGGAGTGGAGCGCAAATCCGCATTTAGGACATTGCTCTAAGGGCTCGGTCAGCATCTGCAGGATGGTACCGCATTGCGCACAGCGGGAGACAGTCCGTGTTCCAGGCATCTGCAGTGCGCGGGGACCGAAAGTCTCTTGCTTCTTGGGACGTGGTTCTCGCTTTTGCGACTTGTCCTCGCCGCGATCCTGATATCCCGGCTGGCGGTATTTTCTGTCGCTCATGAAGAGTTCTCTCCGAGGGAACGTGGTAGCTTCTCACTTCTGGCGGTGGCGCGCAATGACCTTGGCCGCCATCGACAGGAGTATGTTAAGGCCAACTTTCCGTTGTCATCCGATCGAGGCCGCGGTATAGCAATCCGCGCCCGAGTCGAAGGAGCTTGCGTTTCGGTACCTCTCGCAGCTCCGCAGATCGTGCTAGCATTTCCTCAGACCGCTCTGGAACGGGCCAAATATGGGCCGCCATCCGCAATCTCGTCTCACCCTGATTTTCTTCCTTCTGCTGACACTCTATGCTCCCGCCGCGGACCAAGGATGGATTGAGATCCGTTCGCCGCACTTCGTTCTTGTCACCGACGGCGGAGATAAAGCCGGGCGCGCGATTCTTCTTCGATTCGAGCAGATGCGCAGCCTGTTCGGCACCATCTTCAATCGGTCACGCGTCAATCTATCCACGCCTTTGCAGATTGTGGCTTTTCGCTCGACCCAGGAGATGATTCCTTATGCGCCGCTGTGGAAGGGGCAGCCCGTCTCCCTGACGGGATTCTTCCAGGGAGCTGATGACGAGAACTTCATCGTGCTCGATCTTTCGGTTGAACCCGGCTGGACCACCGCCTTCCACGAATACGCTCATCTGCTGCTGCATGGCAACCTGCCGCCCGTTCCCCCCTGGTTCGATGAAGGCTTTGCCGAATATTTTTCCACCCTGCGGTTCGACAAGAAGGAAGTCCAGTACGGACAAGTGCCGGAGGGTCTGCCGCAGATCCTTACCAATACTTCCTGGATGACGGTCGTCGATCTTTTCGGCGTGCAGCACGATTCCAGCGCCTACAACGAAGGCAATACGCGTACCATCTTTTACGCGCAATCCTGGCTGGTGATGCATTGGCTGATGTCGAACCAAAAGATGGCGGAAGCCGCGAAATACCTCCAACTGGCACAGATTGAGAAGGTTCCCATTCCCGAGGCGATTCAACAGGCTTTTGGCATGGAGCCCGCTCAGTTGGACAAGACGTTACACGGCTACTTTGACGGCAAAGGCAAGTCATTTCGCGTACCTGCACCTCAGATGGATGAAAGTACCTACGTCGTGCGCCGTCTGGATGAGGTGACAATTCAGGCCACACTGGCAGACTTGCACGCTCATTCCAAGGACTACAAAGACCAGGCGGTCGGCGAATTCCAGCAAATTCTCAAACGGGACCCGGAAGATCCAATCGCCAACCGGGGCATGGGCTACAGCTACCTCTCTAAAGGTGACTTTGCCACGGCTGAGCGCTACTTCGAGGAAGCAACCAGGAAAGATATCCGCGATGCCAAGGTTCACTATCTGGTCGCTCTGCTAATGAATCGCCGCGCCGTGCTGGCCGGCCGTCCACCGGATAATGTGGCAGAAATGAAACGCCAGCTTCAGATCGCCATCGAACTGGATCCCACGCTCGCCGATGCCTACAACCTGCTGGCTTATGCTGACAGCATGTCCGGCGATTACCCCGCCGCTCTCACGGCGATCAAGAAAGCCATAGAGCTGAACCCGAGCAACGAGTTTTATGGCATCAATCTCGGGAATCTGTATCTGCAGAATAAGAACTGGGACCAGGCAGAGGCGGTTCTCCTGCGCCTGCAGAAGAGCTCCAATCCGAAGATCGTGCAACTGGCCGCGCAGCAGTTGAAGACTCTCGATCTGGCCAAGCAGGGCAAAACTACGGTGGGCATTGGCCCGGGGTTGGGGGTTGCCAAGAACCAGCCACGCAGCACTCCCAGAGCGCGAGACGACATCACGGCTCCGCAATGGCGCAAGACGGCGCCCCTCTCGAGTGACGAGGAAAAGCCAGCCGAGCAACCAGTGGCCGATACTCGTCCCGTGAAGTACCTCTACGGCAAGTTGATCGCTTGCGACTGCTCAGCGCCCCCGGCGGCAGTGCTAACCGTGATCGCCAACGGCAAGACCATGAAGATGCGGTCTTCCGACTATAAGAAGATGCTGCTGGTAGGTGAGGATGCCTTCTCCTGCGATTGGCGCAACCGTAGTGTCCTGGTGAACTACAAGGCCGGCGGCACTAGCGACGGCGACATCGTTTCTCTCGAAGTCAAGTAGCAGTAAACTCAGGTTGTGGGTCAGTTTGCATTGTCACCCGAGCCGCTATCCAGATTACAGCAACAAAAAACCCTCCCTTTCCGGGAGGGTTCACTTTCAGAGGAAAGTCCTTAGACGCGGCTAACGTTGGCTGCCTGGTAGCCCTTGGGGCCTTTCAACAGATCGAATTCCACCATCTCACCCTCATTCAAGGACCGATAACCCGATTCCTGGATGGCTGAATAGTGGACGAAAACGTCTTCTCCTGTGGAGCGCTGGATGAAGCCATAACCCTTGGCTCCATTGAACCACTTTACCGTGCCTTTTTCTCTCACACCTTACTCCTTTCGCCTCTGCGCTGGGTGTCAGTTTTTCCTCTCGATCATTAACGCCTCCCTTTATTGTCAGGCAGCGTTCCCGATGCGAGAGGACCAGGCTGTGTTTCTGTGTCTGGACGTTGCCGCAAAACCAAAGGGCTCCCCACCCTCCGCCTGTGGAATTTCAGCGGAGCAGTAGAAGAGCCGGAATCTTTGTGTCAAGTGGCGCTGCAGAATACCGAAACATCAACCAAGTCCGCTGGCCTTGCGGCCAGATTTGCTGGCCGTGTTTCTGCCAGCAAGCTGTGGATAATATTCAGGAACATACATTCTTGGCAAGACTTTTTCTTGGTAGTCAAACAGTTGGACTTCGGAATTGGTCGGAATATGGCTTCCAGTCCGGCTTTTCTCAATCTGAGTCGCTTCCCGATATATGCAAGAAAGAGCGGAGGCCATAGCTCAAGCGGATCGTGGCAAGGAATCTCTGTCTTGTTTTGGGCCGCAACCTGCGGCTCAATTCAACGATCCTCAACCTGTGCGGAAGTCGGGCACATCTTCACCTGCCCGGATCACGTTGATTTTATGAGTACTTAAATCATCCGCCAATTTTCGCGCCATGTCTTCCAGGTCAGGACGCGACCAGCCCACACTGGAAATTTCAATCTCGCCGCCTGGCGTGATGTAAAACGCCGTAGGGACATTGGTGATTCCGTAGGCGTTCGAAACTGGATAATGCTGGCGCTCGTCGAGCACGATGGGGAAAGTTATGCCGTACTCCTCGATAAAGGCGGCCGTGTCCTGCTTGGTGTTCTGCGATACACCGATCACGGTTGCGTTCTTGCCTTTCAGGGCTCGATAGATTCGTTCTATGTAGGGCAGGGCAAACTGACAAACTGGACAGGAAATCTTGAAAAAGACCACGATCACCGGGCCCTTCTTCAGAGCTGCGTGCAATGAAAACTTCTTACCTTCCAAGGTAGGCAAATGGATCTCAGGGGCGGTCATTCCAGCTGCTAATGCAGCCATATCCAAAATCTCCTCGTCCTTTGATTCTAAATGAGCTGAAAATGCCGCAAGATCTTCCGTGCAAGGCCGGTCAGGGGAAGTTCCGCCAACTGCGATTGCTTGATCCATCTTCCGCCTTGGGCATTTCCATTGCAGCGAAATACAAGGACTCGATAGTCGGTAGACAGAATGGAATGTTTGAACAGCGCGGCGGGACGGCTCTTGTTTCCTGCAAAGGGGTGCACGGGCAGTTCCCACATCCCCGGCATGAGATTCGTGCTGCTCCTGCGCCGCACCAGATACACGCGATCGCAGTCACTGTGAAGATCGCAGCGCAATTCCATCCGGCGGCGCACTTCTTTTGCCGGCAGCGACGGCAATGTGCCACGCGCCCGGCACCACGCGAACAGCGGACAAAGGCGGCATCGAGGTTCGCGTGGCAGACAGATCTCGGCCCCGAGTTCCATCATCGCCTGGTTGAAGTCCCCGGGACGACGGCGGCTTAGTAATTTTTCAGCCGCATCCCAAACTTTTGTCTCGCTGGCAGCGCCATCAGCAAACAACCGCTTAACCACTCTTTCAACGTTGCCATCCACCACTGCCACAGGTTCCTGGAAGGCGATGCTGGCAACGGCGGCTGCCGTGTACCGCCCGATTCCAGGTAGCTCTCGAAGTTGTGTAATCCCCCTCGGGATTTGTCCGGCGAATTCAGCGGCCATTTTCTTTGCAGCCGCGTGCAGGTTGCGGGCGCGCCGATAGTAACCCAGCCCGCTCCAACTGGCGAGCACAGCCGATTCTTTGGCCGAGGCCAGGCTCGCGAGCGTCGGAAATTTTCTCAAGAAGCGTTCATAGTGTTCCAACACCGCAGCCACTCGCGTCTGCTGAAGCATGATTTCGGAAACCCATACCCGATAAGGATCCGAGGTGCGACGCCAGGGGAGATCGCGTTGGTGGCGGTAGTACCAGCGCAGCAATTTTCGTCGCAATTGCTGGAGCACAATAGGGTTGTCTAGCAGGGGAGGGACCATCTTGCCGACGGGGCATTCTAAGGGCAAGCTGGCCGGAGGTGCAATCTCCTGGTGCTACTTCGGGCACGTCGGGAGGAGTTTCTGATGCAACTCGGGATGCATTCCTGAGTTTCTAATAGGTGTCCTGCTTTATCCTGCACATCAGAGGATTGCACGAGTGTATCGAATATCCGTAGTTCTAATTTTCTGTGTTCTGCTGGCGGCTTGTGGAGGCGGTGGCGGTTCCTCGGGTAACTCCAACAGCAGCGGCGGGAATGGTGGCAGCAGTTTTCCGGTGGGGGCGCCCACAACCGTGACGGCAGCCGCGGGTCAGCCAACCACTGGCATTGATATCACCGTGGCTTCCCCGACGTCCAGCACCCCACCTAACGCCGAGGACCTGGGCGCGAATACCCAAGGCATTGCCAGCAATACTGGGGACATCGCTCATCGCGGAAGTACGGTGCAGGTAATTCTGTTTGGGCCGGGTCTTTCCGGAAACATGCAAGTGACTATCTCCGGCCCCAGCGATATCACCATCAGCAATCTAGTTAGCATTCAATCAACGGATAGGCCGCCCATTCCTGGCATTCAGTTCACCGCCGCTATTTCCAGCAGTGCTGACCTGGGAGCGCGTACGGTTCGCCTGCAGGATACGAGCGGCAACATCACGACGTTTAGCGGCGGACTGGAGGTGGTGCCATGAGGATGGTTCGCATTTTTGCTGCTTGTGTTCTTTGCCTGATCCTGCGGTCCAACCTGAACGCAACCATGATTGTGCCCATCTCGGTAGAAGAGCTTACCCGTCGCGCGAGTGACGTAGTGGAGGCCACCGTGCTGAATTCGTGGTCTGCATGGAACCCGCAACACACTCTGATCTACACCTACACCCAGATGCAGGTGATTCAGAGTTTGAAAGGGACCTCACAAAGCATTACCGTGAAGCAGATCGGCGGCAAGGTCGGCAATGTGACGCAAAAAGTCGCTGGGGTAAGGCAATTCCAGATCGGCGAGCAGGCCATGCTCTTCCTGCGGCCCAGCCAGGCCGGGGACGGAACCCACGTGATCGTCGGCCTGATGCAGGGTAATTTTCGAATCGCGCGCAGCACAACTGGCGAGATGATCGCCAGCAATGGGGTGAGCGGCGTTCACAGCCTGCAACAGGGCAAGGTCGAGCACTACGCGGGCGCATCCATGAGACTAGCGGACCTGGAATCGGTGGTTAGGGGAGCACTCACGCAATGAAAGTGACCATGAGATTAGCCCTAAACTGCACTCTTGCCGTCCTGCTCCTGTTTCCTACGATGAGCAGCTTTGCAGCCCAGCCTAGCCTGACTTGTCCTGGGAATGGATCGTGTGCTTCCCCGCAACCGGATCAGTGGCCTACCAACAGTGTTAACTGGAACCTGAATCCGGATAGCTCCAAGGGTAATATCGCCAACGGGCTCAATTTTCGCGCAGTGTTGACGAGTGCCTTTGCCACCTGGTCGAGCGCGCCCAACGTCGCTATTCAATTTACTCAGGGCGCAGACTGCTCAACTTGCTCAGAAACCAATAACCCGCAGAACTTGAACTTCATCTGCTTTGCGTGCGCCGACGCCCAGGATTTCACCAGGGACTCTGAGACCCTGGGTGTCACCATCAGTACTTCGCAGCCCGGTGCCGGCAGCTTTGCTCAAATCACCAACGCCTTCATTCTGTTTAATCCCGCCGATTGCTTTACCGACATCAACGGGGGAAGCTGCCCGAATGGCGCGAGCGGCAATAACCAGATTCCGCTGCAAGTGGTAGCTACGCATGAAATCGGACACCTTCTTGGCTTGGACCACACCGCAGTTGTGCGCTCGGTGATGTTCGTTTCCGCCAGCGACATCACTACTCTCAGTTACGACGACGTAGCTGGCGCGTCGTTTCTGTATCCGAAATCAACTCCTGATGTACCCACCAGCTCAATCTCGGGCACGGTGCGCCTAAACGGGAACGCAGTATTCGGCGCCCATGTCTTTGCCGATTCAACCACAGCTTCTCAGCCGTTCAGCAATTTCAGCAGCATTCGCAAGACGCCCATCGGCGCTTACACGATCCCAGGAGGCACCTACACGATTCGGGGACTTCCCGCTGATAGCTACACCGTGACTGCGGAGCCGGTAGATTTGCCGGTGCAGGATTCAGATCTAGGCTTGCACGATGCCTATGGGCAGGCGGTACAGACAAACTTCACGACTCGTTGGCACTGAAGCAAGGCCTGCGCAAAGTGACCAGTTGATGGCGAGCGTCTGATATGTTTCGGTGTTTCTTTGCTGGCATGCAGCGTGCCATTTCATCCTTGCCGGCATACATTTTCCGCTCGGACCAAAAAAATATTTCTTTTGGAACTTGCCTCGAACCAGTTGCTTATTTCCTCGCGATTGGGCTAGGATGACTTTAGGGCGTACGCCTTACGTTCTGAACACCGTTAGTACCTAGCCGTCTCTTCCGTTTACGCGTCGGCCCGTTGTACCCCATTTGCTGGAGCGAGTTCGAATAAGCTCCGGTTCTCTCTCGGAGAGTCCCGCATGGCGTGGTACGCATATTGCATCGCAGAACAGCAGGCTTTCCTTGCCGGAGCACGCGCCCGGCGTCCCTTTCCCATCGAAGGTTTGCGAGGAATCAACGATTCACAGGTGTTAGGTTATCCCAGTGGGGAATTCGCAGTTGTGGTCAGCCCCTATCTGGCGGCCGGCACTCTGGACCAGCAAGCAGCCCTGGACCATGCCCGTGTAGTAGCCGACTGCTTCCGTCAAACTACAGTTCTGCCTTTCCGCTTTGGCACCGTCTTTGAGACGGATGAAGCGCTACGCCGCGCGGTTCGCGGCAATCGTAAGGCTTTCCTGGAGAGCGTGCAACAGCTCCGCGGCAAGTCGGAAATGCACCTGAAGGTGGTGGTGCGCGACGGCAGCCTGCGTGACCTGGCCGACACCGAGCTTCCTGCCGCCGTGGGAAGCGCGTATCTGGCTCATTTGCGGGAGCGTGCTGCCCTGCAACGTGACCGGCAGAGCAAGGCCAAGTCGCTTTCCGTGCAGGTGCACAAGCTGTTCGCTCCTCTGGCAGAAGAAATAAGCTGTAAGAAGGTCGACTCGGGAGGGCTCCTCATCGATATTGCGCACCTGATCGAGAGCAACTCCATCGAGAAGTATCACAACCGCTATGCCAGCGCGACCAAGCAATTGAAAAATTGCGAGCTGGTGATGAGCGGTCCCTGGCCGCCATATCATTTCATGCCGGGAAAGAAGCCTCGTCCCGCGTGATTTGATGCAAGCTCAGAATGTATGGGGTCCGCGGTTCTGCTGCACTGTGGACCCCAGTCCTGCCGCGCCGGCCATTCACCCCTCAGGATGCGTTGGTTCCATGTTTGCCATCGAACCTTTGTGCCGTGATGGCGTGCGGAGTTGACGCCTTCGCGAAGGCAAGCTTATGATTTTTGTTTGCCCTGACACCAAGAAACGTACGGCAGTGGCTCGGCTGGGTTGAATCGTCAATGGAAAAGAAACGGCTCGAACAATTCAAAAAGCGGCTTGAGGAGCGGCAACTCGAGTTGCGCAGACAGGTTTCCAATCGGCAGGCAGACGGCCGCAATCAGGGCGAGGACGTAGCCCAGGATATTGCCGACAAGGCCGCCAGTTCCTACAACAAGGAATTCCTCTTCACTCAGAGCACCAATGAGCGCCAACTCCTGGCGATGGTCGAGAGCGCGCTGGCCCGCATCCGCGAGGGGAGCTTTGGGGAGTGCGTCTCCTGCGGCAAAGAAATCAATGCCAAGCGCCTGGATGCTGTCCCCTGGACGCGTTACTGCATCGAGTGCCAGGAGAAACTCGAGCGCGGGCAACTGGAAGAGGTTATGCCGTAGCTCGGCTGATTGACCAGCCAAGACATTTGTTAAACTCAAGCTTCGACTTCAAGATCAGCAGGAACGAACTTTGCGCAGTACGCAACGCCATCAACTCAAAGAAGATCAATTCGCTCACACTGTAACTGAACAGCTGCAATGGGCAGCCGAGCATCGCAAGCCGTTGGTCTACGGCGGAGTGATTGCTGCCGTGCTCGTGGTTGTCCTCCTGGGAGGCTGGTACTACATGCAATCTCAGGAGCAGCAGGCCGCGGTCGCCGTAGGTAGCGCCCTGCGCACCCACAACGCGCCGCTGCGTCCGGCTGATTCGCCCCCTACTCCTGAGCAGGAGTCCTACACGAGCGCCGCCGAGCGCGCCAAAGCCGCGATTCCGAAGCTGCGTCAGGTTGCGGATAAGTATTCCCACACCCCCTCCGGCCGTTTAGCACGTTATTTTCTGGGCCTCAGCCTGATGGATTCCGGGGACAATTCTGGAGCAGAGGCGCAGCTCCAGCGTGTCGCCAATTCGAGCGACAAGAATCTGGCTTCGCTGGCAAAGATGACTCTGGCCTCGCTCTATCGCCAGACCAACCGTGATCGGCAGGCCATCCAGCTCTACAAAGAGCTGGCTGACAAGCCTACCGATGCGGTGGCGAAACCGGCCGCTCAATTGGAGCTGGCCTCGCTGTATGCGACCAAAGATCCCACCGAAGCTCGCAAATTGTACGAGCAGATCAAGCGCGACAGTCCCAACTCTGCTGCAGCGTCCATCGCCACCACGAAGATGGCGGAGCTCAAGTAGGTCGCCGCTGAATCAAGTTGTCATCACGAGGCCGCCTCGGCGGCCGAGGGATCTGCAGTTCCAATCGAATTGGCCCATGCCTGCCTCGCTCTGCGCCAAGTGCTATTCTTTTTCTGATCATGACGATCTTTGAAGCGCCGCAGTACGATCCGCGTCGCGCCCGGCGCCGGAATCAGCGCATTGCCGCCGCCGTCCTGGTGGTGATCGTTCTGGCTGCTCTCGCTTGGATCTATCGCAACTGGCCGGAAGAACGCGTAGCGAGCAAATTCTTCACCGCGCTTCAGAACAAAGATTACGAGACCGCTTACGGCCTGTGGGTTGCCGACCCTGCCTGGAAACAGCATCCCGAACAGCATTCGCAGTACAAGTTTGGCGACTTCTACAATGACTGGGGGCCAGGCGGCGAGTGGGGCTTGATTCGCAGCTTCCGCATCGAAGGATCGGCCAATCCCAAAGCCGGCAGCGGTGTGGTGGTGGTCGTAACTGTCAACGACCGCAAAGAACCCGCGCGCATCTGGGTGGAGAAGAAAGACAAGTCCATGACCTTCTCGCCTTATTAGCCTCCGCAGGACACCGGGGCGCAATTTTTGGCTACCGTGCTACTAATGTTGAAATGTCATCTTGAGCGAGGACGGGGAATAATGATCCCCGTCCGAGTCGAAAGACCTGGTGTTTTGTTCACATCTCTCAATCACATCCATTTCGAAGACATTTGGCAGTACCCAGCCCACCCGAGGTCGATTACCTCCCCGGCCCCTTGATTACCTCTCCGCCCTTCATTACAAAAACCACATTTTCTATAGCACCAATGTTCTCGAGCGGATCTCCACTCACGGCGACGATATCCGCGTATTTTCCCGCTTCCAGCGTGCCGACCTGATCTGACAGCCCCAGCAACTCAGAAGCGCGCACCGTTGCTGCCTGGATCGCTTGGAGCGGCTTCATTCCGCCCTTCACCAGTGAAGCAAATTCCTTGGACACAAAATCCGGATCATCATCCACGCCGTAGGCAATCTTCAGATTGTGTTTGAGAGCCAGCGCGAAAGCATCCTGCTGATACTTCAGAATCTCCTTCCCCTTCTGCGCCATGATGGGATCCTGTCCCAAAGAAGTTCCCAGCTCGGCGCCGCGCTGGAAGGTGTAGAGCGTCGGGACCAGCCATGTCCCCTTCTGCTGCATTATTCTGGCCCCCTCCTCATCAAGCATTGTCCCGTGTTCGACGGAATCGACGCTCGCTCGCGCTGCCGCCTTGATCCCTTCGGTCCCTTCCGCATGTGCCATCACTTTCTTGTGGGCGCGGTGGGCGATCTCTACTGCTTTGGCCATCTGCTCTTCGCTCAATTCCTGCACGTTGAAATCGCTGTGCGGATCCATGACTCCGCCGGTAGCCATCAGCTTGATCCAGTCAGCGCCATACTTGATGTCACGGCGCACTGCAGGACCAACCTCCGCTGTGCTGTCGGCGATGTTGGGACGCCGTGTCAGTTCCTGGTTTGGCGCCAGGGGATCGGCATCGCCATGACCGCCGGTCAGGGAAACAAAATTTCCTGCAGAAACGATGCGAGGACCCTGGATCAGCCCGCGATTGATCGCATTGCGCAGCGCCAGTTGTCCGTAGTCCAGATCCGATTCTCCCGCGTCGCGCAGCGCCGTGAAACCATGTGCCATCCACACCTGCAAATTGCGGTATCCCCAAAGCGTAGCTTCCGCGGAGGAGGTTCGCAGATCCCGCGTTGGCGAAAGGTCCTTAGGATTCCCCAGAATGTGCGCGTGACAATCAATCAGGCCTGGCAGCACGAAAGCATCGGACAGATCGATGACGCGTGCGCCCATTCCGGCAGCCGCTGGACCAATTCGTTGAATCCGGTCGCCTTCAACCACGATGATCTGGTCCTTGAGCACCTGGCCTGTGCGTACGTCGAGCAGCCTGCCGGCGCGAATCAGGGCGACCTGCTTGGCCGCGCTCTGGCCGGAAGACGGGCTCTGCGCCTCAGTTGCCCAAGAGAAAAGGAATAGACACAAAACGACCGCCAACACTCTGTGTTTCGTCAACTTTCACCCCACAAATTGAGGAATCCGCCGGAATGCAGAACCGCATGGCGCATGGAGAGAATAACAAACTCCGAAGTGCAAACAAGCGGGTCTGGCATCTGATGTGTGCGGGACCACGTCTCAGCTCAGATACCGCTTTTGACGGCATGTGAGAAATGGTTCGTCGTCTTCTGGAGGGAGGTTTCGTCTTCTACATTCAGGCAGGTCCGAGTGCGATCGATCTGGCGCATCAGGCCCGATAGCACCTTGCCCGGCCCGACCTCGATGAAGTGGGTTACGCCCCGTCCGATCAGCACCCGCATCGACTTCTCCCACTGCACTGCGCCGGTGACCTGGCGAATGAGGGCATCTCGCGCCTTCGCGGGATCGGAAATCTCCTCTGCATCCACGTTGGTGATCAGGGGAAACTCCATATCATGAAACTTAAGCGCGTGAAGGTCTGCGGCCAGACGTTCCTGCGCTGGTTTCATGAGCGAACAATGGAAAGGAGCGCTTACGGGAAGAATGATGGCTCGCTTCGCCCCACGATGCTTAGCCAGTTCGGCCGCGCGTTCAATAGCGGCGGTGCTGCCGGAAATTACGATCTGATCGGGCGAGTTGATATTAGCCGGCTCGCACACGAGCCCCTGAGCGGCTTCCTGGCACACGTGCCGCAGACCTTCTATCGGCATTCCGAGGACTGCCGCCATGGCTCCTTCGCCTACCGGCACGGCTTCCTGCATATACTTGCCGCGATTGCGGACTGTGCGCACAGCATCGGCAAACTCAATTGTGCCGGAGGCTACGTGTGCTGAGTACTCGCCCAGGCTATGACCGGCTACATATCGCGGAACCACCCCCACGCTCTGCAGCACGCGCGCCGCGGCTACCGACACGGTCAGAATTGCGGGTTGGGTAACCTCGGTGAGCTTCAACCGCTCTTCAGGGCCTTCGAAGCACATCTGCGACAGCTTGCAGGAGAGGGCTTCGTCAGCCTCGTCGAAAGTTTCCTGAGCCAGCGGATAGAGGGCGGCGAGTTCCTTGCCCATGCCCACAGACTGCGATCCCTGGCCCGGAAAGAGAAATGCAATGCGGGTTCCCGCGAAGGTTTCATGGTGAGGATGTGCGGTCGATGCCGGCGAGGTTTCGCCCATTAGAAGCTTCCTTAGGTCTGCGGTACCGCGCTCAGTTCTTCGGCGATCTGCTGATTGATGCCACGCTCGGCAAACTCAGCAGCCACGCGAATGGCATTCTTGATGGCGTTGGCGTTCGAGCTTCCGTGGCCGATAATGCACACGCCCTTCACCCCCAACAGCGGCGCTCCACCATACTCCGAATAGTCCAGACGCTTCTTGAATTCCGCGAACGCGCGACGGGAAAGCAAGAAGCCAACCTGGCGGCTGATGGTTGCGTTAAGCGATTCTTTGAGCATGTAACGCACAACCTCGGCCAGGCCTTCTGAGATCTTCAGCGCCACATTGCCTACAAAGCCGTCGCAGACAATCACGTCGACATTACCGTTGTAAAGATCGCGGCCTTCGACATTACCTGCAAAGTTCAATGGCAAATGCTTAATTAGCTGGTAGGCGTGTCTCGTGAGGTCGTTTCCTTTTCCTTCTTCTTCGCCGATCGAGAGCACACCCACTCGGGGATTCGTCACGCCGAAAATTTTGCGAAAATAGACTTCGCCCATCACTGCGAACTGCTCCAGGTTCTGCGGCTTGGAATCGACATTGGCGCCAACATCCAGCAGGATGGCAGCCGTGCCTTTAGCAGTGGGAAAAACCGCCGCCAGCGCTGGCCGGTCCACGCCGGGAAGAGCACCCAGGACCATCTTCGCGCTGGCCATGGCTGCGCCGGTGTTGCCAGCAGTGATGAAACCTGCCGCCTTGCCTTCGCGCACCAGACGCAAACCGACGCGAAGCGACGAATCCCGCTTGCTGCGCACTGCCTGCGCCGCCTTCTCGTCCATCCCGATCACTTCCCTGGCATTTACGATACTGATGTCATTGCTGAGGAAGTGTGCGGTGGGATGGTTCCGCAGTTCGGCGCGCAGCAGATCTTCCTTGCCGACGAGCACTACATTCACGTCACACTGGCGTGCAGCAAGAATGGCGCCTTCGACTTCCGGCTTCGGGGCACGGTCCGAACCCATCGCATCGACGGCTATGACTGTCGGCATCGAGTTGGTTTCTTAGACCTCGGTGGTGTTGTGGTGTTTCGGGCCGCGCCGGCTCATTGCCTGAGTCGCGACGCCGATCTCGAACCGGTGAAAAAACCGCCGGGCGGGGCTGGCGCGCGCCGCACAGAAACAGCTACCCGGCTTTCTCCACTTCCACGATTTCGCGCCCCTTATAGTAGCCGCACTTCGGGCAAGCGCGATGGGGCAATTTCTTCTCGTGACAGTTAGGACATTCGGAGACCGAGGGAGCGGCCAGATGATCGTGCGCTCTGCGCCGGCTGGTGCGTGCCTTGGAGTGCCTTCGTTTCGGATTTGGCATGAAAACGTACCTCTATCTTGTTTACGGCTCAATGGCCGAATTATTTCTGCAGTTTGTTTCGAATATCTTTCAGCGCCGCCCAACGCGGCTCTTCCTGCGGCTGACATTTACAGCTGCCGGTATTCAGATTCTGCCCACATTGCGGGCACAATCCCTTGCATTGCTCGCTGCAAACCACTTTCAGGGGCACCGTCAGCAAAACCTGCTCGCGCAGCACGTCTTCCAGCAGCAGGCCGTCCCGCTGGTAGTACCCAACATCGGCCTCCGCCGGACTGGAAAGCGAGATCTCGCTGTCGCCTGCGTCGGAACCCTGCGGCCGATACAGCAGGTCGAAATTGTTCTTTACGTCCCGCGCTACCGGTTCCAGACAGCGGGCGCACAGGATTTCGATTCCAGTGGAGAAACCGCCCACCAGTCGGATATCGTCTATGTTGCCGCGCCGGCTATGATGCTCCTCGACCAGCATCGCTCGTCCGGCTGATTTCAGCGGACTCGCTTGGCGTACATCTGGCCCCAAATCAATAGTTTCCGGCTGCCACTCCTGATCGAACTCAATCAGGTTGTGATGGAGTTGCAGCTCTTGCAGACTGATAAACATCTTTCGACTCGCCGCGTCCCAAAGCGGACACACTTCCACAGATGGGCTCACGCATCAAGACGCAAGTTTTAAGAATAAAGGTCAGGTAGCAAAAGTGTCAATTGAGTCATGGGGTTGAGGGCCAGGTGGTTGCGGTAATTCCTGCCGGTAGACAGCTCGGCGAACTCAGCGCTTGAGGGAAAATTCATTCCCCGCAGCGGTCATGCTGAGCGCGGAGAATCGCGGCTTCCCTTATGCTGAAGCGTGCGTTTCGTTGTGGGTAATCGCGGCGGCCGCCGGCATAGCGGGTTTGGGTCCGCGCTTTTTCACCAGCAGCAAGCGGATGCGCTCCAACAGATCCATGGGCGAGTAAGAACCCTTGGACATGAAGGCATCGGCACGCAGATCGCGGTCCCACATGCGAATGCGTCCGGAGACCAGAATGGCGGGAGTTTGCGGCGAAAGATTCTTGATTTCTTCGACCAGGCTGTTGCCGTCGCGGCCGGGAAGCACCAGGTCGGCGAGCACAAGATCGATGCCTCCACGGCGGAAAATTTCCAGCGCCTGCTCGGCATCGGAACTGGTAAGGACCCGGTAGCCGCGGGTCTCCAGCATCACCTTGCGAATGGAAAGATTCTGCTCATTATCATCGACGCAGAGGATGGTTCTTTTGGGTTTCATGCTTTCCAGCGTGCAGGCTCATGGCTCCGAGAAGAAAACCGAAAGCGTTCCAGGGGCGTCCTGCCACAATCTTTCTTTTTAGTTTTGTTTTTTCTGTGGCGAATCCAACCAGGCTCACGCATCCTAAAGACACCACCGCAAACTGTAAAGTGGCAAGCATGCAAACATGACGTGAAAATTTCTTTGTTGCTGCTGTGGTGCAGGAACGGAACTCGAATCTGAAGACCGAGTGGCTGTGAGGCTCAGAAATTCAGTTCGCCGCGCGCTACCTCGACCGTGTTTCCACCCACGCGAATGTTAATTACCCGGTCACCCTCTCGCTCACCACGCACAAAAATCCGGCTGGGACGTTTAATCTCCAGTCCCTGTTCGATCAATACGCGCTCGCCGGGTTGGGCCACACCATACTTGACCATCCATGCGGCGCAGGCACCGGCGGCGGAGCCAGTCGCGGGATCTTCGCCGTTGTAGAAGATCATGCGTGCGTGGAGATGGGTCCGAGGATCAACGGTCTCGCGCGAGACGAAGTAGAAGAACTTGCCGTCGGTGTGCCGCAGATACTCAGCCGCCTGATGGAAGTTGATATGGAGGTCTTGAATCACCTTCAGAGAGCGCAGGGGCACGATCACGAAGGACAGGCCAGTGGAGACAGTCTGAATGGGCAGATCGTCACGAATGTCATCGCGCGCAAGACCCACGCAGCGGGCGACGTCTTCGCGGGAGTGGATGGAACCAAACTCGGGATCGCGCTGCTGCATTTCACCAAAAACAGTTCCGGCGTCATCCGTTTCAAAATGGACGGGAATTTTGCCCACTCTTAGATCGAGCCAGATCACATCCGCACCGCTGGTTGCACGCAGCACAGCGGCCGTTCCCAAGGTGGGGTGACCGGCAAAGGGCAGCTCTTCCGCCACGGTGAAGATGCGCACCTTGGAGGCGTGGCCGAGGCCTGAAGGCGGTTCCTCGCCGTTGGGAATTACAAAAGTGGTCTCGCAGAAGTTCATCTCCCGCGCGATGGCTTGCATTTGTTCGCTGGTGAGGCTGCGGGCATCCGTGAATACCGCCAACTGGTTGCCTTCGAGCGGCTTGGCGGTGAAGACATCAACCTGGACAAAGGGAAAGGAATGCATAACTTTGAATCGTAAGATTCGGACAAGAGATGAATCGATGCAGCAATTCTACAATGCCTGGTTTTGACCCTCCCCCGCAGGGAGGCGTAGTCTAAAAGCCACACGCAGACTTTTCAGTTTCCGGCTAATCCTGTTGTTGTAGCCAAGCGCTGGGGTTAGCGCATAAGAGCGCCAGCCGGCGGAATGAGCAGTGGGCGGTGCGAACGGTCTCCTCCTCCCCCAGATCAGTTCCGCAAGTTGCAGATCATAATCAAGGTCCTCATTCAGTGGCAGTGACAGGATCAAGGACGAATGTTGCGCTAACTGCCTCTCAAGCAGAGCGAATGGCCTGGGTCGAAGGAGCAGAATCATGAATATTGAAACGACAGCCGTGCCGCGCATGCCCAAGATCAATGAACTGGCTCCGGACTTCGAGGCCAAGTCGACGTATGGCGTTGTCCGGTTGACGGACTTCACCCGCCAAGGCAAATGGGTGATGTTGTTCTCCCATCCCGCCGATTTCACGCCCGTCTGCACCACCGAGTTCATTGCGTTCGCAGAGCGAAGCGCAGATTTCGAAAAGCGCAACGTGCAGTTGCTCGGCTTGTCGATTGACAGCGTGTACTCGCACATCGCGTGGGTGCGTAATATCGAAGAAAAAGCGGGAGTGAAGGTGCCCTTCCCAGTGCTGGCTGATCTGGATCAGAAGGTTGCGCGCGCCTACGGCATGGTGCACGAGTCGGTGAGCGACACAGCAACTGTCCGGGCGGTGTTTATGATCGATCCCAAGGGAGTGATCCGGGCCATACTCTATTACCCGATGTCGCTGGGGCGGAACGTGGATGAACTGATTCGGGTTATCGATGCGTTGCAGGTCGCCGACAAGAACGGGATCTCGACTCCGGCGAACTGGAAACCGGGAGATCCGGTGGTGGTGGCAGCCCCGGCTACCCAAGCGGAGGCCGAGGCTCGGGTTGCGGGCAAGAACGGCCTGCAAATCACCGACTGGTATTTGAGCAAGAAGTCGCTCTAGGGTTCACAAACTTCAGTCTCCGGGTTGGGCGCGTAGGCCGGTCATGGAATCAAGGTGAATGCGGAAAAAGATAGGGGCAATCAGATGGTCAGCTGACTTCAACTGCCGTTCTGCCATTGCATTCAGCCACCAATGATGATGTTTCTCCAGCAGCTCGCGGGCATGCTCGCGCTCATCCGCATATTGCGGCTCGGGCAGTTCCTGGTATAGCCCGGTGGCGACCAGCGTCATCCACTGAGACTGGCTCTTGATTTCCTCGACTTCTAAACATACCTTCGGATTCGCCCGCATCCACTCGATCTTTTGTCCAAGGGTGGAGAGCACGTAGACGTAATCAGCCTCGTAAGCAAAATAGACGGGAACTATATAGGGCTGACCATCGAGGGAGCAGGCCAGCCTGCCCAGCGAAGCCCGCATCAGAACTTCGCGGCATTCCTTCTCGGACATTTCGGTGACCATCATGGCTGCAGTCTCGTATCCAGCGGCGTGGATGTGGGCGCCTAAGAAAAGTTTGGCGAAAGCCGCTCAGACGCTTACACGAATATCACATTCGCAAGAAGATCGCACCGGGAGATTCGCTGGTCAAGGCTCAAAGGGTGACCTGACATAACGCCTCCTCATAAATCTTTGTTGAAGCGTTCATGGTGTTTACCATTGCCACTGGTGCCATCTCGCACTACGCCTGCTGGAGAAGTTGGGCGGCGGCGGTCTGCCCGCTTCATCTCGCAAGTGCCGGCTGATCACCTTCAAGGTTGCGGCACGGCTTGCAAGACGATTGGATGTGGCATCCGTAGGAGCACTTACCTGACAGGCGAAACAGCTGTAACTGTGACGAACCAGTCGCAATCGTTAAGGGCGGAAGCCAGGATCCGGTAAGAAAGCCACCGATTGCGCGGATTCTCACGGCTTGAAATCTCAAATAAACGAAATCCGCGAAGATGGGTGCTAATCCGTGGCCATGTTTAGGCCGGAACACCGTGATCCATGTGCTTGATGAGCGAATGGGTGAGTAACGCCGCACCTCGTTTACAATCGGATGGCCGCGCGATTCCAAGCGGCTGGCCGGCCGCGGAAGCGCATGGGGTCCGGTGATCCTCCCGGTCTTCAAAACCGGCGATTGTCGGGTTTGTCCCGGCAATGGTGCGTTCGACTCGCACACGCTTCCGCCATAAAAACCTAGAGTCTTTGGGCAACATTTTGACTGTTGCATGCGACGAATCTTTTTACCCTTCGCGCCCGGCGCAAGCTGGGGACCCGGGGCGAATCCGGGGGGGGACCTGCTCCCAATAGACGGACCTCCTTCCAATAATTGACCGATTCGCAACGGAAGATCCGCGGACCTCTCTGCATTGATTGACCCATTCGTAATGGAAGGTCCGCAGCCGGAGCTATTGAGGATATGTCGTGAGACGCCCGGCAGAATCTTAGAAGACTCATTTGGCTTCTGGTCAATACAGAGAACAACGTATATGCCGCTCAGTTGTCTGTGCCGCATTATGTCTTTGGGAGAGCAGGTCCGGGATGCCCTGAGTTGTCTCCTTATCCCAGAACACCTCATCGGTCGTGTGGCTTTTCGTGGAATCCTGCGGTTGTGGACGCATGGAAGATGGCATTACGAATCCTGGTTGTTGACGATCATGAACCGGTCAGGCGTGCAATAACTTCACTCCTTGCGAAACGCCCCGACTGGCACGTGTGCGGCGAGGCAGCGGATGGCGTGGAGGCAGTTGCGCGGGCGAAAGAACTGCGTCCTGACGCGGTGCTGATGGATGTTTCCATGCCCAAGATGGACGGGCTGCAGGCAACGAACGCACTACGCCAACAACTACCCGGAACGAAAGTCATCATTATCAGTCAGAATGATCCCGCCGTGGTTCGGCGACAAGCGGCGCAAGTGCGGGCTGATGCTTACGTCGGGAAAGATACGATGGCACAAGAGCTTATCCCTTCGATAGAGAAACTGTTCGTTGATGCTGCCACTAACAGTAGTGCAGATACTTTGACAAGACGCCCTGGCGAAGAAATCTCTGCTTGGCTTCCGGGCGGCGGGGAGATGGGCGAGCGAATCCGCGCATTCGACTGGAGGAAGACGGTTCTTGGTCCAGTGGACCGCTGGCCGGAGTCGCTAAAAACTGCGGTCCGCATCTGTGTCGGCTCTCGCAATCCCATCGTGCTTTGGTGGGGTAGATCGGAGTTATCACAGTTTTACAACGATGCCTATATTTCATTCTTGGGCAGCAAGAAACACCCGGTTTTTCTGGGCCGCTCGGGACGAGAGTGCTGGAGCGAGATTTGGGGAACCATGGCCCCGATGCTAGAGAAGGTTTTCACCACCGGTGACGCCACGTGGTCCGAAGACTTCCTCTATGTGCTGAATCGAAATTTGCCTCGCGAGGAAGGTTACTTTACTTTTTCCTACAGCCCCATTTGGGGTGATGCGGGAAAAGTCGAAGGGATCTTTTGCGCGTGTTACGAAACAACGGCACGAGTTATCAGTGACCGGCGTCTCCGCACACTTCGTGACCTGGGACGAACGATCTCGAGCGCCAAAACAGCGGAACAGGCATGTAGATCAGCTGCGAAGATTCTCGAAGGCAATCCTGCTGACATTCCGTTTGCGCTGTTTTACCTCCTCGATGAGGACGGACACCATGCGCGCCTTGCTGCAACGAGTGGCTTCATCGGAGACAGTGAAGCCGCCGTTGAGGGAATTGACCCGAACTCGCCTCTGACTGCTTGGCCCTTCAAGGAGGTTCTCGAGAGTGGGTCATCCAAGATCCTAACCGATCTCACACAGCGCTTTGGACACTTGCCGGGAGGCCCGTGGCCGGAATCTCCAGAAAGCGCCCTCATCCTTCCTATCGCTGCTGCTGGCCAGCCCGGTCCAGCAGGGTTCCTGATAGCGGGTTTCAGCCCGCGGCGAATTGTAGACGCGGACTACCACAGTTTTCTTGAGCTGATAGAAGGACACGTCGCCACAGCCATCGCCAATTCTCGCGCCTACGAAGAGGAACGGAAACGTGCCGACGCGTTGGCGGAAATAGATCGTGCGAAGACGCTTTTTTTCAGCAATGTCAGCCACGAATTCAGGACGCCTCTCACATTGATGCTCGGTCCCTTGGAGGACACCCTTGCCAGCTCGACTGGGGTGGCCGATGAACAACGAAGAAATCTCGAAGTGGCTCATCGGAATTCCTTGCGCTTGCTCAAGTTGGTCAACACGCTTTTGGATTTTTCGCGTATCGAAGCTGGCCGCATTGAGGCTTGCTTCGAGCCAGCCAACTTAGCGCAACTGACTTCTGGGCTTGCCAGTGTATTCCGCTCGGCGATCGAGCGAGCTGGGCTGCGGCTACTCATTAACTGCGAGGAAATTGGTGAGCAGGTTTACATCGATCGGGAAATGTGGGAAAAGATCGTTTTCAACCTGATTTCGAACGCTCTGAAGTTCACTTTCGAGGGTGAGATTGAAGTTTCAGTGAGGAAAGTGGGCGATGCGGTTGAACTCGCCGTTCGAGATACGGGAACCGGTATTCCCGCCGACGATCTGCCGCACCTGTTCGAGCGATTCTATCGAGTCAAGAATGCCCATGGGCGCTCGTTCGAGGGAAGCGGTATCGGTCTTGCGCTGGTGGAGGAGCTCGCCAAGCACAATGGCGGCTCGGTGCGAGTCGAGAGCAAGGTGGGGCTGGGAAGCACGTTTACGGTAACTATTCCGTTGGGCAAAGACCACTTACCTGCTGACCGAATCAGCGCGCAGCGTTCGCTGGCATCAACCGCCCTGCGAGGCGAGACCTACATTGAAGAAGCTTTACATTGGCTCTCGGATGTCCCTAACACCCAGGAATTTCTGTCAACCGACGCTCTTTTGCCCGCCCATGTCTCAGGTACCGGGGACAAAAAACGCTCCCGCATTCTGCTCGCGGATGACAATGCCGATATGCGGGACTACGTCCGAAAGTTACTCTCCTCCAGTTTCGACGTGGAAGTCGCTCCCGATGGTGAAGCGGCGCTGGAGGCGATTCGCTCGCGTCCCCCTGACCTCATCCTCAGTGATGTAATGATGCCGAAGCTGGATGGATTCGGGCTATTGAAGGAATTGCGGTCGGATCATCGTACGGCAACGATACCCCTCATCATGCTTTCGGCCCGGGCTGGAGAAGATGCAAGAGTCGAGGGGGTCGGCGCCGGAGCCGCCGATTACCTCACCAAACCGTTCTCCACTCGCGAACTGCTGGCACGTGTCAATTCGCAGCTGAATATGGCACGAACACGGCGAGAAGCTGCGGAAGTAGAACGCAAGCTCCGTGCCGAAGCTGAACTCGAACGCAATCGGCTCCAGCACGAGATCGCCGATATCAAACTCCTGCGGGGCGTCAGCGCGCAGTTGATCTACGAGGACGTCGGCTCAATTTACGAGAAGATCTTGGATGCTGCGGCCGCCATCATGGGTTCGGACTACGCCACCATGCAGGCGTTTTATCCCGAGCGTGGTAATGGTGGGGAGCTTCGCATGCTCGGCTACCGGGGACTGAGTCCACAAGCTGCGAAGTTCTGGGAATGGGTGCGACCTGATTCGGGATGCACATGCGGTGAGGCTCTCCGCACCGGGAAGCGGGCGATCGCAGCCGATGTGAAAACCTGCGAATTCATGGCTGGCAGCGCCGACCAAGCAGCCTACCTGGCAGCCGACATTCACGCCGGGCAGAGCACACCTCTGCTGTCGCGCAGCGGAAAGTTGCTGGGCATGATCTCCACCCACTGGCGCAACCCACACCAGCCGTCGGAGCGTGACCTGCGCCTGCTGGACATCCTCTCGCGACAAGCCGCCGATCTCATCGAGCGAGTGCAGGCCCAGGAGGCGCTGCGCCGAAGTGCAAAGTGGCTTGCCGGCCAGAAGGAAGCGTTCCAAGCCGCAGTCAACGCTGCGCCGCTTGACGTATCTCTTGGTGTCCTCGTCAAGGCCGCTGTCGAGCAGACAGACGGCGAAGCCAAGTGTGCCTTTTATATTGCCGATGCCAGCGGGACCACGCTGCAGCACGTCACGGGCATGCCCGAAGACTACGCGGAATGTGTTGATGGATTTAAGATCGGTCCGGAGTCGCTGGCGTGCGGCTTGGCCGTACACACCGGTCAGCCGGTCATTACTCCCGATGTAACCAAAGAGGCGCGCTGGAAGCCATGGTTGGGGGTGGCTGAGAAGTTTGACTACCGCGCATGCTGGTCCTTTCCCGTGGAAACGTCGGGAGGGAAAGTGGTCGGCACCTTTGCCATGTATTTCAAGGAGCCGCGAGACGCGACATCGCGCGACCGTGAGCTCGCAGCGTTGCTGGCACAGGCCGCGGGCATCATCATCTCTCGTTATCAAGAGGGGGAAGAGCGAGCACGAGCCGAAAGCGTGCTGCGCGAAAGCGAGGGGCGGTTCCGCGCACTCGTCAATGCCACTTCCTATGTGGTCTATCGTATGAGTCCCGACTGGAGCGAGATGCGCCAGCTCGAAGGCAGGGGATTTATCTCCGATACAGGAAAACCCAGAACGGATTGGTTGGAAGAATACATCTATCCCGATGATCGGGAATTGGTATTGCGGGCGATGCGCGAGGCAGTGCGGGCCAAGAGCATATTCCAACTTGAGCATCGAGTCCGTCGGACAGACGGGACCTTGGGATGGGCTTACTCGCGCGCTGTTCCGCTACTCGATGACAAAGGTAAGATCATCGAATGGTTCGGTGCGGCAAGCGACGTGACAGCGCGCAAAGACGCCGAGGACAGATACCGGAAGTTGGCTGAGACGCTGGACGCAGAGGTACGCGCTCGCACGCGAGACTTGGAGAAGCGAAATGCCGAAATACTGAGGCAATCCGAGCAAGTTCGGGAGCTCTCCTGGCGTTTGCTGCGATCGCAAGATGAAGAACGCAGACACATTGCGCGAGAATTGCATGACAGTGCCGGCCAAACATTGACGGTCTTGGGCGTCAACCTGGTTCAGCTTGCCCAGAAAGCGGGCCGCAACGCTCCTGAACTTGCGACCGAAGCGGAAACCATCCAGGAAATGGTTCAGCAGTTGCATCGAGACATTCGAACCACGTCTTATCTGCTGCACCCGCCTTTGCTGGACGAGAGCGGGCTGTACTCTGCCCTCACCTGGTATACACAAGGCCTTGTCGAGCGCAGCGGGTTGCAAATCAACCTGGAGATCTCAGAAGACTTCGGAAGATTGCCGCGCGATATGGAACTGGTAGTTTTTCGCTTAGTACAAGAGTGTTTGACGAATATCCATCGTCACTCGGGAAGTAAAACGGCATCCATCCGAATTGCGCGTCTAGGAAGTGAGGTCACCGTGGGCATAGAGGATAAAGGCCACGGCATGTCACCTCAGCGGTTGGCTGAAATTCAATCCGGAAGTTCAGGCGTGGGCATCCGCGGGATGAGGGAACGGCTGCGTCAATTTGAAGGCGAAATGAAGATTCATTCGGAGGGCAGCGGAACTAAGATCTTGGTCACGATTCCACTTCCGAAAGGCGCGGGAGAAGAAGATTCGCCGACAGCCGAGTCTCTCCAAGCCGCTATTTAGGAATTGAAGCGGAGAATCGCCCATGCGAATCCTGATCGCTGATGACAACCAGTTCGTTCGGCGGGCGATAGTGGGGCTTCTCGCGCAGCAAGACGGCATTGAAGTGTGTGGGGAAGCATCGGACTCGGCAGATGCGATTCAAAAAGCAACTGAGCTACAGCCTGACATGATCTTGCTGGACATCAGTATGCCGGGGAGAAACGGCCTGGAAACAGCGCGTGTTCTGAAGCAGAAGTTTCCGGAAACCAAAATCCTGATTGTCAGCCAACACGACCCTAAACAGATGCTGGCGCGCTCGCTCGAGGTGGGGGCCAGTGGTTGTATCGAGAAGGCTCGACTCGCGATCGATCTGCTGCCGATGATTCGAGGTCTGCAAAAGGCATCCTGTAGTCACGTTCCTCGTTAGTCTGCCAGCGGCCGCGGGGTCACTTCAGCTGTTGCGTGCGACGAATCCTGTTCCCACCCTTCGCCCCCGGCTCAGGGTGGGGCACCCCGGCTACATCGGGTCGTTTGATCTGCGGTTTCTTATGCGAGTGAAACCTGTCTGGATCGAGCGGGTTCTAACCAGATGCCGGACTTCGACGAGGTATCAATGCCCCGATTGCTTTCGCTAAATGTCGGTCTTCCACGCGACGTGACATGGAACGGCAAAACTGTCCGCACCGCAGTCTGGAAATCTCCGGTCACGGGACGGCGAATGGTGCGCAAGCTCAATATTGTTGGCGATGCCCAAGGCGATCTCGTTGGTCATGGTGGGGAGCGGCGAGCCGTTTTTGTTTATCAGATGGACTCCTATCACTATTGGGAACGCATCCTTGCACGTAATGACTTCATCTTCGGCCAGTTCGGAGAAAACTTCACGGTTGAGGGACTTCCTGATAACGAGGTCTGCATTGGGGATCGCTACCGCATTGGTGACGCGATATTTGAGGTGACACAGCCGCGCGTAACGTGCTACCGCGTGGGCATCCGCATGAACGAAGCTCGTATGCCGGCCCTGCTCGTAGCACATCGCAGACCAGGATTTTACTTTCGTGTATTGCAGGAGGGAGAAGTTGGTGCGGGCGATGACATCGTGAAAATTGCTGACGGTCCAGAACGGATGAGCGTGGCCGATATTGATGCTCTCCTGTATTTGCCTGGACACTCTCGCGAGCAACTGGAACGTGCGCTCCGCATACCGGCTCTAAGCAAAGGTTGGCAATCTTCTTTCCAAGCGATGCTCGAACAAGAGTCGAGCGCGAAAGGCGTTGCAGGGAATCCGGGACTCGCAAATGAGGAACAAGCTCCAGCATGGCCCGGCTTTCGACCCATGCGAGTCGGGAACATTCATAAGGAAAGCGATAGCGTAACTTCCTTCATCCTTAAGCCAATCGATGGGCAACCACTCCCTGTCTTCCAGGCGGGTTTATTTGTTGTCTTGCGCTTGCATCTCGACCCGGGCAACTCCCCCGTTCTTCGCAGCTATTCGCTGTCTGATCTGCCGGCAGCCGACCATTTCCGCATCAGCGTCAAGAGCGAATTAAACGGGATTGGAAGTTCCTATCTGTGCAACCGTACACACGAAGGCGATGTATTGGATGTTAGTGCACCGCGAGGAAGCTTCACGCTGCGTCAAAGCCAGGGTCCTGTGGTTCTGCTGAGCGCTGGAGTGGGCGCAACGCCAGTCATGTCGATGCTCCACGCACTGGCCGCCGAAAGCTCGCAACGAGAGGTCTGGTGGATCTATGGAGCGCGCAATCGCGTCGACCACCCCTTTGCAGAAGAATCGCGTTCCTTACTGAAACAGCTCTCTCGCGGACGAGGATACATCGTGTACAGCAGGCCCGCTGCAAGCGACCGCGTCGGGATAGACTTCGATGCTCCCGGACACATTGACATAGCTTTGCTTGAGAGAATTGGCGTGTCACAGGCTAGTGACTTCTATCTGTGTGGACCATCTGCATTTTTGCAAAATATGCGCGATGGGCTGCGAAACTGGGGCGTGCTCCCCGGGAATGTGCACACGGAAATCTTCGGTTCTCTCGAGACTATTACCCCTGGTATGGCGCCGGTTAATCACACGCCTCACCTGCCACAAGGGCCGCCCGGATCTGGCCCCCCAGTCTCATTCGCACGTAGCGGGATTACCGCCGCTTGGGATCCGAAATTCGCGAGCTTGCTTGAACTGGCTGAAGCCTGCGACGTTCAGGTCAGATGGTCGTGCCGGACTGGAGTCTGTCACACCTGCATGACCGGTCTGATTGCCGGATCGACTGTTTATAACCCTGAGCCGCTGGAGAGGCCCGCTCCCGGGAACGTGCTCGTGTGCTGTTCCCAGCCGAACGCGGATGTCACTCTGGACCTTTGAGGGAAACGGGAGGAGTCCAATGCGTCCTGATATTGTGCCCTGAGATCATCGAGAACTTGCTGGAGATGCCATAGCGGTGAAATGAGACTCTTCGTATTCTCACGGTGGATAGCGATCATTTCTGGTGGGCCCTCTACGACGACCCTCTACTGCATCGCCTGATACTTCGGATGTGCGTAATATCCTTTGCGGGCGTAGACTTTGTAGCCTCGCTGTTGAGTGACGATCTGGATTTTGCGGAATTTTCCATCCCAGTTCTGGTTCTCAGGGTAGTAGCCGAGGCTGTACTGCTGATGAAGTTCGTTTGAGATTTCGTCCAGCGCGGCATTCAGCCTATCCATGCCTCTCACCTCAAGCATGCGACCCCCGGTTGCCTCCGCCAGCTTCTTCAGCACTTCTTCTCCGTGCTCATCTCTCTCATAGGTATGAATCACATCACAGTGATCGCGGTGCGTGCGATCGCGAGGCGGATCGTAGATCTGCAGGACATAAGCAATGACGTCATTTTGCAGCAAGACCTCTAGAGCGTCCTCCAGCGTGGATTCGCTCTTGGAATCCCCCGACATGGCAACCACTACCACCGCTTTTCGTCCTATCTCGTGCTGAAGGTAGCGGAGTGTAGAAACCCGGAGGGCATCGTAAAGGTGGGCTTCACGGTGCTGGTTGTAGGGCTGCCCCGTGGGTCCAATGGGAGGAATTGGTCCGGGAAAGGTTCGCGGCGGGGGCGCCTGATCAGGAGTACCGAATGTCGTTGCCCAGTTGCGAATCTCATCGACCCTTTCCTGTAACAACTGAGTGTCGGAGGTGGGAACTTGAAGCGTGTCCACGCGGGCGTGATAGCTCAAGATAAAGCCAAGATCAGTCGGTCGAACTACGTGTTGCATGAACATGCTCGTGGCCGCCGCCTCTTCGTTGAGAATCCAGGCCATACCTGTGCCGGTATCGAGCAGCACGCCAACGTTGAGCACCACATCGCTGTGGTTGGCAAAAAATTTGATGGGCTGTTCTTTGCCATCTTCGAGCACCCGGAATTCTCCTCGGTCCAGCTGGCCGGCCAGGCGCTTCTTGTCATCGCGTACAGTGAAGTACACGGAGACCAGGTCGACGTTCTTTTTGAAGACGTTGTCCTGATCGGTTTTATCCTGTGCAACTGCGGCTGCCGATAAAACAAGGATGACGATGGAGAAAACCAGGACCAGCAGAGACACTTCTGTCGTCCGACGCATACAACGCTCCTCGAAGAGGGGACGGTAAGAGTAGATGCGGGTATTCCGCCGAGTTGTTGCTCGCCCGCGGCAAAATTCAAGCCCAGGCGGACGTGAGCCCATCCTGATGCCGTCGAAGCTGAGCTTAATCTCTACATCACAAGTAATCCTGATCACTTGGAGGCGATAGTAGCACTATCTCCATCAGCGGCGGAGTGTTGCGTGCGCTTCACGCGCAGTCTGCGGCAGGCGGCGGATCAGGAGAGAAACGCCGCGGTCGCAATGCCCGCGAGAATTCCGGTCAGGGAGATGGCCGCAAATACCGAGGACGCGGTGCGCCAGGAAATCGCTTTGCCGGTCACCAGGAAAGAATAGACGCTGTAGGCGCCGAGGGTGCAGAGGAGGGTGGCCACGTAGGGCAGCGGAACGCCGCTGCGCAGGGCGACAAAAGAGGCAAACACATCAAACGCCATAGGCACCGGCAAGAATGTGCCTACGATCGCGACTGCGGTCAGGCGAAGTGGGGTCACCGCCGCGTGCAAAGCGGTTTGTGGGATCAGTTCGATGGCCAGCGCTCCCAACGCAGCCGCCAGCAGCATTAGCAATCCTGCGGTGCGCAGCAGGTACCAGAGATTTTTGAGGTAGGTCTTCAGAGTGGTGAACAGGGCGTGATTCCAGGAAAGCGCTTCCGCGGCGGGAACCGCACAAGTCCCACTCGAGTCGGCACTGACGGATTTTGCAGCCAAGCGAGGCAGGAAAACCAACAGCACGAGGAATGTCATTCCAAGCTTCAAGGCAGCCAGCGGCAAAGGAAAGAGACTGAACAGGGCCGCCAAAACTACCACGTTTAAAGTTGGAGAGCTGATCATGGTCGCCAGCGCGGATTCCCGGCGCACGCCCGAGGCATAAAGGCCCTGGCCGATGGGAGCGACACAATTCGCGCACACTCCCAGCGGCACTCCGGCCAGCGTTCCCCACAGCACGTTCTTATATGGATTATTCGTGGCGGCGCGTTTCAAGCGCGGCAGCAGGCTGAGAAGCCCTGCGCCGAACAGGAATCCGAAGGTCATTCCGACGCGATTTGCCGCCAGCCAGTTCACAGTCGTGAACGCGACCCGCTTCGGCAATGGCATTGCAGGGGTGACTGGCAGCACGTTGTCGAATGTTATGGCGCCGCGCACCCGCACATTCGCTCCCTGATGGAATTTCTTGTAAAGCGCTGGATAGCGGGAATCGATCCAGAAAATGCTGGCCACAAGGACGAGGATCGCGAGAGTCAACGCGACGGGAAGCCAAGGTGTAGTGGATTGGCCCGAAATTTCCCTGTGACCGGCAGTGACGGTGGTGGATGCCATTTTCTGGACCTCGGGAGAAGGTTATTTTCATCGTGCAATGGGACGAGACTTCAGCTTGCGGCTGATGATTTGGAAGATAATTTTTCCGTGCTCTTGCCCGTTGCCCCACTGCGAAATGTTGAGGGCGGATTTAATCGTGCGGAGGGTGCGTGAGCAATAGTACAAAACTACTACTCGCCGGCAATCCGCAGCAGTTCGCCTAGTGTCTGGACCTTGGCCAAGCCTAATTCGGTCAGCAACTTCTGCCAGAGACGCGCGGTTAGAAACGCATCGTAGAGCGCGTGATGAGCGTCCTCGACCTCGATCTGATGCTCGCGGGCTACGGAGATCAGATCGAGGCGGTCGGTGCGGTCGTCCCAGGCCTCGGGGCTGCGCTTGTTGCGCAAGGAGAGCCAACGATGCACTTTAGCAGTGTCAACGGCAGGGAGATCGAACTCCAGGCCGGCCGTGCGACATTCCTTACGCAACACCTCGAGGTCGATGCGCACAAAATGACCAACGAGCACCGCGCCGGCGGTGAATTCTCTTAACTGCTGCAGCACCTGTCTGGGAGGCTCGCCCTGCGCGACATCATCGGGACGCAGTCCGTGAACCAGGATGGTCTTGACCGGAACCGCTACGCCCGGATTAACCACGCGATAGAACTGCTCGCCCGCCCGAATCTTTCCGCCGTCCATGATGATGGCCCCAATGGAAAGGAGGCGGTTCGACTGGTTATCGAGAGAAGTCAGTTCGCTATCGAGGACAGCCCAGCGCGCGCAATCAAGCCGGGTGCGCCGGGATAGATGACCGAGTCGCGAAGGCCGCCACAGACTCAAGCGCCAGGGCATGCGTTATCCGACTTGGGAATCAAGTTGCGCCCAAACAGCCGTGCGGAAATGTGATTCCACCAGCGATTGTGTGCGCGCGACGGTTTGAAATGCTTCCTTAAGCGTGCTCTTCTGCAGTGCTGTGAGGGATTCAGGGTTCACGTAATTGCTGGGCGGCAAGCCAGATTGCTTCTGTTCCAGTTGCCGCTCTAATCGCAGCAGCAGCAGGAACTCGTACGCTTCGTGCAGGTCGTTGAGCAGTTGGGGATCCTGATAGTCGATGGCTTGCAGGGAGAGCAGGCGGTCGAGGGTGCCGGTGCGCGCGATGCCGACATCGATGGCAAACAACCGGGCGGCATGCACGATGGGCGAGGTGCCGTTGAGTTTCAGATCCAGTTCATGCTTGTGCTCACCGCCGCGCTCGACTACCAGGGTGCGGAAGAAACCAAGTGGCGGCTTGTGCATGATAGAAAGATAGGCGAGCACGGATTTGAACAGCCCCGCCGATGCCAGCAAATCGCGAACGTATTCTTCAAGCGCGTGATAAAGGCTGAGATCGCCACCCACCGGGCGCATATCAAAGAAGATCACCGCATCCTGGGCCGAGAGGATGCTGGGATCCTTAATCCATTGATAGAAGTATCTCTTCCACTGCGCGAGCGGCTGCCGCCAGCGCGCGTTGCTGGCCATGTACCCACCGGGGCATGGCGGATAGCCGCAAGCCGTCAATCCTTTGTGCACAAAATCGGCAAACTCCGCGAAGTATTGCGCTGCCGCTGGCTGCCGCTCGTCGGCGAGATCGGCATAAATCAAGCCGTTGTCCTGATCGGTTTTGAAGGTCTGCTCGCGGCGGCCTTCGCTTCCCAGCACTACCCAGCAGTAAGGCGCGGGAGGCTTGCCCAGCTTGCTTTCCGCCAGCTGCAGGATCTTATTCAGGACGTGGTCGTTCAGTTCCGCAACTACGCGAGTGATGTGGCTGGCGCGGGCGCCCTCGCGCATCAGCAGGGGAATCAAATGCCCAATGCGATCCTGCGAGACCGCCAGGCTCTCCACATCGGTCTTAGCGGCAATATCGCGCACGATGCTCAAAGGCGAATCACTTTGCAGCAGAAGCAGATCATGATGACTGATTGCGCCTTTGGGCACCCCGTCCTGCGTCACCAGGATGTGGTGAATGTTGTTGCCCAGCATTAAGACCAGCGCCTGGAACGCCGGTTCGCTAGCCTCAATCGAGACCACTGGCGAACTCATGATCAGGGTTACGGGCATTTCGGCCGGCAGTTTTAGGGCGACGATTTTGACGGAAAAATCCTTGTCGGTGACGATTCCCTGAGCACGACCCTCGTCGTCGGTAACGAAGAGGCAAGTGGCGTCTGACTTTGCCAGCAGTTCTGCCGCGGCTTGGGCAGTGGTCGTCATATCGCAAAGCAATGGAGGACGGGCCACCAGCTCGCCTACCGTGAGCGAATAGAGAAGGCGTTCGCTGTTGCCCAGAAGCTGTGAACGCGAACGAATCTCGCTCAAACTGCGATCCATGTAGCGAGTGACCGAGGTGTGAATGAAGTGGCTGGCGACGTTCGGGTAGGAGGTGATGATCCTTTGCATCTCGCTCCACGGCAGGCTGTAGCAGAGCGTATCTTCTAAGGCGGTCACATCCAGGCGGGCGCGATTGCCGCCGACCACGGAAAGCAGGCCGAAGATCTCTCCCTCGCTGCGCATGTCGAGCGGAACTTCTTCTCCCAACTCCGTCCGGATGGTCAGCTTGACCGCGCCTTTCTGCACGATGTAAAGCGAATCGGAAGCCTTGCTTCCGGCGGTAAGAATCGCCTTGCCGCGCGGGAAATATTCCAGCGATATGGTTCCTGCCAAACGGCGGAGCTCGTTTTCAGGCAGATATTGGAAGGGCGGAATGCTCTTCACAAAGGTCACGACTGCATCGGTGACCATCGAGCGGGAAGATTGAGTGGGTGCCACGGCAAATCAACTCGCGCTGCGCTTCCTGGGGCGGTTATATCACCAAACTTCACGGCAACCAAACCGCTTCTGCGGGGCTGGGCTTTCGCGTTGCAGACCATTTGGCAAACTAGAAAGGAGTTCTCGCACACACTTCAGGGGGCGGTTTTGGGAGTCAGAATGATCTTTTGCAGTCCTGTGGGCGATTCCACGATCAGGTAAGTGAAGGATGATCCCTGCAGCAGCTGGGTCATCACATCCCGGGGGTTGCCGGGTCCGAGTTTGGCCACTACGCGCTCAAAGGCTCCCTCGGCCATCGGCATATCGACCTGCGCACCCGTTTGCGAGCTTACTTCGTAGAGGATGTCGGCCATAGTGGAATTTTCCGCGTCGATGGTCAGCAGGCCGTTCTGGAAAATCACCTTTGGTTTCTGCGGCGTAATACCCGAGACCTCAGCCCCGGCAGCTTCTGGCGCAGGCTGGGATGAGGGCGCGGGCGCAGCGGACGCCGCGCTATGAGACGGTGAATTCGCGGCGGTTGGTTGAGCGGCTGCTGCAAGATGTTGAGAGACCGCGGCTGCGGTCGGCGCCACGGAACGAGCAGGCGGATTTGCAGCCACCCGGCTCACGCGAGGCGGGCGCGGATTAACGGCGTTAGCAGCGACGCCGGAAGCGCTGCCGGCTTCCACTGGCTGGATGACGACGTCATTCGCGTTCAAGGAAATCTTTGGCGGTCGCTTCGCGCTCTCTACCTCGAGGACCACGCGAGTGATGGGCGGATTTTCCTGAAACAGCCCCAGGCGCACTGTCTGAATTCCATCCTGATGCACAGCGAGGCGGCGTGGAGCAGTTCCTGGCAACGTATTAGGGAAGTCCACAACAATACGCTCGGGATTGCTAAGCGCTGAGACCAGCGGCTTGATAGGTCCACTAAGCTCGGCTTTCACTACCATCCCATCCGGCTGCCGTACGATGGATAGTCCACGAAGTGCCAGCGTGCTGGGGCTGGCGGTCGTGCCGGGGCTGGGCGAATTCTTCGGTGTCTCGTTCGGGTGCAGCGGCACATTGGACGCTAAGGCCACCGGGGGCTTGGAAGTCGGGGGTGGAGGTGAATTGGAAGCCGCGGGCGCAGGGGCCACTTTAGGAGGCGCAGCGGCTATTGCCGCCGGCGGCCCGCTTGTTGCGACAGAGCCGATCTGCAAGATCAATTTATTTCCTTGCGAGATGAGCTGGTGAGCCGCGGGCTTCTCGAGATCGACCACGACCCGCAGCGTAGGGGGATTGGTGCGGAAGAGCGATTCACGGATCGCAGTGACTCCGGATTTCTGCACCGGAATGCGGCGATACTCGGCACGCGGCGCATCGACAGGGATGTCGACCGCGATGCGCGGCGGATTTTCGAGAACGGTTACGGTTCCGGTCAGCGCAGCTGTGCCGGAGATCTCGACGTCGACGCCTTTTTCGGTGGAAACGGCCTGAATGTTGGTGATCTCGAGAGAAGCCGCGGTTGGATGTTGTGCCGGAGGGGTTTCAGCAAAACCCGGACAGAGCCAGGTAGCCAGGAAAACCAGACATCCTGGGACGAGTCCGGTACGAAGCGAATAAGACATGGGCCTAGGACGACAGATCACAGCTTGGCAACTTAGATGATGGTAACCGAATTGTAAACCAGAACCATCGGGCAAACTGCCATGAAGCAGAGAAGTTAATGCCGATCGGAGAGGAAGGTTAATTCCCCGCGCCGCAGTCACTAGCGCTTTTGCCGGCCCCGAGACGAATGCGAGTGTTCGCCGCAAGAGAGGACAGCAACCATTTTCTGCTTTCAGAGTCTTTATCGTAGCAAGGACGACCGTCCTTTCTGAGGAACCAATGCCCAAATCGCGAATTGCCGCGCTCATGCTGGCCGTGGCCACCTTGATTGGCGCGGAGATGCTCCCGGGCGGAACCGGCCAGCAGGTCGATAGCCGTAAAGCCAGCCCGCCGTACACCGGCAATCTCTCCATCTTCGATTCCCCCGGCCGCGAAGACCGACTGCAAATCGAGCGCGTCATGGATCTGCTCAGCATCACACCGGGCAAAACCGTTGCCGACATCGGCGCTGGTTCCGGCTGGTTCACGGTGCGCGCGGCACGCCGCGTCACGGGTACCGGCGTCGTCTACGCCGAGGACATCAATCCCGAGGCGATCGCGTACATCAACGATCGCGCGCAGAAAGAACAGCTGCTGAATATCCACACGATTCTCGGGCACGAAGACAGCGCGCTGCTTCCCGCCGGTCAGATCGATGTCGTCCTCATTCTGAAGAGCTACCACGAGTTCGCGAAACCAGTAATTCTCCAGCGTAACCTCCGTGGGGCGCTCCAGCCCGGCGCGAAGGTGGGCATCATCGACCGCAACGGCAACGACACAACTCACGGCGTCAACCGGGATGTGGTCCTCAAGGAAGCGGCACAAGCCGGCTACGATGTCATCGGCCAATATGACTTTGTCAAAGACGACATGAATTATTTCCTGATATTCACTCCCAAGCCCAACTGACCGATCGAATCGACTTGCGTCACAACGGCTCCCCACCGCTCCGCCATCCCCGGTCGGGCCGGGATGATCCATTCGTGGCGCAATATCGATCTGCCTCCGACGGAACGTTCCGGTCACTCATGCCAGCGATCAAGAGCAGGATGCCGGCACCGTTCCTTTTGCGGAACGGCCCACAGTGTGTGACTGGACGCATTGCGCAGCCTCGGCCTGCAGGTGCAAAATTCAGGCTGTATCAAGGAAGCGCAAGGTCTCTACTTCGGACGTAAAAGGAGAGCCCATGCCAGTCGCTAAACTGCGGGAATTTCTCGACAGCCACAATGTGAAGTACCTCGTAATCTCCCATTCCAAGGCTTACACCGCGCAGGGCATCGCTGCCCTGGCGCACATTCCTGGCCAGGAGCTGGCAAAGACCGTGATTGTCCGGGTCGATGGCGCTCTGGCTATGGCGGTGCTGCCGGCATCCTTCCAGGTCGATCTCAGCCTGTTCAAGGAAGCATGCAGGGCGAAAGCCGTCAGCCTGGCGAGTGAGGCAGAATTCAAGGACAGCTTCCCGGATTGCGAAGTGGGAGCGATGCCTCCGTTCGGCAATCTTTACGGATTGCGGGTATACGTGGAGGAGATGCTCACGCGCGACAAGGAAATCGCTTTCAACGCCGGCTCACACCTGGAGCTGGTCAGGCTGGCCTATGCGGATTTCGAGAGGCTGGTGAAGGCGACAGTGTGCCGGTTTGCGCGCAAAGTGGCAGCTCCAGCAGCCTAAGGATCAGTTGGCTGTTGGGATCGGCCCCTGGTCCTGGGATCGTGGACTGCCTCGCTCAGGATTTTGCTTGTTAAGAGCCCCACCCTATCGCTCCGAGAGCGGGAGGGATGAAGGCGTGCCTCCCAGAGCTTCGTCCACTCTTCCGGCCTCTTTTGGCGGACGGCGGTGAAATCTATTTTGTTATCCTGTCTATAACGACGAGCAAGGACCGGGCACGCCAGACCCGCCCGAGTCGAAGGATCTTGAAGTTCTCAGCCTGCAGGCCCACTCTTCCGCCTGTTTGTGCCAAAGGCTGCTATTAACGCCGCTGCCCTCTTCTCAATTCACCATGAAATTCACCATGTTCGACGCCTGGTTGCTGGCGTTGTACATGCCGCCCACCGTGAGCACATACACCGGTTTCACGCCGGCCATGACAATCTGGGCGGCGGGAATGCTGGCCTGCACCTGATTCCCCGAGACGAACATAGTCGTCATAGCGGTGTTGTTGAAGTAAACCACCGAATTGGATGCGAAGCCGCTTCCGTCCACCGTCAGCACGAACCCTGACCCGCCCGCCGTCGCATTGGTGGGCGCGATCGACATGATCTGGGCCGCACCCACGGCTGACATGGTGCTCGAGCCCATTGAGGAGTTATAGCCGCTGCATCCCACAGCTAACATCGCTAATAGAAGCAGACATATGGTCTTCATGATGTATCTCCGAAGGCAGAAATCCCGTCGCATCCTGACAGAGCGGCGGTTTCTTCCAGTTCGCAGGGAACGCTGCAGAACTAGTTTAGGAACCAGCCTGTGATGGTTTTGTCAGCGGCTTGTCATCTGAAAGTAAAACTTTCGTTGTCAATGGAAGCTTGAAATTTGGAAGGGCAAGGCTGTGGCCGACTGCGGAATGTTGGGTCAGACTCGCAGAATCATGACCTCCGTGGATTTGATCAGAGCGGCGGCGGTCTGCCCCACCTTGAGTTGCATCTCCCGTGCTGAACTCGCGGTAATGATCGACGTGATCTGCTGTCCCCCGATGGAAATCTTCACCTCGGCCATCAGACCGCTGATGCGGACGGAATCGATTCTTCCCACCAGCTGATTGCGCCCACTCACGCGGCGGGTTGCGTCCTTACGTTCCTTCTCAGTACCGCCGCGGGTTCGGAACAGCAGCCGGTCCACTTCGCTCCGCGGAATACGGTGATGCCCGCCAGCAGTCTGCACGCTGCGAATCTTCTTCTTGTAGATCCACTGCTTGATAGTGGGAAAACTAATCCCTAATTCCAGGGCTGCATCGCCCAGCTTCAGCAACTCGGCTGGCTTGGCCGCCTTGGGATTTTTCGGCATGGCAACAAATCGTAAGTTGAATCCACGGCGTGGTCAACGAGCCAGACTCGCGCCCCGGGTGTTGCCCGGAGATTCCACAGGAGACATATAGTATATAATCGTTTTATTTATTTAGTTTAAATAGTATTGGAAATACAATTTGGCCTGTTGTCGATTTCCCAAAAGAATTCTTGAGACGCAAATGCGACAATTTCCTCTCTCCTCCGCAATCTTGCTCACCTTCGCTATGGCCTCGACCGCAGTCTGCCAGGACGGATACTTTTCCAATTGGTTCGCGCGCGTCGACAAGACACAGAAGGAGCAGCCTCACTGGGTGACGCCCATTGCGACCACCACTCCCCGCCTGGAAGAAGAGTTTCGCTACGACCAATTGTGGCAGGTGAATTCTGCCGGCGTCACCACCAACAACTTTGACGGCGGCAAAGGGCTGGAGTTGATTCCCTTGGAAAAAGTTGAAGTGATTTTCAATCTTCCGCCATACCTGATGCACAACAACCGGGCAGTGCAGGACGGATTCGGCGACGTCGCCTTCCTGGTGAAGTATCGCTTGCTATCCTCCAACGAGGAGCGCGGCAATTACATCCTGACCGCATTTCTGGGCTGGAGCCTGCCGACCGGCTCGCACACCAACGGCGCCCGGCACGCAGTCATCACGCCCACGATTGCCTACGGGAAAGGCTTCGGCCACTTCGACCTGCAGGGGACTTTTGGCGTCGGACTTCCCGTGGCCGATACTAGTCTCATCGGCCGGACCTTTGTGTGGAACAACGCCTTTCAGTATCGACTGTTTCGCAAGTTCTGGCCTGAGGTCGAATTCAATTCCACCTTCTTTCAGGAGGGCAAAAACGACGGCCAGAAACAGAACTTTGTCACTCCCGGCCTGGTCATCGGGCGATTTCATCTCTGGGAAAGACTCGGCTTCACGTTCGGCGGGAGCTTCCAGATTGCCACCACCCGCTTCCACACTACCAATCACAACGGAATCTTGACGGTACGTTTCCCATTCTGAAGGCGCCTGAGGGTGCCCCGTTCAAGCGAAGCTTGGGCGGGGTAGTTCGAAGCACTTGCGATTCAGCACTCAGTCTGAACTTCTAACTTCCCCGATCTCAGATCACCCGATTGCGTTCACGGCACTTCCACGTCCAGCTTTGCCTTCGCGCCCATCTCCTTGTATTGCGTGTTCAGCAGCGACACCGTGACCGTGTGCTTGCCGGAGCTGAGGTCGCGAAACATGACTCGCGTATCTTCGGTCACCACCGGCGGATCTTGATCGATCTGGTATTCAAGAATTCCCACGTCATTTCCCCCATAACCAGGGGCGCCCACATCCACCAGACCGACATTCTGAGTTTCGACTTCGACCACCGCGGCATGATTTTTCGCGTTCTTGTCCTTGTCTTGCAACGTGGCGCACAGCCTGGGATGATCTTTCTGCCCCTGCCAGGCTCCTTCCTGCGCCGCCAATCCTCCCGTAAGAAATCCTCCCAGACACAACGCCAGCGTCACTTCTCTCCACCAACCTGCTTGCATATCTATCCTCCTTGCATGTTCGATCACAGCCGCTTTGGGTCCCTGGCCGACTTTCTTCATATTATCGTGTTACGATGTATATGCTGACATTATTGAAGCAGTTTGGCGGTTCACTGAAGCGAATCGCCAGCCGCCGGCGAATCCTTTTCGCTTCCCGGCGCATCTTTATTGTTAGAGATGGGTTAATTAGGAGTGGGTGAGGAAGGGCCGCACAAATGGTGGGGATGAATCTGGTGCATCTGATCGAGAGCCACTCTGAGGAGCTGGCCAATGGTTTAGTAGAGAGGCTGCTCGCGTCGGAGCGGACTTCTGATTTCCGTAACATCCCTCCGGACAAGCTGCGCCTGGCGGCAGCCGAGCTTTATCGCAATCTGGGCGAGTGGCTGCTGCAGAAGACGGAAGCGGAAACCGCCGAGCGCTTCCGGTTCGTCGGCGCGCTTCGGGCCGCTGAGGGAATCCGCCTCCATCAATTCGTTTGGGCGCTTACCATCAGCCGCAATCATCTCTGGAGATTCCTGCAGCGCCACGGCTTTGCCGACACCATCGTGCAGCTCTACGGCGAACTGGAATTGATACAGATGCTCAACCAGTTCTTCGACCGCGTCGTCTACTACGGTGCCGAGGGATACGAACAAGCCATCGCCGAAGGCCGCTTCGGCAAGAGTGTGCCTCAACCGGCAGAAGCGGAGAGGCTGCCGTTCCTGGCAGTGTAGCCACTGAAAATTTCGGGCCATCCTCTCAGCCCGTCAAAAGGTGTGGCGCGGACACTCCTGTCGGCGTACTCTGTCCGCCGCGTTTCTCATAAGATTAGTCCCCGTTCGATCGGGGATGATTATTAAGATGGGGTTGCCCCATCCTTGTCGCTCCAAAGGCAGGATCCACAAGGGCGGAGCAACCCCAACGATAGCTACATGGAAAGGGGGGCCAGCCCCCAGCCTCAATTGAGCTGCTTCATGGCTTTAAGAGTATCCTTCAGACGGTAAGCGACAGACTTCTGTGGGTCTGTGCCAACAATTTCCTGCTGGACGATGCCCTCACCATCAATTACCAGGTAAGTTGGGAATGCTCGTATCTGGAAAGCCGCGCGAAGTTTCTGGTCTGAGTCCAGGCACTGAGGCCAGTCCATTCCTTTCTTGGCAACGAAATCCTTCCATGCCTGTTCATTCTGATCTGCACTAACACTGATCAAAACCAGTTCTTCGCGAGGATACTTCTTAACCAGCTCCTTGATCTCTGGCAATGCGGCTCGACATGATGGACACCAGGTAGCCCAGAAATCGAGCACCACAATTTTCCCCGAGAGTTGGTTCAGCGAAAGCCTCTCTCCCTGAAGGGCATCTAGTTGGAATCCGGGCGCAAATCGTTCGCGCGCTCGCCGCGGGTCCGCAATGAGCATGCGCGCCTGATCGGCATAGGTTCCGGAGGGAGCCACGGCCAAATACTCGCTCAGTTCCTTAGTGCCTTCCTCATCCCGCTTCTGCTTCAGCAGAACAATACCAAGCTCAAAACGCGCAACATTTTCGTTCGGGTAATCGGCGAGTGCTTGTCGGAATTCACTCTCCGCCGAGGATAGAGCCTTGGCATCACTGGCGAAGCTCATCAGAACGAATCCCCTGAGCATGTGGGCTCGAGCACGCTGGGGCGCGTCGGCTGCCAGCCTTACGACTTTTTCCGCGCAATCTTCAGCGGCCCTGCGATCCCCAATTCGCGTGTAGGCAAGCGACATGCCGGCCCAGCAGTCATAACAAGAGTTGTGCGCCAGTCTGTTTGCTTCTTTGAAAGCGCGAATGGCATCTTCATACCTTCCGGCGGCGTTTGCCTCCTCCCCTCTTTTTATGGCCTCATCGGGCCGAGACTCATTTAAAGCAGACGCTCTTGGCGCATTGCCACAAACAATCAGAGCCAGAACGCCGCACAGCAGTGAACGGCGAAGAGCCTGAACTTTCGAACTGGCCATTTTTGTTTCTCGCTAGCCCCTGTAATTGAGCAGACTTAGGAATTCCTACCCCTTCTTCAGCTCCACCAGCACCTGCCGGGCAACCTCTTTTAAGGTCTCGAATACGCCCACGCCCTGAAAGGCCACGGCTTCGAAGCTGGGCTCGCCTTTTTTAACCAGCTCTTTTCGCAGGTCGTCGCAGGGCATCGCGTTAGGGAGGTCGCGCTTGTTGAGCTGCAGGACGTAGGGGATCTTACTGAATTCGTAGCCGTGCTCTTTGAGGTTTTCCTGCAGGTTCTCCAGGGCTTCGACGTTGGCGTCCATGCGCTCTTCCTGCGAGTCGGCGACGAACACCACTCCGTCCACTCCGCGCAGGATCAATTTGCGGCTGGCATCGTAGAAAACCTGTCCGGGAACGGTATAGAGGTGGAAGCGGGTCTTGAAGCCGCGCACCGTGCCCAGATCAAGGGGAAGGAAGTCGAAGAACAGAGTACGGTCGGTCTCCGTGGCCAGCGAGATCATCTTGCCCTTCTGGGCTTCGCCGGTACGGTCGTAAACCACCTGCAGATTAGTGGTTTTGCCGCCCAGGCCAGGGCCGTAGTAGACGATCTTGCAATTGATCTCGCGGGCGGCGAAGTTTATGAAGCTCAAGGCCCAGCCTCACTATCCGCGCCGCTCCTGAGCCACTTCGAGCGGCGGGTCCTAATTGCCTCTGTTACCTGGGGAAGCACCAGTTTTATACCACAGCGGGAGTTTACTGAGCAGTACCGGGTCCCTGGAAGGTAAAACTAAAGTCATGCGACATCCGCAGGATGCCGTGGTCGACTGGGAAGGAATGATTGCCGATCAACTCTTTCTATTTTGGGATAGTTTCCTCAGCGGCTTAGGCCGGAAAGAGCTTGCGGAGTTATGGCTCGGCTAGAAGCCGAGCCCCTTCATTGACTCCAGTGGGTGCCTTTTTCCTGGATATCGGCGAACGCGTCGTCAGCGGACAGGGGGCAGGGGATAATATCCGCCCTTCGCCGTCACCTTCAGGTTAGGTCGCTTCACCCGGACTTCGATTTCGCGGTAGGTGCTCGATGGTGTGGCCGGGGTGGTATAGCCGAGTGTGTACTGATTGCGCGCCTCTTCCGTTACCCGGCTGTAGATTGCTTCGATCGCATCCTGGGAGAACTCATTGAACACCTGTCCGCCGGTAGCGCGCGCGTAGCGCGGCAGAATGTCTCCGTATCCCTGGCCGGGAATGCGAATTTTCTGCAATTCCCGATAGGGAGGGATGCCAGCATTGCCTACTCCCACGGCATATACCGTAATTTCGTTCGACAACAGCACCTTAAGCACATCGCTGTAGCTGGCTGAGCTGCGCAGCTCGCGCCCATCGCTCACGATGAAAATAAGCTTGCGGCGATCCCGTTTTTGCTTGGCCAGGTCGAGTGCGGCGGCCAGTACGGCGTCATTGAGAACTCGCGCATCCGGACGGTAGATTGTGCCGCTCTGGCTGGAATTCACCGTGGCAGATGCACCAGGGTCTAGAGGATGACTATTGATTGACGGACCCGATCCCAGTGGTCCCCCGATCGCAAACGGACCGGTTTGCTTGCTGCTGGCTGTCTTCTGCAGCTTGCGGAAGACGTTGGCCAGTTGATTTCCCGCAGCCGGAGTGAATTCCTGTACCTTGGTTACGGTATCGCCATAGGTGTAAATGCTGACCTGATCGAACTGGCCGAAGGCTCCCACCAGGGCAGGTAGCGTGTCCTGCACCTTCTTAACCACCGTATCTGGCATTCCCAGGTCGAGCACTACGGCGGCGGAAAGGGGAAAGGGATCGCTGGTGAAAAATGTAATGTTCTGTGCCTTGCCGTCTTCGTAGACGGAAAAGTCATGGGTCAGCAATCCCTCTACCAGATGGCCGGAGCCGTCCTTAACGGTCACCGGTACAAGCACAAAGTTCACTTCCCTCCGCAGGGTGAAATCCAATGCCGCCCGGCTGTTGGGATCGGGGGCGGGTGCGCTGCCTTCCGGCACCGTGGTGACGGTCAGGGGAGGAGCTGTGTTCTGCGGGGCAGGCGCGTCTGGCGCCTGGTTTCCCGAGTCTGGTACTGGCGGGACAGTCGGTTTCGGGAATGGCCGTTTGGCAGAAGGAGCATCGGGAACCGTCTGTTGCGACTCTCCACTACCGGGCGCCTGCGACAGAAGGGAAGCGCAGGACAACAGAAGCAAAACTGCCGCCGCCATTGCCGACCACAACCGGAATCCACCACTGGGAGGCATGGGTTCCTTTCTGGAAGGAAAAACCCGGATTTGGGCCAGGAACGGGCCTGACCATGCATCTAATTTACAGCATCCCGATAGGGCTGATTTAGAATTAAGTGGACCGCACCGCGAGGATCCCAGAAACCTATGCCCCGATCCCTCCCCACCGTCAAGTTGGCGTGGCTTCCAGTCCTCCTCCTTGGCTTTCTTTGCAATCTTGAGGTCCTTGCGCAGCAGGATAAAGCAGATCAGCAAGAGCAGGGAAATGTCCCCACTTTCCGTTCCGAAGTCAACGTGGTTAACCTGTTTTTCAATGTGAAGGACAAGCACGGCGCGCTGATTCCCAACCTCGCCAAGGACGATTTCGAAGTCTTTGAAGATAATCAGCCGCAGCAGATCAAATATTTCGCCGCCGACGCCAATCAGCCGCTGACTCTGGGGATCCTCATCGACAGCAGCGTTAGCCAGGAGCGCGTGCTGCCGATGGAAAAAGAAGTCGGTGCGTCCTTCCTGCATAGTGTGCTGCGGGACAAGGATCTGGCTTTCGTCATTAGCTTCGACGTGAATGTGGACCTGTTGCAGGATTTCACCAACGACACGGGCATGCTTAGCCACGCGCTGGATCGGGCCAGAATCAATGGAGGCGGCGGAGGCGGCGGTATCCCCGGTCTAGGCGGCGGCCCGATACCAACCACCCAGGTCCCCCGAGGAACGCTGCTTTACGATGCGGTTTATCTGGCGTCCTATGAGAAGCTGGCCCGCGAAATCGGACGCAAGGCGATGATCCTGCTTACCGACGGCGAGGACCAGGGTAGCCACGAGCGCATTCGCGATGCGATCGAGGCAGCGCAAAAGGCCGACAGCATCGTTTATGTGCTGCTGATCGCTGACCGCGGTTTTTATGGCGGCGGTTACTCTGGCGACCGCGAGATGAAGAAGCTCTGTGGCGAGACTGGCGGCCGCATGATCGAAGTCGGAAACAAGTACGAGAAACTGAAGGAAGGCTTCGATCAGATTGCGAATGAGTTGCGCTCGCAATACAACATCGGATATACCCCCACCAATTCAAAGCATGACGGCAGTTTCCGTCACGTCGAGATCCGCACCAAGACCACCGGACTCAAGGTGCAGGCTCGCTCCGGATACTACGCCATGGCAAGCGGCAGCAATGGGGACTGAGGCTGGCCTTGGCTGGTGGTGCAGACACGATTTCCACTCACCCTTCGTAGCGCTCTGGATGGGGCACTCACCGCTAGTTGACTCATGTGTGTGAGTCGACAATGACGATTCTCGTTCACCTTAGTACTCCCCCCAAAAAACACCCAAGCTGCGCTTGAGTGGGCACCCTCCGGGGTTTGTGGATTCCCCTTTAGTCTCGCTTCCCCTCTACTGTCGCGGCGCGAAGTATCCCTTGCGGGAGCGTACCTGCAGGCTCTTGTGGTTCTGCGCTACGATCTCGATGCTGCGGAATTTGCCGTTCGCCAGGAAGTCAGCGGGCTTGTAGGCGACGGCATATTGGCTGCGCAGCTCGTCCTGAATTTCCGAGAAGGCGTTGCTCACGTCCTGAATCTTGAAGGGGAAGAAGGCGCGGCCGCCGGTAGCGTCGGCAAGCCTTTCCAGAACCTTGTCGCCGCGGGTTTTTACTCCGCTGACATTGGTGCTGATGGCGTAGATGATGACCTCAGCGCGCTCCGCCATGGCAATCGTTTCTTCCCGCGTCACCCGGCTCTGGTTGTCTTCGCCGTCGGTCAGAAGAATAATGGCGCGGCGGGCGGCCACGTTCTGGTCATTTTTCATCAGCTTGTCGCGGCAGGCAAAGTAAATGGCATCGTAGAGGGCCGTTCCACCACCCGGACGCAGCATGCGCACGCCGCGCGAGAGGGCCTCGCCATTGTCGGTGAAGTCCTGGGTGACTTCGGCGGTAGTGTCGAAGCCGAGAACAAAGGCGCGGTCGTAACGTGGACGAATAATCTGACTTAGAAATTCGACCGCCGCCTCCTGCTCAAAGCGGAAACGGTCGCGGATGGAATTGCTGGCATCGATGAGCAGACCAACACGCAAAGGCAAATTGGTCTCACTCGAGAAGTTGATGACCGATAGCGGCGGCTTATTGTCATCCAGAACCCGAAAGTCATCTTTACCCAGATTTTTGACGAAGCGGCCGTGCTTGTCGGTGACGGTGAACACCACATTCACTTCGTCAACCGTCTTGCGAAAGGTCGGCAGATCTTCCGCCGCGGGAGGATCCGGCAGCGCGGCCGAAGGTCCCGGCGGATTGTCACGGGGTGGATCTGCGGCAGGCTGACCCCCGGAAGAGGAACGGGCGGCAGCGGCAGAAGGAGGATCCGGTGCCGAAGGCTGACTTGTCGCAGGCTGGTCAGCGGGCGGCTGGCTTGCCGGTGGATTCGCCGGGGCAGCCCCCCTTTCCATGGCGCGGCTCGCTGACGGAGCCTGCGGCAGATCTTGCGAAGGGGTAGAGTTCTGTCCCAGGGCAAGAGCAGCCGCCAACAGTCCCAGGCCGATCAGGGTTGGAAGAAACTTCATCCTCACCACACCATTATATGACGTATAGAACGGGAGCTAGCTCGACGATGGACCTGATTATAAGCCGAGCAAGCCCAACCTACTTGTGGGAAGTCTCTTTGAGCCTGGCTAGAAATTCTGCAAGCTCCTCGGGAATTGGACTGGAAAAAGCAAGAGCCTGGCCGGTGTGCGGGTGCTGGAAGGCAATCTGCGCGGCGTGCAGAAAATGGCGGGGGAGAGAGAGTACAGCCGGCGTGCTCGGCGCGGTGGGAGTTCGGGCCCCTCGTCTTCGTCCAGGCTGTCTGTGTGCAGGCTCCGGAGTGATGTTTCCTGCAGCCCCATAAAGCGTGTCGCCCACCACGGGATGTCCTATGGAAGAAAGGTGAACCCGGATTTGATGAGTCCGTCCCGTCTCGATTGCCACCTCCAAGAGTGAAAAGCGGCCGTAATCGGAATCAATCTGCTCTACGACCCTGTAGTGCGAAACTGCTTCGCGTCCGCCTGCGCGTCGTGTTGTCATACGAGTGCGGCGCAATAGATCGCGGCTTATAGCGCTCTTGATGCTTCCCTGTGACCGCTTTAGCCAGCCATGCACCAGGGCGATGTAGGTCTTTCTCACCTGCCGACGCGCGAACTGAGCGGCCAGCTTGCGGTGAGCGCGATCATTCTTAGCCACCACCAGCAAGCCACTGGTATTGCGATCGAGTCGGTGGACAATTCCGGGTCGGAGCACGCCGCTCACCGTAGATAGCGCACCAAAACGATGCAACAGGGCATTCACCACCGTACCGCGATTGCGGTCGCTATCGGTTGCGCCCGCACCGGCGTGAACCATCATCCCGGCCGGCTTCTCGATGACCGCAAGGTCCTCGTCTTCGTAGATAACCTTAAGCGGAATATCTTCGGCGATGGCACGAAGCGGGTCCGGCGCAGGCAGGTCAATCAGAGTGATCTGCTCACCACCACGCAGCCGCAGCGAAGACTTACCAGGCGTTCCATTGACCAGAACCTTCTGTTGCGCAATCCACTGCTGAACGCGAGCGCGGCTGATGTCGGGAACATGCGCGACCAGAAACTGGTCGAGGCGCTTGCCGCAATCCTCGGGGGAAGCAATGAGGCTTGCTGGGAACTCGGCGACGGGCGAGCCGTAGCCGGGAGTGTCCTCTTTGTCACTGCTACTCAATGCCGTGTCCTTCCTATTGTCATCACGGGGTGGCGAAGCCGGCCATCTTCCTCCTATTGTCATCACGAGCCAGCGAAGCCGGCGAGGGATCTGCTTTTGAGTTGAGCAGTGCGAATCACATGGGAACGGGCGTGTTGTCGGAGAGGCAATGTCGCCCGTCATGGCTGCTCAATTGTGCACCGCATCTGCAAGCACCGGGGCAGAACTTCGGCGCAGCCATAGAACGCCTCCAGCGATGACCAGCAAAATCGAAATCAGCTGTGTGTTGGTCATCGCACCGTGGAAGAGCGAACCGCGATCGGGATCGCCGCGCAGGAACTCCAGGAAGTATCGCGCCAGGCCGTAGAGGAACAGGTACGAGCCAATCACCTGGCCTTCAAATTTCTTATGGCGAATTATCCAGAGCAGGATGAAAAAGTTGGCTAGTTCGACCGCCGATTCGAACAATTGCGTGGGCTCGAGCGGCACTCCGAGTGGTGTTCCTACCCAGGCCTGGGCGAGAGGATTACGGAAGGTGACACCCCACCAATGAGAGGTCGGCTTGCCATAGCAGCAACCTGCCGCAAAGCAGCCGATTCGCCCAATGGCATGTCCCAACGCAAGTCCTGGAGCAAAGGTGTCGCACGTGCGCAGCACCGGCATCCGATGCCGGCGAATGTACCACCAGGAAACCGCCAGGGCAGCGATCAAGCCGCCGTAGAACACTCCGCCCGCTTGCAGAGTCGCTAGACTGAAGATGTCGCTCGGGTGCGCCGAGTACCAATCCCAATTGTTGAGGAACAAAAGCAGCTTGGCTCCCAGGATGGCGAAGAGCACGGCCAGCACACCCAGATTCCAGGCTGCGTCGGGATCGATTCCCTGGGAGCGAGCGAGCTTGACGGTGGTCATCAGCCCCACCACTACCCCGAGAGCTACCAGGAACCCATAGGTGGGCAGCGAGAAATTGCCGATCTGGAAGAGTCTGGGAAACACCGCGTGTCTACTCAGTTAGATGCGCGACAGTATGCCACTTGTCGCACCTCTCACCCATAGCTCCGAAAAGGCCAGAGCGGGAGGAGGCAGTTCAGTTTAGCAGGAAGGTAAAGCAAAGCCGACCCGCGGGGGCCGTGTGGTGGGCCGTCAATGAACCTAGCCTAGCTAGTGTGGGAACTCGCCGTGATCCTTTAGGCATTTCCGACTGGCGGAACCTTGCACACCGGACCAATCTACGAGTCGAGCTCCCGTTCATTGAGGTGTTGGTTCAAAAATACGGTTGCCACCATCACCAACCTTGCAGGTCGGCTGCAAAGAGGATGCTAGAGAAAGGTCTTGATCTGCGCAAGTGGTGGGGCGCAAAAAGTTGGAAACCCGAATGCTGAACGTCCCTGGCCCAAGGTGTCCCAGAGCCAGAACTCAAGTGGGAGCAAAGACTCACGGCCTCAGGTGGGAACGGAAATCCTCGTCCGTTCAGGCGGAGCGCTGCTCCACAGCAGCTGGCCGATCCCTAACCGGCCAGGCGGGTTTCTTCCAGCACTTCATCCAGCGCGCCCGAAAGGGAGTTGGCGCGTTTGTTCAGTTCGGAAGCGATGGAGTCATACTTGCGCCGCAGGATGTGGTACTCATCAGCAATGTTCAAGGCCGCCAGCACGGCCAGGCGCAGGGAATCGACAGTTGCGGTTTGAGCCGCCACGGCGCGCATTTTGCTGTCGACGTACTCGGCTAGTTTGTGAATATAGTCAGGATCTGTGCCGCGCAGATTGTAGGGCTGATCGTAAATTTCCACGCGCACGCTGTTGCCGTTGGACTGATTCAACGAGATGACCTCCCTGATCCAACTTTCCGGCGGCGGAGCAGCTCCGGCTCACGCCAGCCTGATCACCAGATGATTATGCCTGGTTTTCTGCGGCTGTCAGTTCATCAATCTGGTTCAGCATCTTTTCAATGCGGGAACGGACTTCTTCCCGTTCCTTTTTCAGGACAACCACCTCGTTGCGAAGGGAGTCAATCTCTTCCTCGCGCATCTCCAGTTGTTCGCGCAGGCGAGAGGTGTCGCGCTCGGCAGCGGCTTTGGCTTCGCGGGCCGCCTTCAGCAGCTCGATCGTGCGATAAACCTTCTCTTCCAGGGAATGAAAATCGTCAGTTTGCATCTCAGCGGGCACTTCACGGATCGCTTTGACAGACATGCGAACAGGGGTCCTTCCCGGTATATTTCACGACGGGCGCGAGCGCAGTATAGCGCAGGAAGGGATGGAATTATCCACAAGTTGAGCCGCTTCGCGGGCGTGAGGTCAGCGGGAGCCCGCTGGCGAAATCCTGAGCGCAGCGAAGGATCTTTTTCCGTGTGGGACAGGCGATCTCGCCTGTCCACCCCAACAACGTGGGAACGGACGTCCCCGTCCGTTCAGGTCGAGGCGCGCCTCGACAGAAGGCGCGCTCAGCCCCGTGCCGGCGCCATCTGATCCCACACCCGCCAAAACTCCCTCATCTCCCCCGGCAAGCCAAGGGAAATGCGCATGTAGGTGTCCATGGGAGGAAATGGGCGGCCAACGATCACATTGTTTTTCTCGAAGTAGGAAATCACTTCCTTGATGGGCCGGTGAGTATCGAACATCAGGAAATTGGCATAGGAGGGGATGGGAGAAATCCCGCGACTGGAAGCCTGTCGAATGAACTCGGAGCGATCGTTGGCGTTGCGCGAAGCCGCCGCTCCCAAGGCGGCGTCATCTTCCAGAGCGGTAACGGCGCAGCGGACTGCGACCATGTTGAGGGTGTCCTCCAGTTGGTAGGGCTTAAGGCGTTTAATGGTTTCCTTCGTGCTCACCCCGTACCCCAGGCGTAGCCCCGCCAGACCGTAGACTTTGGAGAAGGTACGGATCGTGATGACGCGCCTATCGTGGTGACCAATGAAAGAGGAATATCCGGTCCCACCGTTTGCGAAGTGAAAGTACGCCTCATCAATCAGAACACTAGTGGTCGGCGGGAGTTTAGCAATGAAGGTTTCGATATCGCCGCGCGGGGTGAGGCTGGCGGTAGGGTTGTTGGGATTGCAGATATAAACCAGCCCGGTGCTCGAGTCAGTGGACCGCAGCATTGCATCCAGGTCGTGTGCGAAATCTTTGGTCAGGGGAACTGGGATGATCTCTGCCCCAAAGGCTTGCGCGTAGCGACCCAGAGACTCATAAGTTGGAACAGGAACGATCAGTTTCTTCCCCGGCCCGGTGAAGGCCTGGGCACAGATGCGGAGCAGCTCCGTCGATCCGTTGCCAAGTAATACTTGTTCCGCGCCGATCGAGTGGCGTTCGGCGATGGTCGCAGTGAGGCGATCCCACTCCTTGTAGGGGTAGCGGTTGCAATAGGGAAGTGCTCTCTGCATGGCCTCTACCACGCTCGGGAATTGACCGTAGGCATTCTCGTTTCCGTTGAGCAGCACGGGTCCGCCGGGCTGAGTGGTTCGGAAAGGCTCAGTGGGCGCGAGCAGGTACTCGCGTGACAGCGGCGGTGTCACAACCGCGGCAGTGGCGCCGGCTCCCATGCCCCGAAGAAATGATCGGCGAGAAAGCGGCAAGGTGCACCCCCTCTCCTGATCGGGCATTTTATGTGCTTGGAGCCGTGGCCGCCAGACGATCTTCACCAGTCATCTTGAGCGAGGACCGGGGTGTACTGAGAAGCTATCTCACAATGAAGCGAGAGGACTACTGACCGCTAATTGCTAATTACTGCCCGCCGCCCTACACCCGCTGCCCTCCCCCCAGCGACCGCAGCACGTTAGCGATCTGCTCCGACCAGCCAGAGACCTCTTCGTCGCGCAGAGTACGCTCAGACGATTGGAACTCTGCGCGCAGGAGCACAGAGTATTTCCCAGTGGGAACTCCGCCACCGCGAAAAATCTCGACCGGAAGGAAAGTCTGTATGTGAGGCAGACGCAAGGCCGAAACGGCAGCCTGGATCTGCTCGAACGTTACCCGATCGTCAAAGATGAACGAGAAGTCACGGTCTACCGCCGGGAACTTGGAAACCGGCGTATAGCGAGGTTCCCGAAGCGGGTGGTGGAAGAGGCGCTCCAGGTCGAGCTCCGCAATGAACACGTCCTTCCGCAGCTTGCGTTCGGCCGCAATCCGGGGATGTATCTGGCCAAATCTGGCCACGAGTTCTCCATCCATCACGGCTGCCGCGGAGCGGCCAGGGTGGTAGTAATCGGCAGCCGAAACCCCCGAAATCTTAGCTCCACGCTTACCATCGCCGGGCTGGTAACAGAGCGATTGGGATTGAAAAGCAGTCAGCAGAGTTTCGATGTCGCCTTTGAGGTCGAAAAAACTGTATGGACGGGGCTTTTCGTGAACGCTCACCTCATTGGCGTTGCCGGTTGCGCCCAGGCAGATGCGGCGCAGTTCGCGCGTCTGGTGGCTGGATTTTTCGTAGATGTTGCCCGCCTCGAAGAGCCGCGCATCATTTACTCCGCGATTCAGGTTCCAGGCGAGCATGCCGAGCATGCCGGGAACCATGGAGGTGCGCATCACTGATGCCTCCTCGCTCAGCGGATTGGCGATCTCGACGATGGTTGCAGCGGAGAATTGCCGCGCTTCCTGATGTGAAATGAAGCTCAGGGAGATGGCTTCGTTGTAGCCCAGAGCAAGGAGATCGGCGCGCATGCGGCTTTCCTTGCGCGCATCCGGAAGCTCGACCACGCCTCCGGAGAACGACGGCAACGTGTCGGGAAAACGGTCGTAGCCATATATGCGTGCGACTTCTTCGATGAGATCGATTTCGCGCTCCACATCCAGGCGCCACGTCGGAACCGTAACTCTCAGGGGATGACCGCCGGCTACCTGGAATCCCAGGCGCGTGAGAATGCGGATAATTTCGTCTTCTGGGATGTCCTGTCCCAAAATGCGTTTTACTTCTGAGAGGCGCAGCGGCAGTGTAGGACGCTCGATTTGATGGCCGATGACGTCGATCGGTCCGCTCTCGATCTGCCCGCCGCCTGAGGCGAGGATGAGCTCCGCAACGCGCCGCGCTGCGGCTGCGGTGATGGCAAAATCTGCGCCACGCTCAAAGCGATGGGAGGCGTCTGTATGCATGCCGAGGCGGCGCGCCGTGCGGCGCACGGTCGCGGGATCGAACCAGGCGGCTTCGATCAGGATGTTGCGCGTCTTCTCGGTGATCATTGAGTCGAAGCCGCCCATCACTCCGGCAATCGCCACAGGCTTGGAGGCATCGGCGATCACGAGGTCTTGTGGCGTGAGCTGGCGGTCCACACCGTCCAGCGTCTTTATGGTTTCGCCTTGGCGCGCGAGACGAACGATGATCTTGCCTTCCAGAAGGTCGAGATCAAAAGCATGCGTGGGATGGCCGAGTTCCCACAGTGCATAGTTGGTCGCATCGGCGCCATTGTTGATGGGCCGCGAGCCCAGCAGTGTGAGGCGGCGGGCGATCCTTTCTGGCGATTCCTTGATGCGGACACCGCGCACGACCTGCCCGGTGTAGCGAGCGCAGAGGTCTGGAGCGTCGATTTGAATAGGGAAGTGCCCCGGGTTCGCGCCACGCTTTTCGGCGCTAACCTGGGAAATGGCGGGATCGCCGGCCGCAGATCTTTCCCCCACAACACTGGCCAGTGGTTTCAGCTCGGTGTTGTAAATCGCCGAGCACTCGCGCGCTACGCCGTAATGATTCATCGCATCGACACGGTTCGTGCCGATCTCAACCTCATAAACATTCTCGCCATCGAGCTGATCGATGCCTTCGACAGAGATGCCGGCCGAAGTGAGCGCCTCGGCGAGCTGGCGATCGTCGGCCGGGACGCTAACGAATTCGCGAATCCAGGAGGGAAGAAGTTTCATTGGTTAGCAATCAGCATTTAGCACTCAGCATTCAGTAATCAGCATTCAGCACTCAGCAAGGTATTTTCGACTCTTTCGTGCTGCATGGTGCGCGGCGGACTGAAGGAGCCGGGGCGAAACCTGTAACTGCAGATCCCTCGCGGCCTTCGGGCCGCTCGTGCTGTCAAAACACAGAAAGCATCTTTTGGCACGGCTGAAGCCGTTGCCCCTTTCGACCGCGCCGTTCAAGCCATCTGACTTACGCGAATTGCCGCAGGAACCGGACGTCTCCCTGAAAAAACAATTGAATGTCGTCCACCGCGTACTTCATCAGGGCCAGGCGATCCACACCCATGCCGAAGGCGAAGCCGCTGACCTTGTCGGGATCGTAGCCCACAAATCCATACAGGGCCGGGTCCACCATCCCGGAGCCGAGCATCTCAATCCAGCCGCTGGCCTTGCAATTCGGACAGCGATTCCCGCCCTGGTAGCCGGAGCCATTACAAAAAATGCAGCTGATCAGGACTTCCGCGCTGGGCTCCGTGAAGGGGAAAAACGACGGCCGGAAGCGCGTCTTCACTGAAGATCCGAACAGCGACTTCATGGCGTGATCGAGCGTGCCCTTCAGATCGCTGAAGGTGATGTTGTTATCCACCGCCAGCCCCTCCACTTGGTGAAACATGGGCGAGTGCGTGGCGTCAGGAGCGTCGTTGCGGTACACCCTGCCCGGAATGACGATGCGCAGCGGCGGCTTCTGCGTCTCCATGGTGCGGATCTGCACGGGAGAAGTGTGCGTGCGCAGCAGCAGGCGATCGCGCTGCGGCTTCTGGTCCTGCCCGGCGATGAAGATCGTGTCCTGCATGTCGCGCGCCGGGTGATTGGGCGGAAAATTCAGCGACTCGAAATTGTAGTAGTCGGTCTCGATCTCCGGGCCGGTACCGACGGAGTAGCCCATGGCCTTGAAGACGTCCACGATCTCCTGCATCACGCGCATAATGGGATGTTGCGCGCCCAGAGAACGGCGGATGCCGGGAAGCGAGATGTCGAGGCGTTCAGATTCGAGGCGGATGTCGCTGGCGGTGGCTGAGATGCGCTCGCGGGAGGCCTCGACAACTTCCTCGACTTTCTTCTTAAGGTCGTTGACCCGCTGGCCAACGTCGGGCTTTTGCGGGCCTGGTGCGGCTTTCAGCCAGAGCTCATTGACCTGGGTCAGCACACCGCTTTTGCGCCCAAGCCAGCAATCACGGAACTCCTTCAACTCACCGTCATTGCTCACGCGCTGACGCTCAGCCTCCAGTTCGCGGAGCAGATCGGCAACAGCGCGATCCAGCGCTTCCGGCGAATAGTCTTCGAGTTTTGGCACCTGATATGTGAGCGGCATTTTTCAATTGCTGTGTGCTGGGAATAGCAAAGGGTGTTCGGTGAACGTGTAACTACCCCGCCCAAGCTTCGCTTGAACGGGGCACCCTCCGCAGCTTGGGTTACCCTGAGTCCCGCTCGCGATCAGGCTGCTGCGGGCTTGCCGATCGCCGACCTTGCCTGCGCAGCCAAACTCTTGAAGCCGCTAGGATCGTTCACCGCCATATCGGCCAGGACCTTGCGATCGAGCTCGAGCCCGCTCTTCTTCAAGCCGTTGATGAACTGGCTGTAGCTCAAGCCATTCAGCTTGGCGGCGGCCCCGATGCGCACGATCCACAACGAGCGGAACTGGCGCTTCTTCTGACGCCGTCCGGAGTAGGCGAACTTCAGTGCCCGCTCCACCGATTCTTTCGCCGAGCGATACAGTTTTGATTTTGTTAAGAAATAACCTTCCGCCCGGTCCAGTATCTTCTTCCGCTTCTGGCGGCGCTTGGTTCCACGTTTTACGCGAGGCATTCTGTTTCTCCTTTTTTTGTGTTTATCAGCGGCTGGAGGCAGGAGTTTCAGGACTCGCCTCTTCACACGCCCGGCGTGCCGATGGCATGCGCGTTGTTCATCTTCCAGGACTAAATCAACTACCCCACCCTAGCCCAAAGAGGGCACCAGGATGGGGCACCCTCAAGCTATTCGCTCACCATTAATACGGCAGCATCCGCTTGATCTTCTTGGTGTCTGCCTTGTCCATGATGACATCTTTGTCGAGGTGGCGCTTGCGTTTAGCATCCTTGGAAGTCAGGATGTGCCGCGCGAAAGCGTGGCCACGTTTGATCTTTCCGGTCCCCGTCTTCTTAAAACGCTTCGAGGCGCCGCTGTGAGTTTTGAGTTTCGGCATCGTATTCCTTCTGTTTCAGCAAAAATAACTCTGTGGCGCGGACACTCCTGTCCGCGGATCCTGCATGCTTCCGCAGACACTGTTGTCCGCGTTTGACTGTGAACCTGTATTGCCTGTCCGGGACGTCCGTGGCTTTCAGGCTGTCTTTTTGGGAGGAGCCAAAATCAGGTGCAGGGTATTGCCTTCCTGACGCGGCATGTTCTCCACGATGGCCCTGGGGCCCACATCCGCGATCAGGCGCTGCAGAATCTCGCGTCCCAGGCCCTGGCGCGTCATTTCGCGCCCGCGGAAGAAAATGGTTGCCTTGACCTTATCGCCCTCTTCCAGAAAACGCAGCACGTGATTCTTCTTCGTCTGGTAGTCGTGATCGTCTACATTAATGCGAAACTTGACTTCCTTGACGGTGATGATCTTCTGGTGTTTCTTGGCTTCGCGTTCCCTCTTTTCCTGCTGGTAGAGGTACTTACCGAAATCCATGATGCGGCAGACAGGCGGTTGAGCCGTAGGTGAAACTTCTACCAGATCCATGTTCTTTTCGCGCGCGATCCGCAGCGCTTCGAATGGCGCCATGATCCCTAGCTGATTGCCCTCATCATCGATCACCCGAATTTCGCGGGCCCGGACGCGCTCGTTGGTGCGAATAAACCTCTTGTCGATATAGCCTCCGACGGAAACAGTAAAGTGTTGAAATTATAGCATGATGCAGGCACCAGATTGACGGTTTGGAAACGGCGAACTGAGGCGGAATCAGGCCAGTGTAATCAGTTCAGAGCACGAAACGCAGCGGCAAGATCGTCGATCGCCGGACCGGGAGAGGCGGCTTTCGGCAACATCGGGCGCGATATGGGAATCGTCCCCAGCGGTTTCTCGAGAAGTTTGAGAGCCTCGGTGGAACTGATTTCCTGATATCGATACCTCCGTCCTCGCATGTGGATAATTCGCGGTGAAGCTTCGACCTCGCCAGGCGCTACCGCGATCATGCCTTCGTTGTGCCAGATCGAGTCCCGTTCGTAAGTGATGATGAGGACACAATCTGCCTTGCCTGAAGCCTGTGCGATCTCATCGAGAGGGTCCTTGGTGATCAGCAGAGGCACGTAGCAGTCCTCGCAGCCATTGGGTGTTCCTGCGAGGAAGAGATAGTAAGCATGTCGATAGGGCAGACGCGGCCCAGCCTCAAAATGAGAGAACAACTCCGTTGCTCCCGGCAGCGATGAGGCTAGCAAGCAGACGCATAACAACTGGATAATTCGTTGCACGCGGATCTTCCTTTTTCAGATATCCGATGAAATCTCTTGGGGCAGCCACAGTAATGGAAGCGCGAAAGTGTGGGCGCCCATCAGCGATTCACCCTCTGAGATTGCGTTGCCTCGCACCTTGCTCACGAACTTCCGATCAGCACGCCGGTCAGAAACACCAGAATTCCTCCCACCATTACCTGCACCGCGGCTGACAGCGCGGGCGTTTCCATGTAGCGATGGCGAATCCAGGAAATCACGCCCAATTCTGCGGCCACGACGAGCACAGCAATTCCCATGGCAATACGAAAGTCTTTGATCAGGAACGGCAGGGTGTGACCCACGCCGCCAATCG